>Ga0075428_100000819_pt1 | contig 32526 bp, 34 predicted proteins | sample RhiMetdeltSRZDD2_FD_75291 | JGI IMG/M metagenome (GOLD analysis project Ga0075428, IMG submission 75291) | Populus rhizosphere microbial communities from Tennessee, USA - Rhizosphere MetaG P. deltoides SRZDD2 | ecosystem: Host-associated > Plants > Roots > Rhizosphere > Soil | place: USA... | reverse complement strand
CCGGTTATGAACTTGAGCTACTATGAGGCAGATGCTTATGCAAAATGGAATAAGAAGAGACTCCCCACTGAAGCTGAATGGGAGAAGGCAGCCAGCTGGCACGACGACATACAGAGGAAAGCAGTGTATCCATGGGGAAATGAAATACTAACCCCTGCACATGCAAATGTAATGGAATCTTATCTGTGGGGGCCATCTGAAATTGGTTCTCATCCCCGAGGCAAGAGCTATTACGGTTGTCACCAAATGATAGGTGACGTTTGGGAATGGACCTCGTCCGAATATGTTCTCTATCCCGGATTTGAGTCGAAGTTTCCAGAATATACAGACAAATGGGCTATTAACCAAAAGGTTCTCCGTGGCGGCTGTTTTGCTACCCCCTCAAGACAGATCAGAAATAGCTATAGGAATTACTTTAGACCCCAAGAGAGAATTCTTTTTTCGGGATTCCGCTGTGCCAAGGATCAATGATAATAGTGAATATTTCTAGCTACAATCCACAAGATCCTGTGTACGCACATGTTACTGAAAATTCCAAATACAAAATATGAATAGCTTACCATTCCTTCAATTTCGTCCAAATCGATTTAAATCTCTTTGCGTAAGCATGAATGATATTATTACTAGAGTTTGGGAATTATGATTAGTAAGCAGACTCAACATATTGATAGGAGAGTACGAAGATCAATCTTGGTATGTGATGATGAATCCGATCTTCTACTAATGTTTCAAATCCATCTTGAATCACAATATAATGTTTTGACTGTGCTATCGGGCAGAGAATGCATTGACAAGATAAATGAGATTAAGAAAAAAAATGAAAAGATTGACCTAGTACTCTTGGACTATAAACTGGGAGACATTTCCGGTGAAAATGTTGCCCGCAAGATAAGAGAAATTGAAAAAAATATCAAGATACTAATGATAACAGCATTTGAGTTAGAAGATCATGTTGTTAAAAACATGATCAAAAATAGGTACATTAATGATATCATAAATAAACCAATTCAATTGGAGGAGCTTTCCAAGAAAATTGAAGAACATCTTGATTGATATCTTGGCTTCCAGGTTTCAGAATATGAGTAATGACATAACAGCAAGATGTATTCATCCACAGTAGTGTAGATTACGAATTGGGTAGTATGAAGATCAATTTATCACTGCAGGATTAGGTAGTGCAGATAAACAAGCTGAAGAGGATACAGCCTTTTCAAGTGATTTGATAAATTCTAATCCTTTCTTCGTAGAATTTTCATAATCCTTGTCACTTACGTTGGGCTCAAAACTCGCATATCCATTATATCCTATACTGGAGAGAGATCGCATGATGGATTGAAAATCGATGTGAGCATAGCCTGGCATTTTTCGATTGTTATCAGCAAGATGCATATGTCTTAGCAGCTTGCGCGATTTCAAGATTGTATCCTCCAATGAATCCTCCTCAATATTCATATGAAATGTGTCTAATAAAATTCCAAAGTTTTCATGGTTTACTTTATTTGCGATAACGAAGGCGTCCTTTGCAGAACTGCAGTAAGGAGTGTTGTATCGATTTAGTGGCTCTACCAAGATGTGGACACCATAATCCTTTGCATATCTAGATAGCGTGCGTAAAAGAGGAATGGCTTTCTGAATGACGGTCTCTTTTTTATCACTGGACAATGTCCTGTGATTCCTGTCAAATGCAGCCATTTCATTATCAGCAAAAAGACAAATATTCATTTCGTTACCACCGACTGATTGACACATCTTAATACAATCCATCACATATTCTTCAGTATGTTTTGTAATGCTCCTGTCGGCGCTCAAAACCTTTCTCTTCCAACCATCCTCACTTATAGATCCCCACATTCCTGTTACTCCGCATACACGAAAATTGAATGAATCAAAAATATCTCTCAATTTTTTCATTCCCATTTTTTTGGGCTCCCCAAACATCTCAACAGCATCGTAACCTTGACCTTGTAATCGTTCTAGTGTTTTCTCTATTGGTTCAATGTGACAGAACGAAGACAATGTTAAGGCGTATTTTAACTTCAATTTAGTTTTGACTCCATCCTATATATAAAGTAATTTTTTTTCAATATTAGTTAATTTAGGTTTTTCGATTCAATCAACAGTCAAATTATTCAAAAAAGGAACAAGGGGGAGAGAATATGCCCGAGGCTCCCACTCCAAATGGTGATCCTGAGCTTATTTTTACCGTTTAATATTTCTCCTGATCACTCTTCAGATTCTTCGGCAGGCAACATTCCAGTAATGACGAGAACTTGAGAATCTGCATTGTTCAGATCTTGTAGTGCCTTTTCAAGAGCGTTAGCTCGTATTGAATCTCTAGCTGCATCTAGAGTGTCTTGTAAAGCCGAAAGTTTTTCAGCGACCGGTCCTTTTGGCTCCTCAACTACCAGCACGTAGAGCGTACTGTCAGCAGCATTAATCGAGTCTAGTGCTGCCTGAGCATCGCTATTTTGCACCCCTTCACGAGCAGTGTTTAGGTCTTCACGGAATGATTCGATGTCTCCCCTAGTCAAGTTTGTTGCTTGTGTCGTTTCATTTCCTGAGGGAGCACCGGCAGATGGAGTTGGTGCTGCGGTTTGGTTAGCTGTAGAGGCGGTTGGTGCTGCGGTTTGGTTAGCTGTAGAGGCGGTTGGTGCTGCGGTTTGGTTAGCTGTGGGACTTCCGCCTTCCATTTCTCGTACGGCGGTGGCGTTTTCACTAAAGACCTCTTCGGCCTGTCCAAATGCTTTCTGAGGCGACTCCATATTCACTATTAAGACGAGCGCCATTGTAGACAGCGTAGAAATAGCGATAACATACAATATCGTAGTATTCGTTAGTTCGTTTTTGGTCATTAATAGGTCTACAGTAAATCATTCAATATAATTATTGTTATCCTGTCAAAGTCGTAATTTTAGTTTCCTATATTCTTTTCTTCTTTAATAATCTTCTCTAACCCTGTACTTGGATATTTCTGGACGTGTATCATTTGAATTTGCATTGGTGACCCGCAAATGGCTTCTATTGGCCATTATAGATAGGCAGTGTGAAGTAAAATGTTGCTCCTGTGCCCGTAGTCCCATTCCCATTTACAATTCCATTAAGGTGGCTAATATTTTCAGCCCATATTTTTCCACCATGAGCCTCAACAATATTCTTGCAAATATAGAGTCCCAATCCTGTGCCTTTAAGCGACTTGGTGGTAAACTTTGAAAATAACCTTGAGACAATATCGGGATCAATACCTGATCCCGTATCTTTTATGCTTACGAGGACCCGATTCCCATGTGTTCTGCCTTCATTAACGACTACTGTCTTTACTTCTCCTCTTTTTCTTACTTCTGCATCTACAAACCCGTGTTTCTTATCTTCTTTTTGCGCAAGTGGATACGATCCATTTAATTTTCCCAGTTCCTGTGAAGCTCCAAATTTCCCCTCCTCCGGTCCGATAGCCTGTTCACCCGTAAGGACCCTCGCGGACACTGATATTGATCCTTGCTGAGTGAACTTGATAGCATTACCAATCAAGTTAGAGATAACTTGTATCACCCTCTCTCTATCAGCCTCAATCGTTAACCCAGTGGTTAGTTCTTGTGTTGGTTCGTAGTAGATATTGACCGCAGAATTATTTTTTCTAATTTCATTTTTGAAGTCGGCTACTACATACGACAGTACCTCATCCAAATCGAATTTTTGTTTGTTCAGTTTTAGCGTTTGACTTTCAATCCTTGTGACATCGAGAATGTGGTTGGCCAAACGCTGGAGCCTTGTGGCATTTCTATATATTGCATCTATTGCTTCATCTGTTCTACTCTCTTTCTTGGATTGGATTTTCAGTATTTCAGAGTATCCCAAAACTGCCTGGGTAGGCGTTCGTAACTCGTGAGCAGCTACATTAATGAATTCTTTCTGCATTCGGCCATGAGCCTTCAATTGTTCATTCGCATTTTTCAACTCCAAAGTCTTGGCGTTCACAGTATTTTTCAACCTCTTATTCCAAGTAATCACCAAGAAAGCAATGCCTAGGGAAAGAGCACTAATTACTGCTACCATAATTATGCTAAAGTTCTTTTGTTGATCAATGAGTGAGTTGACATTGCTAGTAAGCATGTGGGGGGAGGCTATAAAGACAGTCATGAAATAGTTGGTCTTGTCGTTGCTGCTCATTTGGTCTGTCCCGACTACTACAGGTTGGTATGACACAGTATTTATCTGGCCGCCGACTTCAATGTCTTCCGAGCCTTGCTTTCCCTCTAATGAACCATTCAAGATACTGTTGAATTTATCTTTGGACTCAAAAGAGATCATTGAGGGGTAAATTGCCGACTGAATTTCATCTGAAAACACGTTTTGTCCTATATAAGCCTCATTTGGGGAGTAGAGAATTGTTCCGTTTCTATCAAGAATGGAAACTGAGCTTTGAAATTCTGGAATCAGTTGATCCTTTAAAAGGTCACCGACCGTATCGAGTCTTATACCTGAATATACTAGGCCTTTGAATACTGATCGGGGAGTGCTTGCTCCTGAAGTTGTAGTGTTATACACCATGTTGGCTTTAGTTTTATTAGAGGCACCATCACTGCCTTGATCGTCTAGACTGCCCATTACAGGCACCGATACAAATATTCTGGGGACTTTATCGACAGATGTTATTACACTACTGTAGTACGGCTCATGGGTGGCCGCTGGAAAGGAAAAATATGGTCTAACGCTCAAATCTGTCCCCTTATACTTTTGATAGACTGTTTCATTCATGTTGCTAGACCATATCAATTTTCCGTCAGGACTTAGCCACGCATAAAAATCTACCCAAGACTTGGAATTGTTTTCTGCTGAATCAAAAAGATTGCGGGCTACTATTTGTTGATTGTCCTGAACTGCAGGAGCGTTAGCTAGAATACCCAAACTGGTCCTTATTGTATCAATCTCGTTTTCAAGAATCCTAGCAAAATCATACGCTTCTATTCTCGAATTTGACCTTACGTCTTGTGAGGCAATTTTGTTGATTTCAATTGTACTGAATGAATAGTAAAAATAAACTACGGCTCCAAGAGAGACAGAAACACCCACTATAATGAATATAATTGTAAGATTTCTCTTGCTAGAAAAAACCGACCAAGCTCCCCTGAAAGGGTCCCCTAAGGCCATATCACGCTATTCACATAGTCCAATAAAAAGTTCATGTCAATTTTATTATTGATTTGATTAGCTTGATTAGTATGAGTCGGTATATATCAATTGAATTTATCCGAATCAGACATCGGAGTATAATCTATGCCAAATCAAAATGAAAATTGCATAAATAGAATTGATTCTTCTGTTAAAAGACATAAGTTCGCATGGTTATTATGTGAATTTTGCGTTATTTAATACAAACTCGTGAAATGACTAAGACAAAACAGAAAGAGAATGTCTCGGCTGCAAATAAGGATAAAAGGAAAGGAAGGAATGATAGTGAAGCCAAACTCAGCAAGACAGGTCACACAATCAAAAAGGAAAAACGAAACGGAAAAAGGACCCATGAGAGACATATGGTGACTCAGATTAAGAATATCAGAAAGCGAGCAAGGAGCATCTCCTCAAATTTGTTCTCCCGTACGCCTAAACGAACTATTACAGATCGCAAATTTGTTGAGAAGAGAACCGATGATGACACGAGAGAATTGGTGCTTCCCAGTGATTCCAATGTAGTAAAGGGGAATGTTTGATCTACGGCGAAATTAATATGATTCTCGACATTTGATGTCTCACTGTTATAAATCTCAACAAAGCGTGTTCATTTTTTCATTTTAAAATTACGACCTAACAATAGACGTTATCATAAAGAAAATGACGCCAACTGGATAATGTCCTAGTTTACCTTTAATCTCCTTTAATGATTCAAAAGTCACCCTGAGCTAGAGGTTATGGTGGAGCACTTTCGATCAACATAACAATATATCGATCTATGGCAACGTATTTCGTCCTGACTAAATCAAAAAATCAATTCTAAACTACTTCATACTATTTTTCCCTAACAACAGAAAAGACTTCAAAGCGGCCAGGAATTTTTTTCATGTCACCCACGACACCTTTTTCTAGGAGTTCGAATCTTTCAAAAATCTTTGACTTTGTGGTTGCTGAAACAAGTATTTCATTGCTAGGTGCTAGACGAGCCAGTCTATTGGCCAAGTTTACGCTAAGGCCAAACGCAGTAAGATAACGGTATTCATTAGTTCCTATATTACCTACAGTTGCACAACCAGTATTGATATCACATTTTAGCCCAATATTTACTTGGTAGGGAATAAATCCTTGCCAGATTTTCTTCCACTTTAGCTCCATTATTTCGAACTGTTTTCGAAAATTTAGTGCAGCGCTAGCAGAGCGGATAGCTGAATTTTCAACTTCAAGGTCAAAATTTGAATGAGTCCAGAAAAGAGCCATAACCCATCGCACAAGAATTTATCCACTACTCCTCCTTGCTCCAATATAGCTTTCGTTGCAGCCTCGAAGAACTCCTTGAGAAAAAGAATAAGTAAGGCTGGAGTTATTTCAAGGCTGTAACATAAGGCCGAGAATCCTTGTATATCCCAGAATACTATTGTTATTATCTTGTGATCGATCTCTGGAAGGCCGTTTATACCCGCATGCGATAGCTTCCCGTCATCTACAGGATCGAGACTACGGTCGTTGAGACTATTGTCAAGCATTCCCGACGCTAAGAAACGGCCTTCTTGTTTGATGTACCCAATAGAATTCTTTGCCAATTTCATTAGAGAATCTTTCCATCTTGTTGCCCAGCAATTGGCTTTTCTAGTTAGGCCGACCTCCAAAACTGCCCTCGAATTTCCTATAATTGATAACCAGAAGTAATTCAATTTCTCATTCAACTGGAGTTTCCTGAAAAAGGACCGACTTGTGGATTTCTTTCACTTTTTGTAGATAATGACTATGGTACTCTATAAGGAAGATGCCATGTGGGAGGGAGGGAGCGCTATCTGTTCATATTTCATATCGGTTCTGTGAACGCTGGAATATATACCCTTCACGTTGACTTCCAGAAACTATCTATATTTCTTTGACGTCTTTTTGCCCGGATACTGCCAATTGAATAAGGAATATGTACTAGAACCTACAATTATTAAAATTAAGGGCATAACAAGAGAGATAATATGAAAATGGAAGAAGGTGGACGTCTCGATGATATATCAGATGAGATAAAAATCCAAAGAACTGCAAGATTTGAGAGAACTACACACGAATCTTCGATAAACGTGGATGTCAATATCGATGGCTCGGGTTATACTGTGGTTAATACCGGTCTTCCATTTATAGATCATCTAATTACCTCACTTGGAAAGCATAGTATGTTAGACATTAAGCTAGAGGGTAAGTCCGAGGACGGAATTGTACATCATCTCATCGAGGATGCATCGATCGCTCTTTCACAAGCAATAGATAAAGCACTTGGGGATAGGTTGCAAGTTATGAGATTTGGATACGCTCTTGTTCCTATGGATGATTGCTTGTCTTACGCTGCAATAGACTTAATAAAACGCCAGTACCACAACATACAACTACGGCTAACAAGAGACATCATCGAAGAAGTTCCCAAGGAAGATCTAGAACATTTTGTGTTGTCTCTGGCACAGAATCTCGATGCATGTACTCATATCGTCGTGCAATACGGCGACAACGACCATCACAAAATTGAATCTGCAATAAAGGCGTTCGCTGTTGCACTTAGAATGGCTGTCAGTATTGACAAGAAAAGAGTGGGAACTCCGAGTACAAAGGGTGTAATGTAAAAATTTTAATCAACACAATAAAGGCATCTTCTTACAAGTCAGATAGAAATAGTAAGAAAAGCTATACACGACAAGCTAACAACGGTAAACTTCTCTTGTCCCATTCTGGTCCAAAGATAGCAATTTTTGATTATGGAGCGGGCAATCTTTTCAGCCTAAAGGCAGCTTTGGAAAGAAACGGAGCAGGTAATGTATCAATCATTCGGGACATGAAATCTCTTCATAAATTCAATGGTCTTATCCTGCCGGGGGTCGGGAATTTCGACCCTGCAATTATTTCTATCAGAGAAGATAAAGAAATGCTAGTCGCTGCCATCAAAAACAGAATGCCTGTTCTTGGAATTTGTCTTGGCATGGAAATGTTATTTAGTTCCAGTCAGGAAGGTATGCTTGAAGGTCTAAAGTTAATTGATGGGCAAGTACTAATGCTGGACAAGAAAAAAGTTAAGGTGCCTCACATGGGCTGGAATAATATTCAACTCGTAGCACACAAAAGGATTCTTCCAAAGAAAACAGGGGTTGTCAAAAATGGGAGCGAGAACGTAGGGGGAAGTGGTCTCAGAGGTAGTAGACTATTACAGAACGTCGAAGACAATTCTTGGGTGTACTTTGTGCATTCTTATAGAATATGCCCGGAAAAGCTAGAACGCAAAATTGTTGTTGCCAACTCGCAGTATGGCGATAACATGATTCCCGCTGTAATAGAAAAGGGCAATATATTTGGAACACAATTCCATCCTGAAAAGTCAGGTCCTGTTGGCTCACAAATAATGAAGAACTTTTTGAAAATCTCTTCTTCCCCTATCATGGCTGAGGCTACATGAGGATAATAGCTGCAGTAGACCTCATGGAAGGAAATGTCGTAAGACTTGTTAGAGGTAATCCTGCCAATAGGATAACATATAGTAATAATCCTGTAGAGACAGCACATAGATGGGAAGTAGAGGGGGCAGATATGCTGCATACGGTAGACCTTGACGCAGCTTTAGATACTGGCAAAAATAACGCTAAAGCGATTTCCGAAATAATAAGAACGGTACATATACCCGTCCAGGTCGCCGGCGGTATAAGGTCTTTTGAGGCAATAGATGAAATGCTTGGTCCAAAAAAAGCTGCAAGAATTGTCCTTGGCACCTTGGCGCTCGAGAACCCGGATTCAATAAAACAGCTTTCAAAAACTAAGCTTAAAAAAATTGTGATTTCGCTTGATCAAATAAACAGAATGGCTATGGTCAGAGGATGGAAAGAGCCTTCAGGAACAAAAGTAGCTGATGCTATAAACATGTATTTATCGATTGGAATAGATGAATTTCTACTAACATCCATTGAGAGGGATGGGACGTTAGAAGGACCAGACATAGAAAGCCTGAGTGAAGCCTGCAGTATTGATGGTGCGAAAATTATAGCAAGTGGCGGCGTATCTGATCTTCTAGATATAGTAAGACTTAGAACCATCGGGTGTAATTCTGTTGTCTTGGGAAAAGCAATCTACGATGGAAAACTTAGCTTGTCCCAAGCAAAGACCTTAGTGTGAAAATTGCCGCTAACAAAGAGAATTATTCCATGTCTCGACGTTGATAATGGTCGAGTCGTAAAGGGTGTACGCTTTACAAAAGTAAAAGATGCAGGAGATCCCGTTGATCTGGCAAGAAAATATAGTAATGATGGAGCAGATGAACTTGTTTTCCTCGACATAACAGCGTCCCGAGAAGGAAGGGATACGATGAAAAACATAGTAAGAAGAGTGGCAAGAGTTATTGATATACCTTTTACAGTTGGTGGGGGAGTAAAAAAATTAGAAGATGCTCGGGCAATTTTGCTAAATGGAGCAGACAAAGTGTCAATTAATACCGCTGCCGTAAAGAATCCTGAATTGATCGGAGAGTTAGTGTCTATCTTTGGAAAACAATGTGTGGTAGTAGCTATTGACGCAGAACGAAACTACAAGTGTGAGAAGCTCGATGACGAGAAAAACTTCTTTTCCCTGGGGGAGAAAAGAGACTATTATGGCGAATACAAGGCTGATAATAATAGTAAGTACAAAGAATCTGCCATGAGCAAGAAGATCAACTCAAAGCAGCTACGTGAACATGGTAAAAAGTATTGGTTTGAGGTAAAGATCTATGGTGGCAAGGAAAGTACCGGTATAGATGCTATTAAGTGGGCCAAAAAAATAGAAGCTCTTGGTGCAGGCGAGATTCTTTTAACTAGTATAGATACAGATGGGACCGAATATGGTTACGACTTAGGATTAACTAAGTCGATATGTGAGGCCGTACGTATACCAGTAATCGCCTCTGGCGGCTGCGGAGAACCAAAACATATGTTACATGTCTTCAAGAGAACTGATGTGGACGCTGCTTTAGCAGCATCTATATTCCACTATGACAAATTCAGTGTCAAAAACGTCAAGAGATATCTAAAAGACAATGGTATTCAGATCAGAATATGATATAGTGTGACGAGATTCTGTTGTTCAGAAACCCTTACCATTTCGATAGAAAAAGTGTGAGTACTGAAATATACCATTGTTTATGGTCCATCGTTGGAGTATTAATACAGGAAAAGTCAATAAGTATATTTTCTTCCATATGCACTATAACGGCCGGCGAAAAAGGTCTCTAGATTACGATTTAGACTTGTACCCTAATTTCTTTAACAATATTAGCAATTTAAATTTGTGATCACTGGTGCCCTAATTAGTTATGGTATCAATTATAGTATGAGATTGTGCAAGATGCGTTCTCCTTTGTCGCCCCCCGAGTTATTCTCTTCTGTCTATTCCGTTCTCATCTCTAGTAACAGCCTATACTTCTAATAATTTGCTCTCATCAAATGTCTTTGCACCATACCAGCAATATCTGAAATAGTCAAGGCACCATTCCTGGAAAACCTGGTTATCCTTCCCACCGTAAAATATAGAATTAAGGTCAGCTATTGCCTGGCCTCGTTTTAACAAGGGAAACATGACTGCAGCCTCTTTTTCATTCAGTATTACTGCCACAGGCATTTTCTCAACCATCTTTCTTTCAACTACGCCCCTCCTTAATAAGTCCTGGAAGCCCGCATCTCTCAAAAGATCTGTTCTCTTCTTCGGAACGACGGTTTGCTGTGATAAAATATAGTTGAACTTTATGCCGCCTTGTTTCAACTTTGCTAACAAGGTTTCAATAAGTTCTAGTGGGATTTGTGGAAGCATCCCGTAGACATACTCCCGGGAACTGTTGTAGATTTGTTTTGAGCACTCCAAAACAGCAACCAGTCCTTCGACATGTTCAGAATTGTCTAATGCCCCTATTCTGTGAACAAATTTCATCGGGATATCCCCCAAATAATGATCTGAGAAATACTCTTTGTTTCTCGATAGAAAATTCATAGTTGGAATATGCTGTAATATAGTGGTACCAAAGGTGGTCAGTGAGAATTGACCGTTTGTATCCTTTCTTATCAGTCCTGACTCTAGTAGTCTATTGACATTCCTGTGAACCTCCTGCATCGTAACATCTAGGTCCTTTGCTAGCTGCACAAGCTTACTGCTATGCTTGCTCAACTTGAAGAGTATCGATAACCTCTGCTCACTCGCAAGTTCAAAGAAAATGGCGCTAGTATCTACAAATGAAGATGAATTCTCATGACTAATGCTATCAGGTCCCATATTATACGACTTGTTCTTGTAACGTCCGAAACTATTATGTTTTTTGATGCTCTGCAATCGTACCTATCTTCTGTGGTTGTTGAATAGCTCAGATACTCGTACTCAAGGCGCATCATGTTCTTTTTTACCGCTTCATTTACTAACGCTGAATTAGTCTAGAAAAGGGTCCTCTGAATTATTTCAAATCCTTTTTCTACAGTTTTTCCTTCCTCAGCATCTTGGTTGATCTTATCGTTGTTCCGGCGGGTTGAACTATCGAGAATTCTTCTCAAACGTGCAGCGCGTTCAGTCCCAAAACCGTTAATTCTTGCCAGTTCGGCGGCCGACGCGTTTAGAGCTCGATTTGGGGTTTGGAACTTGTCCAGCATTCTTACTGCGAGTTTATCACCTACACCTGGAATGGAGGAGAGAATTGATAATTGCTGTATGTACACCGGGTTATTTTTTTTTATTCGCTTTAGCAAGGGACCCGTAGCTTGGTTATTCCGAAGTGATTTATTTACCATAACGACTAGTAATTGAGAAGTAAAATCGGCGGAAGGGGTGTGGATAATGGGAATTCTAAAATCTAGGGCAACCTTTGTTAATGAATCATAGATTAATGGAATCCTATCTATAGCAGTTGTTAACCTTGTACGCTTGATAGTATTGTCCTCGTCTAAGTCAACGCACGAAGCAACATCTTTTCCTTGGACGGATTCTTCCTGTTTTTTCTCTAATAGATCTAATTTTTTGAGCTTTTCTTGGGTTGGTTCTATCACTTCAACACTTTTTCCTTCTGCTACCTCACCATCAGTGCAAGACTTTTCACTGACATCCTGTTGTTTTTCTGGAGTATATAGAAATTCAACTAGATTTCCTTCTACAATTAGGACCGGCTTGATATAGTGTTCATTGAGTTGGGAACACTGGATAAACAGTCTTCCATCATAAATTGAGTTTAGGAGATCCTGTATTGTCTTCCGTTCGATTGCGGTCTCTGGTGATACAACATAATCCCCCACCTTAAGTTGGGCAAAGTCAATGGTTGCGCCAGCTCGTCGCAATAGATCTGGTATACCACTTTTTCGTTCTCTCTCATCTACTAATATCCTGACACGCACAATATTGCTAAGTGCGAACTATTTAATTTGTATAACGCAATTATTTCCCTTAATCGGGGATGAGCGTTGAAAAAATCTTTCGGCCTAGCGCCCCCACTTGAGATGAAGGATGCGGAGAATGTTTATCTACTGCCCCTGAGGCCGTGTCCCAGATCCTCCACCAGCCGTACCAGCACCCTGTCCTCCGGCGGTGGCGCCAAAACCTGGACCACCCATACCCCCACTAGTAGCGCCAGCCTGCATTTGACGAATCATAGAATTAATTTTGTTTTCTACTTCTTTTAGATTATCTTTAACCCGTGTTTCTTGCTTTCCCAAAACAGTCAACCTAGTATTGGATAACTCCTTTTTTTCCTCCAACTCCTTTAGGACATTATCTTTGTTTGCTTTTACCAATAGAGGGCCAGCACCCTTATAGACTGGTGTATCACCTTCTAGTTTTCTTAATTCTTCAAGCGCTCTGTCAATTTCGACGATCTCTAATTCTACCTGTTGCTTTTGCATCATAATAGCCTGTAAATTTTGCTGAAGCTGCTGTAATCGTGACAGCTGTTCTCTTAGCCAAGGTGGAAGTTCCTGTTCGCTCATACTACTATCATTAAAATAAAATACGGTTATATATGCTTCCAGGAAGCAGTGAAATGTAAGACATAATGAGAGACATAAAAGCAATTATCAATGCTAAAAGTGATGACTTGAGCGGGGATTCCAGAAACAAAAACTGGATTTATGTGGTTATTGTATTCTGTTTGTATCTCTTTTCAACTGTCTGATTGAAATTACGAAAATATTTACGTGCTATTCCGAATCCCCATCAACTATGCATCTGTAAGATGCATCAGCAAGTCGCAAGTAGGAGTTAATGCTTGCTCGTAAGGAGGAGATATTGTGTGATTCTATTTCTATATATACATTTGAGCGGTCATCGTACGAAACCCGGGTATTAACGTCTATATTCGAAGGATTCGTTCCGGGCGGAATTGAGTGGGGAATTAGTGAAGTAAATGATGCGCAAGAGGAAGGAGGAGATGAGGAGGGAGGAGGATATGTTATCGGTGGCTTTATAGCCATATACATAGACCTAACAAAATGGGCACCCGAAGACATACTTTGCTCAAGCTTACGCCCATGAGAGCACAACTTGGAAGAATCAAAATTGGATTTGGGCGATCCTGAATTTTTCTTCCTCTTCCTTATCAGTTTACGTCCTTTTTTTCCGAAGGATAATTGGATACTAGCGACGCAGTTTCTGGGCTTCGACACTGTAAGCCCCTCCGGCAACTTTGTAATCACATTTTGAGCAATGCCATATGCCTATTACAATTCTCCTAAATTGAAGTGAGGAACATTTTGGGCAGCGTCTTTTTTGTTTTAATGCGTAATAGACTTTGCTATAACGTTTGCGCACGGTGGCTCCGTATCTTACGCCAAGACCTCTTAGAACTGTCGCCCCCTTTCTTCCTCTTTTAACCATTCTTATTGGTCAACTCTTGCAATTTGGCTCTAACTTGCTCTCCTTTAATTCTTGCTATTTCTGCTGCCTTTTTGATCTGATCAATTGTAAAACTTCCAGTGTATCCCTTCTGAGTCGCAGCATACGAACTCTCGGAGTTTGTAGTAATTGTTATTCTAGCATCCATGCATGCCTCCTCCTCTGCGGTAGGGTCTAAGAGTATAGCATTACCTATCCTGACTTGAGTAATGGACACTGGGATCGTTGTAAGTGGCGGATCTCGCGTCTTTCCCGTATCAACTACTTTGCCATCTTGAATTTCAAAAATAGGAAGTTTGCAGCTCAATAATGCCGAAACGACAGCATACGATGTGGCATCTAGTAGATTGCCATCGGTATTAATAATGCTACAATCTACAAATATTGTGTATACAACCTTCCCCGGAACGAGAACTAATTTGTCTAAATCGATCATTTCTGATTCCCGTATACCTCTATCCACCACTCGTGCCAGTTCGATCGTATCTTCATCAGGTGGGCCAGGTTCAACATGTGGAGAAGCAATAGGAAGAACCTCGGCGGATATGATTAGTGCCCCTTTGTTCTCTAATCCTTCGAAAGGCTCTCCTGTTTCTACCTTGATGCCTGCAACGACCTCTGTATCCCCCAGTTTTACTTTAGCCGAACCATTTGCCTTCTTTATGACGTTCAATTCAACTTCAAGTGGTCTCATCTCGTCTATAGTTCTGCCCTGAAGCCTTTTTCCAACCGCAATTAAATCCCACATTTGCTGTCTGCGTAAGTGTTCGACAATTATGGTAGAACGTTTAGATGCACTCATTTCACTGTATTTCCTCCTTTACCTCTGTTTCGTTACCAAAATACTTTTGCATTAATGCCTGTTTTTGAATTTCATAAACCATCTTGCAACCCTCAACTGCTGTGTCAAAGCATTGATTAAATTGATCTCGAGTGAGTACTCCATCAAGTTGCAACAAAGTAACTTCGTCAAGATGTGGCATATAGGCCACAGGCATATCCGCTCCACCTTCCTTATCTTCTGTATCGTTTATGTCAAGCACAATCTTATCATCCACCTTCCCCGCGGCACAGGCCGCTACTAGGTCGCGCATATTTATTCCTGCGTCAGCTAGAGCAACTGAAGCTGCCGATATCCCGGCGCATCTCGATCCACCGTCAGCTTGTAATACTTCTACATAAACATCAATAGCAGCTCTTGGATAATCTTCTAACATCAAAGCAGGTTCTAGGGCTTCACGCATGACTTTGGAAATTTCTACTTCTCTTCTTGACGGCGCTGGATTCTTCCTTGTATCAGTAGAAAAGGGTGACATATGATATCTGCAACGGAGAACACATCTATCCGGTTGTGCCATATGTTTTGGATGCACTTCCCTTGGACCATAGACAGCAACAATTATCTTATTCTTGCCGAATTCGATATACGCAGAACCGTCCGCATTTTTTACCACACCTACGGAGATCTTCACTTCACGAAGCTGTCCAACCGTTCGACCATCAGTTCTTTTACCTTGTTTATCAATCAAGCTTCTAGTCTGACTCATCAGTTATCTCCCTCTTTCTTTCCATGTTCTTGTAATCCATCGTGTACTCCTTTTACAGGAGTTTTAGTCTTTCGTGTATCACCCTCAGAAATTCGCTGCTCCTCACCCTTTCGAGGCCTTTCTTCCTGACTACGAACTTTGTCCGAAGGGGCTACAGGTGTAACAACAGATGATGGGGGTGATGAGGGAGAGGGTGAGCTGTCAGAGAATCTAGAGGTGGCTGACCTCTCGTGTTCTTGTTCTCGTTCTCCTCGACCCTGACTTTGCTGTTCATTACTTATAGGTCGCTGTATAATATTAGATACTGACTGTGGAACTGACTTTGTTGGTGAAATCTCTGATATGTCTTCTGATTCAGATGACTTCTCGACGAACTCTGAGCCCTGTGGTTGAGCCAGAGCTGTATCTGGCACATTCAGCAGAGCTTTAATCCTCTGCGTCAAATTTGATGTATGTGCTTCTTCTTCAACTACTTTTATTGCTTTGACTGCTAAATCTATTCCGTCTTGATTTCTGCCCGTCACCACAACGACTCCGTTTTGACCTATTATTACTCTAGTTTGTGTTGCTTGTTCAATCGTTTGGATCATGGAACCTCGTTTTCCGATAAGTCTTGGAACCCGAGTTGCAGAGATTCTCAACGATTCTCCGCGAGGTATTTTTCCCAGATCTCTATCCTGAACGGTAAGCATCGGATCTCTGGTTCTATCAAATGCAATAATTCTTGCAGTGATCAGGGCCCCTGTTGCCAACTCTCTATTCATATCATCCCGTGCTGGTGAAAAGTCCCTACCAAAAACATCCTGTGCAGGAAGGTGAGCCGTAAAGCAGGAATTTATATCTACATCCCAGGAAAGCGAAGACCGGTCAACAATTTTGCCTATTACAATGTCGTTTATTCTAGGAATATATACACCGGATAATGGTATAACCTTAATTCCGTCCCTCCCTGCCTCTGCGATTCCGATTCTCGTTGAAATTATAGAATTTCCGATCCTAATAACGTTCATCAGTGGTCTAAAGTTCCCATCTACTATTTTATCTCCGGGAATAACATATCTTCTCTTGAGTTCTTGCATCCTTTACTGCACCAGCTCCTGATAATACCCATATCGACTGAGGCAGAAAGGACCAAGTGCAATATCATGGTCCAAAATGGGTCCTTTCATTTAATCTCTCTATCCTTGAGCTCAGTAACATCTGACTTATATTCTAAGTGTCAAAAACGGTGAGACTCCAATATATATACGACAAACCACGGTTTATGATTCAGTTATCTGTGCTGCGCCCTTTGTGACTGACCCTAGTCGATCCAACAGTGTGCCCTTGGCTCCTGCATTCACCTCTACTATTGCTTTGAGAGAGCCGTCAGAAAGCCACTGTTCGTTCTTGAAATTCACAGTGCCTTTCAATACGCTATAGGACTGAGACGCAAATTGAGGCGGAATAGTTATAGTTAAGACAGCGATCTCAGACTTTAGAGGAAGAATTTTTCTCAAAGCCTCAATCACTTGCTTGGCTTGATCTTCTGCCCTCTTAAACGGGTCAATGGTAATCCTTACTTCGTTTATCGCAGATTCTATTCGGATGGGAGGGTGAGGGAGGTGGGTTTTGGGATCTACGAAGTTTTTACTTATAAACTGGACGATCTGTTTCTTTTTCTCTTCAACCATTCTACGACGCTGATCAGTGGTAAGCGCTAGTTCTCCTCTTGCAAGGATTTGTTTTGCTATTTCCCCTGTATCTCTTGTCTTGAAATGCTTTGTCAATTTTTCGCTAGATGCTCTGGAGCCTTTATTTGCGTCAGAATAAATTTCATCGGAAACCAATAGACTTGAAAAATCGGTTCTCTTGCCGGTCTTGTATTCCAAAGCAGGATCAGGTTTTACCAAAATCTCAAATTTATCACCATCTATCGTAAGACGAACTGTGCTAGTCTTAGATTCAACCATTAATTTAAAGATCTCTTTCTTTGTATTAAATTTTGTATAAAGGTTGGCTAATAACTATACATCATACAGATTAGAGTTTATCATCTGATAAATTGCTTCGAAATAACACCATGAAACTAGAGATCAAAAATTGAAAGGAAGGTGGAGGCTCTCGTCCTCACCGGTTTTAGCTAATTTACTTCCTTAGCATTCATTCCGACACGTAGGCTCTTTCTCCGTGTTGTGACAGATCAAGTCCAACTTCTTCTTCTTTAGGTGTAACCCTGATTCCACCGGGCCAAACCAAGTCCATCACCTTTATTATTAGTGCAGTTATTCCCAATGCCCACGCCAGCGCCGCGAATGCTCCGACTGCATTTTCGTACAACTGTGCAGGGTTCCCAAAGGCGAGTCCGTTGTCTCCCCATGGTGTAAATCTTTGCTCGGCGAATATTCCTGTCAAAAGCGCTCCAGCAAGACCTCCGATTCCGTGTACACCCCAGGTATCCAGTGCATCATCCCATTTCCGCTTATTTTTGAACATTACAGCTGCGTAGCACACAACTCCGGCAACAATACCTATTATTATCGCAGACATCGGAGAAACGAATCCAGATGCGGGTGTAATAGCAACTAGTCCAGCAACTGCACCAGATGCCGCTCCGACCGTTGATGGCCTGCCTGTATGAGCCCAAGATATTAACATCCAGGTCACTGCCGCCATTCCAGTTGCTACTTGAGTAGCGACGAATGCACTTGTAGCATTTGTAGCCGCAGCAGCTGCAGAACCGGCGTTAAAGCCAAACCATCCTACCCACAGCAGTGCTGCCCCAAGAACTACAAGCGAAATATTATGTGGCTCCATTGGAACCTTTCCATAGCCTAGCCTGCGGCCTAGCATAAGTGCAATAGCCAGTCCGGCCCAACCAGATGTAATATGAATTACTGTCCCACCTGCAAAGTCAAGGGAACCAAGACAACCTGTCCAGCCAAACCCACAATATCCAGGGTTCATGCCGTAATTGTCTGGCCCTGTAATCTCCCAAGTCCAGTGTGCAGCGAAATCATAGACGAAGGTTGCCCATAAAACAATGAATATTATAAATGCACTGAACTTCATCCTCTCTGCTAGTGCTGCAACGATTAATGCTGGGGTAATTATTGCGAACATCATCTGGAATATCATGTAGGTTTGATGTGGGATAGTGAGACCGTCGATACCACCATAAGCGATGGACGGGACATCGTGGAAGACGTTGTTCAAACCAGCCCAGTCCAATGTGCCTATAAAGCCATAGCCTCCAGCGTCCGGACCAAATGCTAGGCTGTATCCCCATAGTACGAATTGAATAGCAATTACTCCTGTGGTTATGAATACCATATGAAGAGTGCTTACAGCATTCTTCTGCCGTGAGAGACCTCCATAAAATATTGCCAAGCCAGCTGGAGTCATCATAAGCACAAGCGCAGAGGAAGTTAGCATCCAAGCATTGTCACCATGGTTTATGGGACAGGGAATCAAATAACCTTCTGCGGTTGTATTGTAGTTTCCGTCCGCATCTTGTTCGAAGCAGTGGTATATAACTCCTGGATCCCCCTCTCGATAGAGAGCTGTTCCTAGATCCTCTGTTGCATTCTCACCTGGGGGGGCGACGGTGGAAGCAGCAACATCAGTAGATGCAAAGTTAACCGAGAATAATGCAGCGATGGCTCCAAGCAGAGCTAAAGTAAATAGACCTGATCTGTCCATAAATTTTTATCAGCACGTGATCTGCGTTTAGACATATAAAAAATTATATATACCGCTAGTCTGGCGGAATGTAATTATAGATCATCGCTACACAAAAGTGAATAACCTGAAACGTGAATGTAGTGATATAATCGCAATCTTCGAAGTGCACAAAGATTATGATTTTTGATTGAGACATCCTATATTCAAAATCTGCAAGCATAAACGTCGAAGGTTTGGTCTTGGCATGGAGATAATCGTAGAACATAGGCACGTCGCTTTAGATTATGTCTTTATGATGATAAGATCATCGATTATCTCAGTACATTTTTAGGACGCTTTGAATAATTCCCCAAAGGTATTGAACTCTCCGTCAGTTGAGCTTCTCGAAAAAGTGGATGAGAGGATAAGTGTAAAATTCAAAAATGTTCCAAGAGAATACGTAAATGCTTTAAGGAGACTCGCTATTAGCGAAGTTCCCACATTGGCGATAGACGATGTTGTCATGGTAGATAATTCTTCTGTAGTCCACGATGAAGCAGTGGCGCATAGACTTGGCATGATCCCGTTGCGTACAGATCTTAAACGGTTTGTGATGCCTCACAATTGTGACTGCAAGAGTACCCTCGGATGTTCCAAATGTAGGGTATTACTAGTGTTAGACTCCGAAGCAACAGAAAGGACAAGAATAGTAACCTCTGGAGAGCTTAAGTCAGAGGACGAGGAAGTAAAACCTGTCAGTAACGAGATCCCCATTCTTACCCTTGCGCCCGGTCAGAAGGTAAAGTTCGAGGCATACGCGAGATTAGGAAACGGTAAGAGTCATGCAAAGTGGCAACCAACATCTTCTGCAGTAGTTAAAGACGGGGAGAATGAAAACGAATCTATCCTTATTATTGAAACAAACCTTGCACTCAGACCAGATGAGGTAATCCTGGCAGCAGCTGATATGCTACATGCAAAAATTAGAAACTTTAGTCATGCGATACACGATCTAGGGGTGCATCGTGGAGGCAAAGGCGCCTAGACGTTATGAATCATGGTAGTTGAATTCTGACACGGATTTACAACCAGATTTACATTAAGTGGCCAAATATAAGGATACTACATGACAGAAATGGTGTTTAAGCGATGAGAAAGCTGGGTAAGTTTATTTTGGGTACCAAATAACTGGATACCTGGAATTTAGATAGGAGTCTGAAGAAATGTTTGCTACCTCATTAATCCAGGAAAATATCTGGACGGTTCGCGGAGCGTATAAGAAGAACAAGGCTCCAATATGGAGGGCTCTCGAACGAGAGCTCACCCGTCCACGAAAGAACAGAAGGGAGGTTAATATCAGGGTCTTGGCTGACAATACCGACGACGGCCAAGTAGTTGTTGTCCCAGGAAAGGTTTTAGGGTCAGGGGAGATAGGTCACAAACTGACGGTGTGTGCTGTTACAATATCAGAATCTGCGGAAAAAAAAATTACGTCAAGCGGGGGCAAGTTAGTAAGCTTGAACAGATTAATAGAACTGTATCCAGATGGAAAAGGGGTTCGTGTCATTGGTTAAAAGTAGAGGACAGGGGCAGAATAAATCTGAGACAACTCAATTGCAAAATAGAAACGAAGTAATAGTTGACGCAACAGATTGCATTGCTGGCAGGATGTGTTCCCGTATATCAAAACTACTACTTAATGGAAACAGAGTTTCTGTTGTTAATTCCGAAAATGCCATGTTGTCAGGTGATAGGTACATGACTATTAATCTGTACAAAAAATATTTAGAAATAAGCTCAGTTACAAACCCGATCCATGGCCCCTTTCATCCCAGAAGGCCCGATACAATACTGACTAGGATGGTAAGGGGAATGATTCCAAAGACAAAGACAACTGGAATTGAAGCATTTAAGCGTTTGAGAGTTTACATTGGCGTACCCGAAGAATTGAAGAACAAGAAAGCAGAAGTCATTCAGAATACCAAGATAACCAAAGCCCCTTCAAAATATACCTCAATTGCGGAAATTGCAAAAGAGATAGGTTGGCATGGGGTACTACGAAATGAGACAAAACAGCAGGAGAAACATGATGAAAGCCAGCCAACCAAACAACAGACAAAACAACAGGAGAAACATGATGAAAGCCAGCCAACCAAACAACAGACAAAACAACAAAGTGGTAGATCAGAGATTGACCGAAAAGGCAAAGGAAAAGGAAAACAGCCAAAGGGGACTCAGTAAGGAGTAAATACAGAGAACGACAAACAGGAATGAAGAATGAATAAAATAGATCTCTACCCTGCACAAAGAAAGACTTGTCGGGCCTTAGCTACGATTTCCAAAGGGAATGGCAAGGTACGCATTAATAATGTTCCGGCTGAAGTTATGGAACCCAAAATTGCTAAGGAAATGGTTTTAACTCCAATCCATCTTCTCGGAGAGATTAGAAATAGAGTAGACATCAATGTTAAGGTTCAAGGTGGAGGATTCATGGGTCAAGCGTTTGCTTCTGCGGTAGCAATCTCGAGGGCATTAACCGGCGATGGAAAGGGTGGACGGGACCCCAAAGATCATCCTTTAACCAAATCGATGAGGGAAGAAGTTAGGAGAAAGATCTTAGAGTTTGATAGACATCTTTTGTCGGGCGACCCCAGGCAAACTGAGTCCAAGAAATTTGGTGGACCCGGAGCAAGGCGTAGAAAACAGAAGTCCTATCGGTAGACATAGGTCTAACATTGTGGAGACCTGGGTAGGGAATCCCCATACGTTTACCAGATGGACAAACAATATTTCTCATTAACAATATCTCTTATTATGATGAGATTCATGATAATCAAATGATTTCTCAGAGCGTGTAATTCTATGAATAATAATACACTTAGGACTTCTCTTTTTCGTGATCGCCCGATGTTAGATAATATTCAGTAAGTTTTTTTTCATAGCACTGCCCACACAGATTCCCTGATATTTTCCATTGTAACATGGGCGTGTAAAGGAAAGTGATTTCACCATTGCAAAGAATGCACTTCCTCTTGCTGCCACGTTTGGCCATCTAATAGATACTTTGGATTCAGACTGGAAATAAAAGCTTTGGGAAGTTTGCTCATTAGAGTAGAACGCCAACAATTTCAATTGCGCAGATTAAATGAAAGATCAAGATGGGTGAACATACACTAGGATTGGTTGATCCGCTATGTATGAGATAAATCTGGATCGAGCATCTTCAAACCACGTACACTGATGGGAGGTTTCTTTTACAACGTACCTTTGAACATATACTTCTCTGAACTGGTCCATTTAATCTTCTAATGTTGTAAATCTGCGGGGCACTATAAGAAATATATAAGAGGCTACATATCTTCTAGATAATTGCATAGGTATATTCACCACGAAAGTTCTTCTATGAACAGGGGTTACGTTTTCTCCCACGAACATGATTTTGTTAGCTCGTTCGAACATGTAGAAACTGAGCAGGTGAAAAAACTTCTAGTATGCAGCATGTGTGATGTGTCATATTGTGAATGGTGTGGAAAAGTAGTATCAGTCCCCCACTCTAAGATATTCAGTCATTTAGATGCACGACCTACTCTAAGCAAAATCGGCGAATTCGATCTAAGATAAATGGAAGCAGGTTTGAATGTGGTAGAGTCGTATGCCTATCAATATTTTATAAAGATCCGGTCTCTCCATCTTCGTCTGAAAGCCGCGGAGAGGCTCTGTGACTATTAATAATTATTTCGTCTAACTCACATCCTACTCGAAAGTCGTATTCTATTTCTAGATTGTCTTTAGCTCTGTTTTTTTGTTGATCACATTATCAACTAGTTCTGGGCAGGGTATCATTGATACGTAGTATCAATGAATCTGCTAGTATCAGTTGTAATTTTGCCAATATCATTTATTTATTCTCAAGCCCTGAAGAATTTCTACCTTATCGCGCTCGCATAAGTCTTGTGATCGTAAAAGAAATTAATATGGGGGAGACACCATCAAAAAATATTGGCCTATGGGATCTACTGGTAAGGTTGCCTTAAGCGTTATAATGGGCATAGGAGCGATCACTGGGATTCTATGTTACTACGCATTTGCCTTGGTAGCTCCTGAGCCCGGAAAGATGACGCATGTTACAAAGGAGCCACTTCCTGAGGGACCGGGCCAGACTTCAGCTTCTTCCTCTGCATCTGAAGTTGGAGAGACTCAAGACAATAAGCCGCAAACTACAGCCACAAATACATCTGCTGATAATGGTAATGCGACGTCGGCCAACGTTCCGGGTAATGGTTCGTCGACTACCGAGAGCCCCGTCGAAAATGCGGGTCCACCGGCTGTAACTATCAAAATACCCCAAGGAGCATCAGTGCAAGGAAATCCAGCATATGATCCTGATTCAATTACAGTTAAAGCAGGAGATACAATAGCAGTTGAAAATGAGGATTCAGCTCCGCATACTGTTACAAACGGAAAGGATGCTACTGATCCTAATGTGGGAAAGCTATTTGATACAAGCATAATTAATGCAGGCGATTCAGGTGAAATTGCAACTACTGATCTGAAGCCAGGTGAATATCCATTTCACTGTTCAGTACACCCTTACATGACGGGTAGTATGACAGTTCAATAGAAAAGAGGATAAATCATTTAATTTATACTACGTGTGCAAGCTGATCCCCCTAACGTTCTAGATCCGACAATCCATCTTGTGTGGTGACCAATTAGAGGACTTTTTCTGACCAACAGCTGTACTGCCTACTCTGACTCTGGCGAACTACATCAGGGATAACTTCCATTATGATGGTTACGAAGATTGCCATACACATGCGTATCCTTATATTGTCTGTGGATAAATACGAATACAAGAGGAACAATTGAGAATGACATTTCTTGAATGTAGAAACCTACATGCAAGCATTGAAGGCAAGGAAATTCTTACAGGTCTTGACCTCTTGGTTGATAAAGGTCAGGTTCACGCACTCATGGGGCCAAACGGATCAGGCAAGAGCACATTTGCAAACGTATTGTTGGGTCATCCAAAATACACGGTTACCGCGGGGGATATCCTTGTCAAAGGAGAAAGCATTATCAAGATGTCACCTGATGAGAGGGCAAAGCGAGGATTATTTTTGGGCTTTCAATATCCCCTTGAAATTACAGGAGTAGGCTATAGTCACTTTCTGAGAAATGCGTACAACACATTGAACAAAACACTTGCCGAAGAACAGAAAGATAGGGAGGTATTTCTCACGGTTAAGGAGTTTCATGAATACGTGAAGAGAAATTTGGATAGCGTCGGACTTGATCCCACCTTTTTAAGCAGATATCTAAATGAAGGATTTTCCGGTGGGGAGAAAAAGCGGTCTGAAGTAATGCAAATGCTAGTATTAAAGCCAAATTTGGCAGTACTAGATGAACCAGATTCTGGACTTGACATTGACGCTGTCAAGTCTGTTGCCGAGGCAATAAACAAATTGATTGAAACGGGAGCCGGTGTTGTTGTAATTACTCATTACGCACGTATTTTGAGATATCTTAAGAGGTTAGATTATGTACATGTCATGGCTAGGGGAAAGATTATCAAATCTGGTAGCAAGGACCTTTCAGAAGAGCTCGAAACTAAAGGGTATGGTTGGCTAGGTCTAGAAGACAGATAACTCTCAATTTTGGTAATTCATAGGAAGTCACGACTCAGCCATCATTTGAGAGCATACGTTTTTTGGTCCTGGGGGATCCATTTGGCTATGTTGCTACTGTCGTTCTTATTCCCATTATTGGGGTCAATGTTGATAAGCACTTCTAGGCTGCACTGTAGCTATTTGATACGTTCTAATAGTCGGCATCTAGACAAAATCCTTCAAACAAAGAAACCATTATCGTAAAGCTCTGCTATTTGCGTTAGTTCACTGGCCGTTAGATATTTTCCATCCGACATTTGTGAAAATAACTCAATTTCCTCCACGTCAACGACTGTCGGTAGTACAGTAGATACCTCTTTTTGTGACAGGATGAACTTGACTGCGAGCTGAGTTATGTCCCAACCATTAGAGTCAGATAATGGCTTTAATTTTTCAATTTTCCGTATTGATTTCAGAATCCAATCTCTCTTTCTGGTGTTTCTATGATCGTTTTTGTCGAAAACTGTGTTTTCGTTAACCTTGCCTGTTAACACCCCTGACGCATCAGGAACACGTATTACAAGTCCTACGGCATTCAATCTAGCTTGGTCAAAGAAAGATCTGCCAGGATCTTGTTCTAATATGTTATAAACCGTCTGAAGGCAAGTTATGTTTCTCCTATGCAATGCCAAGAGTCCTTCCTCCTCCCATCCGATAGCAGGACCCAGCGCGACACCATGGCTCCGAATCTTGCCAGCTTCTACTAGATCATCCAACGATTCAAACAATTGATCGTCCTGCATAGCAGCCATCTTTGGGTTATGAAGACTGTAGACGTCTATATGGTCGACTTGTAATCGATTCATGCTTTGCTGCAATGCATATTGTAAGAATCTGGGATTGTGTTTTTGTGGCAATTCATTGTGTCCTATCTGCTCAGCGTTATAGATATCATAACCCCATTTCGTTGAATATATTATGTCGTCATTACGTGCATCCTTGAAGGCTTGAGCAAGTAACTTCTCGCTTCTTCCCTTTCCGTAAACATCTGCTGTCTCGTAGAAATTAATCCCGAGGTCATAAGCCTTCTTTAGCATCCTTATCGCTTCGTCATCGTCAATTTTTTTATTCCACCAATCCATACCAATGGTCCACGCCCCAAAACCGATCTCACTAACACTTATTCCGCTCTTTCCTAATTTTCTATATTTCATGTTACTATTCCAAGATCCCCCCTATTTCATCTACAATCTTTTCAAATCTTAATTCCTCGATAACTGGTTGCACGTTAGTCCCAATATTATCATAATAATTATCGTGATTGCTTGGATATTTCGAACTTGATTTATTATTCCCCTTGAGGAGATTTTTTGAGTGTAGTTGAGTTGGAATAGATTCAATAGGAATCCATGACTTACAACCAGTCCATTCGGATCTAACATCTACTTCGATAGGATCTATCTTGTAAACCCTAAGGAGTACTACGCTTAGGGGTTTCTTTGGGTTATAGTTCATTCTTTGATTGACATAATTGTCGTTCCAAATATGATATTTCCTAAGGCTAGACAAAAGTGATGTGTCAGTTATTTGTTTAATTGTTACCGAACTGGCATAGGAGGTGATCGTATTTTTCCCCTCTGATGGTTGCGCGTTCATTATCATTTCAAATTTCTCAACGTAGTCAGCCTGTATGAAATCCCTTGACTGGTGTTCAAATGTAGGATAAAGGAAAAAGGTATTGTGTCTCATTTGGAAACCTTGTCTGTACTCCATGATTCCGCCCTTTCTGAACAACAAAACCTGTCTTCCGTCCTCAAGAGCCTTGCAGACAACAGCCCATTCTTTAAGTGCTGCGGAAATTATAGTGTCGTTAGAAGTCAAATCCTGGACCAATGGGGTATCGGGTTCCGATTGTTCTGCTATAGAGCTGAGATACCGAGTATTACTCCTGTCCGAGGTATTGTTCCAAGTATCCATCGAGCGCCCTTTTATAGTAGTTTGGATCCGATAGAAACTGGAACTGAATGAAGGCCCAGCATCATAAGTCGAATTATCCAAGGGTCTTGATGAATTCCTCCACACCGCCCTTATAAATGCAAACTATCATCGGGGTATCCTTTACCACATAACTACTAACACGCGTTTCGCGTAACTGGACTATTAGGTCCTGGAAAACCATCAGATCATTTGTTTCAAAAGCGAGCATGAAATCCTGATCCCCGATACCAAATGAGTATGACGTATTCAGTCTTACCTGAGGGAACTTTCTTCCAACTGCTATATGTTCATCCATCATTTTCATTCTGTCTTCAAAAGGAAGCAGGTACCATTCCCTTGATTTTGTAAATGGGTAGACTATTACATATTTCATTGGCTCATTCTCATTACTGTTATCTTCTAGGAGATATCCGGGAGTAATTTTTGTATTCTTTGAGTAAATAGACTGACGATAGGAGCCGAGGTATATCTTCGAAGATTCAATATATTTCCCAAAAACAGTGAGATAGATCTTTGATGCTAATACTTGCATCTTCTCGACATCCTTGGAAATCATCCATAACATGAACTCCGAATCATCACGAAGACCTAGCGTTGAATATACCCGCACTTTCATCTTTGTGTTAGCGACCTCGATTAAACTTGCAAACTCTTTAGCTGCCTCTTCTTTACCTAATTCATTTAACCAACGCCATTTTGGGTCGACTTTATAAAAAGAAAAATTTAGAAAAACGGTAGCAATTTGGCCCGATGTTGCATTTTCCTTGCTAGAAACTTCAGAAGGCATCAAAGGTGATCTTGTTTCCAACGATGTTTCCTCTACCTTCGGACGTTCTTGTCTATTTTTACTTGGGATTCTATCGTTAGATGGCATTCGTATTTGGGGTCACCAACGACGAATAGATGGCAAATAACATTTAAACGTGCTGAATCAAATGAACCTCATTCCGAGAACAAGAAATAATCACTTTAGTAAGCTGCAGCGTTGGAATTGTACATCAACAAGGGAATAAGAATAGGGGATGATCTCTATATCCTAATCGATGGATACGATGATGATGTAGATGATGAAGTTGAGGACCTTGAGGTTGAGATTGAATCCGAGGATCGATATTGTGATAGTAGTTGCTTAATTCCTTCTTCCACGTTTCTCCATTTTGGTTCATATCCTAACTCTAGTCTTGCAAGGGATATGTCCGCCAATGTATGCTGTACATAGTTATTTATCGGGTTTTTCGTATAGGTCGGCCTTATATCAGTGCCTAGCAATTTATTTATAATTTCGACAACACTATTGAACGAGGTTTGAATTCCAGTTCCTATATTGTAAACACCAAATCCGGAATCTAAAATATCCTTTCTCCAATGTCCTTTGGCGTTGTCGTTGTCGTTATCGTTATCGCTACCCTCACCCGCCGATCTGCTATTTTGTTTTCCCATTGCTAAGATATTTGCCCGTACAACATCATCTACGAAAGTAAAATCCCGAGTCTGAGTTCCATCGCCATATATAATTGGACTCTTTTTTTCTACCATATCCCAAATAAACTGTGAGATGTTATTCGCAAATCTTCCTTTGTGTCTTTCATTTGGTCCATACACGCTAAAGTATCTAAGTCCGATTGACTCTATTCCATATTCCAAATTGTAAGTCTGGGCAATTACTTCCCGACAGTAAAAGGATGATTCATAGAAAGTCTTGGGTGCGACATTAACTGATTCCTTGTAAGGCATGGGCAAGCCGTTGTATATTGAAGAGGAGGAAGCATAAATGACCCTCTTTACCTTATTTCTCTTAGCTGATTCCATGACATTCATAAAGCCCATCACGTTTGTATCTATGCCCTTTCTAGGGTCATTCAGAAACATAGGTGAAGAACTCAGCGCAGCTTGATGAAATATGTAATCGCAGTCTTTACCGAGCTCCAATACCAGATCAAAATCCATCACTGAACCTTTGACCAACTTCACCTCCTTAGACAAATTTGAAGAAATTCCAAGGGAAAGATCGTCTAATGCGATCACATCATTAGTCTTATTGTTTCTCTCACCATTTATACGATTTACACCCTGACTCTTCAATTGTTGTTCTGCAGGATATTGGGAACTATTTTGGGTTTCATGCGATAAGGCATTCGCAAGATTGGAACCAATGAAACCTGCTCCCCCAGTCACTAAAAATCTCATCTGATTAAGTTCGAAAGATATATTGACTAAAAAACATTTCTTGATGTGACAAGGAGAATTTCATTGGAGTAATATTATAGTATATTACTAGCCCCAAGTTTTGTCATTTATTAATATGTGAAAGGGCTTTTGTTTTATGTCCATGATTTATGTTTTGTAGAACGGTTTGATTCCTATGACGATTCATAAGATTTCATCCAGATCATTTGGTTCACCTTTTATGGCCCATTAACCCGAGTTATTACTAATTTCCTTATAATGTAGTATTAGCTACCGATTTCTATTATAGAAAAACATCCATCAAAGCTACATGCTTTGGCTTTCGATACACAAAGATAAGTATTAATTAATGAAGAGTACCACGACGTGTGAGAAGAACCGTCATGACAGCAGCAGCAGCATCGATCCAAGAAGAACGCTTGGATAAGATAGATAAGGAACTTCTAAATGGTATACAATGGTCTTTTCCCTTAAACGAACGACCATTTGTTGAGATTGCAAGAATGCACAAATTATCTGAACACGAAGTTATCCGAAGAATTGCCCGTCTAAAGGATGTGGGTCTAATAAGACAAATCAGTGCAATTTTCGATACTCGACGTCTTGGTTATAAAAGTGCATTGATTGCTTTCTCAGTTGAGGCTGATAAACTGGATGATGTCGCCTCTCAAATTAATAGACATCCAGGAGTCAGCCACAACTATGAAAGGAATCACGAATACAACATGTGGTTTACCCTTGCTGTTCCTCCAAATGATAGTATGAAGGCAGCACTAGATAGGATGGCTGGCCTAAATGGAGTTCTGAAATATAGATTATTGCCTACATTGAAGCTCTACAAGATTGGTGTGAAACTGGACATGGTAAACGATGATGCAGAAAAGCCAGAACCTACCGATGCTGTGAAGGTTTTCAACCCAGGTAAGGCTCTGCTAACAGACCAAGACAAGAACCTTATTCGGGAATTACAAAAGGATATACAACTTGTGCCAGAACCGTTTATTACAGGTGCCAAAAATCTTGGCATTTCTACGGCCGATCTTCTTTCAAAGGCGAAGGAATTTGAGAGAACAGGCATAATGAGAAGATTTGCTGCAATATTGCGTCACCGCGAGGCAGGATTTTCTGCTAACGGTATGGTTGTGTGGAACGTTCCGGAAGATAAGGTTGACGAGATAGGTTACAAGATTGCATCATTTCCGCAGGTAAGTCACTGTTACCAAAGACCGGTTTATGCAGATTGGCCATTTAGTTTGTTTAGTATGATTCATGCACGAACAACGGAAGCAGCCGAAACAATTGCATCAGAAATCTCGAGTACAGTGGGGATTAAGGATTACCGAATTCTTTATAGTTCTAGGGAGTTTAAGAAGGAACGGGTTAAATACTTCGAGGAGGCTTGGAACGCTGATGTACTCTAGACCCAACTTTGATGATCGCTAGAACGTTTAGAATATGTTGGAGTTAGGCTAAAGCTTCTTACTGTAGGTACGAAACTACTCTATCTATTAGATTAGTTACGGGCTCTAACTAGGACTTTCAACCGCGACGGATTCACAGAATTTCAGATCAGTCTATGTTAGTCTGCGATTGGAATACCTATTTTCTGCATTCTTTATTCGTGAATTCTTTACAACTACTGTCGTGTCTCCAGCTTCCATTAAAAAATATCTGGAGATGAGGATTATTATCTCTGTCCGTCACAGTTCTCTGTTGACCATTTTTAGGGTTATGTAAGGTAGATCGTCCTATATTTCCGCTAGAATAATTGACCATACTAGTATCTATCAAATTGGTTACATAATAACTAGTCTATATCCTCGAAGTCAAGTGCAGAATCGACTTACCTAAGAGTGCAAATCCTGCAAGCCATATGTAATTATTGAAAGGGTATTTGGTACCAAATAGATTAGACACTAACCTACTTTTCAATAGTATTCGTTACCTGTTTACGTACTCAACATCGGAATTAGATTTTTTATTTTCATAGGTTTATAGGGAACCCGTTTTGATCAGAAATGAAGAAACCCCACATGTCAGTAAAAAATATAATTTTAAATTTCACTTATGTGCTTCTATTACTAGTCGTTAGCCTAACTACATTGAAGTGTGTGACTCCAGTACTCAGCCAAAATAACACATTAATTGAAAAGGAAGATACTAGTCAATCGGGAAACCAACCCCTGCAGATAATAAAGGTTGCCAAGAATTCTTACACGATTACCCTCGACGCGTCTTTTATAGGATCATTTAATACTACGTATCAAATAGGCGGCGATGTTGGGTCTATGAATGAATCCAAGGATTTAATAATTACAACTATAACAAAAGATTTTGATTCTTCACCAGAAGCGGGATATGTGAACAATACAAGTAGCATTTCAGATTATCAAATAAATCCGAATAAACGAAATCTTTCCAATCCATTTGCACCAAAGGATGTCATTGATGAAAAAATAAAAAGTGAAATAGCTGCATCAATAGAGAATGCCGAAAAATCCGGTATTGTTCATGGTGAAATAGAATGTATATTTGGCTCCAGCCTAGATGACTTCAAATGTAGCTTCCGCGACTAAATGGGTAGTTACACGATTGCTTTATTTGGTTCTCTCAAATACTATGATATGAATAAATAGCCGATGTGAAACTGACGATTGCAATAAGTTCTCTCTTACCCTATGGTCTTACCGAAGTTTCTTTCGATGTCTTTGTTCTCTGCTGGGGATGAATATGGCGCGGGGAGTGGGATTCGAACCCTCAAGCCAAAGACGGGGATCCTCTTCTCGTTATAATGGATATTAGGATTAATATTGTCTGTCTGTCTCCCTTTAGTCCTTTACTATACTTGACACTGTTTTCAATATTTGTTTGGCCGATGTTGGCTTTCGAATCAACCCGTCTATTTTTGGATTAGGGAGAACTCTGGCAAACTCCTTATCATTTGATCTCAAATGCTGTCATAAGCAAGATCTTGACTTTTGGATTTATTTTCCTAGCTTCTCTTACAAATTCAAATCCATTCATTATAGGCATCCGGATATCTGATATTATAAGGGAATAATCCTTGTAATTTATTTTAAAGTGCTCTAGAGCCAACATCGGATCTGTAAATGCAAACACATTCTTGAAATTATCTCTTCGTAGAATTTGTTTAACTAACATAGAAAGGTCAAATTCATCGTCCAACACTAAGACGGAGCCAGTTTTGCTTCTACCCGCCTTCTTCCCGACAGCTTTTTGTTCTTCCAGGGAAAAAGAAGTAACAGTGGTCATTCTTACATGCTATAATACTATAAATAGAATAGATAAAAGATTTATGACCGAACTTTATTCATATTTGTAATTAATTAATCATCATATTAGAAATAGTGTATAAGGTTACTAAAAAAAGTCGTTTTACTGGTTATTTTTACATCATACATTAAAGCATATCAATAATACGACTTGGTATTGATCTTTTTCTTCCAACTACTTCCACAATTTCACTCCATATTACATCATTAACA
>Ga0075428_100000817_pt1 | contig 32586 bp, 37 predicted proteins | sample RhiMetdeltSRZDD2_FD_75291 | JGI IMG/M metagenome (GOLD analysis project Ga0075428, IMG submission 75291) | Populus rhizosphere microbial communities from Tennessee, USA - Rhizosphere MetaG P. deltoides SRZDD2 | ecosystem: Host-associated > Plants > Roots > Rhizosphere > Soil | place: USA... | reverse complement strand
TTATACCAGTTTTTTTATACAAAAAAAGATATGGGTTATTTGTATTGTTTTTTATCGGAATGATCCTTACAAGCAGTATTACAAAAATGTATATTATTGGAAAAGTGGCAAATGATCCCTCATTTTTTAATTTCAGCGGGAATCTCAGGACACGGATTTATGATAACATTATTCCGCATTTTTTCCTTGTAATTGCAGGCGCAGCTTTTAAACTTATGTTTGATCAACTTCGCCTGCAGAGAAAGATGGCCGAGTTAGCGAAAGAGAAAGCAGAAGCAGAACTGAATTTCTTAAAATCGCAGATCAATCCACATTTCCTTTTCAATTCTTTAAACTCTGTTTATTTTCTTATCGATAAGAATAATGCTGATGCAAGACAGGCGCTGCACACATTTTCTGATATGCTTCGTTACCAGTTGTATGAAGCCAATGGAGAAAAAATACCAATTGAAAAAGAGATCAACTATTTGCAGGATTATGTTCACCTGCAGCAATTGAGAAAAGATGAGAATTATAAAGTGCAGTTTACTTGTGCACCTGAAGTAAAGAATTTTTCAATTGAACCTTTGTTGCTTATCCCGTTTGTTGAAAATGCTTTTAAACATATTTCTCATAAAACAAATGGAACTAATTTTGTAAAACTTGACCTGGCACGCAGTAATGGCTACTTCGAATTCACTGTCGAGAATTCACAGGAGAAAGGGATCGTGACTACCGAGCAACATGGCGGTATTGGTATGAATAATGTAAAAAGAAGGCTGGAGCTTTTATATCCAGATGCCCATAAATTAGATGTGAAAGACGAAACAGATACCTTTAAAATAAACCTGAAATTAAAAATTTAATCTATGCTTACAGCGATATTCTTAAGAAGAAAAGGAAAACTCAAAACACTGACGACTTTATTATTAATATCTGTATTACTATTAATTGGTGGTATTTTAATGATGTTAAAATGATAAACTGCATAATTATAGATGATGAACCACTTGCAAGAAAGGGTTTACGGGAATACATCTCTGATGTAGACTTTCTTCATCTTGCCGGCGAGTATGACAATCCTCTCAAAGCGGCGGAAATGATCAGCAGGGGAGAGACACAATTGCTTTTTCTCGATATCCAGATGCCAAAAATTACGGGGCTTGATTTTATGAAAACACTGCAAAAGCCGGTGCCTGTTATTTTCACTACCGCATTTCCTCAATTTGCGTTGGATGGTTTTGAATTAAATGCATTAGACTATCTCGTAAAACCAATTTCATTTGACAGGTTTCTAAAAGCGGCATTGAAAGCAAAGGAATACTATGAAGTAAGACAAAAAAATGATACGGATAAAACTTCCGCCCCCGAAACACATGATCACTTTTATATTAAAGCAGATAACAAACTCGTAAAGATCGCTTTCAATGATATTTTGTTTATAGAAGCACTGCAGAATTATGTTGTGGTTCACACGAATGAAAAAAAACATATCACCTATCTTACATTTAAATCTGTTGAAGAATATTTGCCATCCTCACAATTTATCAAGGTCCATAAATCATTTATTATTTCTGCTTCAAAGATCGACAGCATTGAAGGGAATGATATTCGTATCGGTCAGCATCACATACCCATCAGTCGTAATTTAAAAGACGAGGTGATGGAAAGATTATTGAAAGGAAAGTTCCTGAAAAGATAGCTGTGCAAATTTAAAATTTTATAACCGGGAAAAGTTTGTTAACTTATAGCGAATAAAACCAACGGTTATGAAAAAGCACATCGTTTCTCACATAGCCATTTATATACTTTCCGCCGTCATGATCTTTTTTGGATATTATCATTTGGCACATCCAAAGGCTATGATGGAATATGGGTATATTCCTGATACTTTTGCTAATCCTGTTTTATGGGTTAAAATTGTCGGGGTGGCGTTTATACTTGCAGCCATTTCTTTTATACTTAATAAGTATGTAAAAATCGCTGCCTACCTGCTTGCAGCCATGCTTTTATCCTTTGCTTTTTTCATTCATTTCGACATTTACAGGAACGCTAGTGCTGATGACGTAAAAGTGAATGCACTGATCAATATTTTAAAAGATACCGCATTAGCAGCTTTTGCGTTGCATATTGCCGGTAGTGCCGATAGTCACGGCATAAAATTTTAGTCATAAGAAAATTTCTTGTTTTTTAACAAGCTGGCCTCTTCTACAGAGCCGGGAATATGTATTTTTACAACCTATGAAACAGCTAGCTTTTGTATTGATCCTATTTCCTTTTTTTGTTAATGCCCAGGAATGTACGCTAAAGAATGAGAAAGACAGGTTTAACCAGGATCCCAGGTTGACAACCGGTTTCATTTCGCTGGGTGCAGGCAGTGATAAGTTTTTATTGTCGCTTTCTGCTGATAAAAAGGAAGTGGATTATTTTTTTGCATTAGATGGGTCGGCTATGTGTTTTAATGATCTTTCAAGGGTGATTGTGACATTCGCAAGCAAGCAAAAGGGGAATTTTAAGAACGGGGGAACTACGAATTGTAAAGGTTATTTTCACTTTGTTTTCCCCAATCAACAAAACCTGAATGCGAATCTTACAAATCTGTCTCAGAAAAAAATTGCTACAATTCAATTCACTGATAACGGAAATAACAAAAAGATAATTACGCTGCGGCCCGAAGACCAGGATACCATCATAAAACTTACTACCTGTATATTGGCAGAACTCGAGAAACTAAGAATAGATACATGGAAGCCGAAGCAATAAGGTTTAGTACAAATCGGGTGACCTCGGAGAGACTCGAACTCTCGGCCCTCCCGATTAAATTCGGGATGCTTTACCTTTCTATCTACCCCTTCTTTTTTAATTTAAAAAGTGGTACTATATTGATTCCCCAGTTTTTGTGACCTCGGAGAGACTCGAACTCTCGGCCCGCTGATTAAGAGTCAGCTGCTCTACCAACTGAGCTACGAAGTCAAGGATTACAAATTTATTCAATTAGTAGTATTAACTTTTATCAAAGGCATAAATGACAAATAAAATATTTATCAATCCTGCCATAGCTGCACACAGCCACAGCATTACATCCGAAGAAAATAGTAATGATAATGCAACGCCGATAATTGATAGGATATAGATTATTATAAGTGAAACGAAACCTGGGCCAGGGATTTTTAATTTTATCTTTTGCCATTTTTTAGCGATCACCATACAAATCAAAAACCAGCTTGCAAGCATAAGCAGCAACCCTGCTATATCCCATAAAGAAGGACCATGATTTTCGTTTAAAACAATGATGGGCTTGCCCATGTCAGGCAACAGTAAAATGATAAGCCCAGCAATAAATAGTATTAATAATATCAAATTTTTCGCAGTCATAACACTAACGACCAAGATACAATAACCATGGGTTATCTATAATTTTTTTGAATGAGTATCCTTGTCTTACTTTGTGCTCCAACGAAAGTAATATGTGCCGGCAATTAATAATTCTTTTAATGGCGATACTTGTATCGTGCAATGTTTTTGATGAAAAGAAACCTGTAAACGACGGTGATAAAGCTGCGAAATTTATGAAAGGGACTTTTGGATACGATGTGGATTTTCTAAAACAATATCATAAAGACATTATTGTACTGGGTAATAGCGACGGGGCCCAAATCATTATTGCTCCTGCTTACCAGGGACGTGTAATGACAAGTTCTGCGGACGGTGACATTGGAGAAAGCTTTGGCTGGATAAATCATGAATTAATTGCATCAGGGAAAACCACAGAGCACATGAGTGCTTTTGGAGGTGAAGAAAGATTTTGGCTTGGTCCGGAAGGCGGACAGTTCTCAGTTTATTTTAAAAAAGGCGTTGACTTCAAATTTGAAAATTGGTTTGTTCCAAAAGAAATAGACACGGAACCTTTTGACCTGCTCTCATCAACAAAAACGGAAGCCCGATTTCAAAAAGAGATGCATCTGGAAAATTATTCGGGTAATAAATTCGATCTGCTTGTAAGCAGAACGATAAGGCTATTAAATAACTCTGCAATTAATCTTGCATTGGGTATTGCTGTGCCTGAAAATATTAAGTCTGTTGCATTTGAATCTGAAAATAGCATTACAAATAAAGGATCAACTAACTGGGATAAAAACAGTGGTATGCTTTCCATTTGGATCCTGAGCATGCTTAATGCCTCAGATCAAACTACTGTGGCAGTTCCATACAAACAAGGGGATTCGTCTACGCTTGGTAAAATTGTTACTGATGATTATTTTGGAAAAGTGCCTGCCACGAGGTTGAAGGTTGATAGTGGATTGATCTTATTTAAAGCGGATGCAATTCATCGAAGCAAGATTGGGGTGGCCCCAAAAAGAGCGATGCCCTTTGCAGTAAGTTATGATGCGCTAAATCATATTTTAACGATTGCGCAATTTACTTTATCGCCGGGAGCTACCGATTATGTAAACTCACTTTGGAAAATACAGGAGGATCCGTTTGCGGGTGATGCAGTGAACTCTTATAACGATGGACCCATTGATGGAAAACAAATGGGAAGATTTTATGAAATAGAAAGCTCATCGCCGGCTGCTTCTTTAGCACCTGGAGCAACGATGCAGCATGTTCACAGGACCATACACTTAAAAGGAAGCAAGGAAGAACTTAATGAAATTTCAATGAAGCTTTTAGGGGTTGGAGTCGATAAGATCAAATTATGAGATTCATTTTATCGATGGGTAGGGTCATATCATTTTATATTGGCGCCATTCTTATTGTGAATAGACTTTTTCTTTTGCTTCCGCTGAAGAAATTACCGGAATAACTTCAAAATCTGCAAAGCCAGTCCAATTTTCAATCCACGTATAAATTTTTTCTGCTGAGTCGCTTTCCATCAGCTGGTAGCATATGGTAATATTTTCATCGATCCAGCTATTGATATAACTAACACCGTCAGGTAATAATCTGCCTTCTTCATCAAATCGTTGATAGAGAAGTTTGACTTTTTCCGGGTGAAATTTTTCAATGATCATAAAAAACATAACGGTTCCTAATTTATTTTTTGGCGGATTCTATGTATTTGATCATACTAAATGCGGGTCTAAAACCAAATTGTAAATAAAAAGGCGCCAGGTTTTCTCCCGTAATCAAGGCAACAAGTGAATTAGGGGCTCCGTTTTTTTCAATCCAGGTTGTTAACTCTTTCATCAATGCAGTGCCAACATGTTTCGATTGCCAATCGGGATGAACAACCAGGTCTTTTACATAATAGAAACTTGCATTGTCACTTAATAATAATGCACACCCAATTACTTCATTCGTTGCGGTTGCGATTGCCGTTACGGCAAATACAGGTGCAGATAATAATTTGGTGACGACTTCGTCACTTGAATAGGCGGACCACCCGACCGAAGCCGTTAGATGCTGATACTCTTTTACGGTTGGTGATCTTGGAATAATTTCTATGCTAGTTGGTAATTTTTCTGAGTTTATTTTTCTATCAGGAATAGGAGCACCTGCAAAAACGATATAATATCCATTTATATCCTGTACGGTATAACCTGCCATTCCCCATGGTTTATTTTCCAGGGGCTCAACAATAACAGCATTTTTCTTTTGATGAAAGTCGTATAGCGACTCTAATTTTATTACCCTGATAAAAATCGCGTTGCCCTTGGAAGCCGAAGCCAGCTTTTTATTCTGTGAAAATTGTACAAATGCCCCATGCCACGATACACCACCATATTCCGGAGGTTCACCCCAAGTCCATTTTTCAGGGAAGCCTAAGATTTCATGCCAGTAATTGACCGTTTGCACTACATCTGTTACGGCGAGGATCGGTTCCGCATGTGAAATAGATGCAATGGCTTCTTCGCTTTCCATTTTAAATAATTATCGGTATATATTTTTGTTCACTGCTGTTGAACAAAATGCCAGCAAACTCCCGCAAGATCAATAATATTAACTTCCCTTCCATAAGGTTCATTGGAAACTTCGCCGATGCGAATGCCAAATTTCTGCGGTAACTGTTTTTCAATTACATCATTTCTGAATTCATCTGCATTGGTCACGCCTACTGTCAACATAAAGTTTTCTGCAAAATCTTTATTAACATATTTCTGCAAAATGAACTTGCATCCGTCTTTTTCAAAACCAATATAATCTCCGGCATCCCAATTTATCTTAAAACCCAGTTGCTGAAAAAATTGTTTTGAACGTTCAAAATCTTCTCCCGAAGGAACAAATGGCTGAATAGAAAGAAATTTCATGGATCATTTTTTTTAAAGGTATAAAATTCCAGTGCAGCTTTTTATCACAGCTTCCAAGTACAATAAACAGAAAAAGAATGAAAACACATTTCATATATGCAATTTAGAATATGACAACTGAAAGTAAATAACTTTGCAAGTCGTAGCCTCCCGTTCGGAAATTTGGCGAATAAGCGAAGATATTTTTTTATGAATAACGATTCATAGTTCTCCAATATTTATCCTTATAAATATCATATTCGATATCTAGCTTCTGCTTATAATTTGCGATCGTAGCCCGGGTGTTTTTCGAAGCCTGCCTGAATTCTTTACAGGCAATATAACTTGTTCTTTTATTATTGTAAGTCTCCCGGCCCAGATTTAAGTAGCCTTCTGAATCAGGAAGTAATTTCATAAGTTCATCTTCAAATTGATTCATTGTTTCATATACATCAGCTGAGGGCATCCCATTTGTATTTTTTCCGTCATAGGTGATTCCTATGGTCATCATCCATGGATGCGATGGTTTTGTGTCCCAATCCAGCAATACTTTGTCAATGATCGCTAAAATCGGTAAGCCATTTCCATCTTCCGCTTCCAGTGCTGAATACTCATCATTTGCCGTATCATAACGTACAGCCTTATATTTTTCTATAAATTCTTTTTCACGCCAAACTAAAAACTCCTTGAGTTTTGAAATAGGGATCAATTCTGTTTTTTCAGAAGGTGCACCGGCTATAGAAACGTTATCAATAAGCAGGGCTGTATTTAATTCGCCAAGTGCATTATCAAGGTAAATAAGACTTCCGTTCCCTATTATGTTTTTGTCTTTCTCGTTGTAATCTTTATGTATTAAAGTAATATCTATTTCATCGGGATATCCAGGCAGGTTATTGCTGATAAACGATAAATTTTCGCTATTGAACTCATAACCATTCATGTCAATATTCATTTCAAAACCAAGAGCAGGCTTCAGCGCTGTGAATTTCCATCCTTCCAACTCAGGGGCGGCGCCAACAATTTCTTCTGCAAATACGATTGATTTAATAACGCCATCTGTTGTTATGACCATTTCGGCTGTATTATCATCGTACATACCTACAAGACAAAAAAAACTATCGTCGATTTGTTTCAATACCGGAATTACTTTGTCAAGGAATTTCTCTTCAACATCCTTATGTCCTTTCACAACATCATAAAAAGAAGCTGCGTGCTGTGAGAACCAATTCCAAAATGAAGCATAATCGGTAACAATCGGTTTGTCTTTAGTTCCAAACAACTTTTTCAGAAAACTCATAATGATCTGTGATGATTTTTTGGGAAATAAAGAGGGTATTGATTTTACATGAGAGGTCGGAGAGCTAAAAATCGAGACATCCTTTTATAAGCTTTTGCCAATAGTCTGTTTTAAAATCTTCCCCAGTGATTTTGGCTGCATCGTTAGGATCGGGATAGAGCTTTTCTATTTTGAACATCATGCATTCGCAATAGTTTGTGGCCTTCGTTTCTCCGAGACTTGCTTTTGCAGAATTAACACAGCTGGCAAGAAACTCTTTACGTTCATTTGCCGGCCATGTGCCAGTGAGACAGCTTTTTATTTCTTTTATCCATTCCGGGGAAGACAATTCCTTTGCTGTTATTTTATTTGCGTCAGCAAAATTGGGATATTTAACTTCCATTTTTTCTTGCATGCAATAGCAATAAAATCTGGCGGTATCACTGCTCATATTTTTTTTAGCTGTGCCAATACAATCAGCAATGAAGGTATACCGGTCGTTTGAGGGCCATCCTTTTTTCTCGCCACCTGTTTGCGCACAAAGGGAAGCAACGGAAAAAAATAATACGAGTGCTAATATAATATACTGCTTATTCATGGTGTAATGATAATAATATTTCCTGAGAAACTGAGGGGGAATAATAGTGTTTAGTTTTTATGTCGCGATCGCACTTCCTTTGGGCACGCATCATTTTTTTGTCGCTTCCAGATCGATTTCGAAGAGACAACAATTCGGTTCTTTCTGATAGTGGCCGGGTAAATTTGAAGTATCCGCTAATTCAAACATACCTAAAAAGGTAAATCCGGCTGATGTATAATGTTTGATCAGGCCTGTATTATCTCCCAGGGTGTCTAATCGGATAAATTGTTTGTCCATTTGTGGAGCATATTGTTTTGCCCATTCAACGATCTTGTCTACAAATCGGTTGCCCCGAAAAGCCGGGTCGGTTGCTATCCGATGAATGTAGATCGCGTCATTTTTTTCCCGATCTCCCCAAATATCTTTATCATCAAATGTAATAGCCCAGTTACAGGCAAGAGTATCGTCAATAACCAGCTTCCATTGTCTTGATTCCTTTATTTCCCTTTCAACAAATTCTTTTTCAAACGCCGGCCACACTACCATTCCTTTTTGGGTTTGAAGTGTTCTCGCTTCTTCATAAAGCGATAAAATGACATTGATGTCATTCATCACACAATTCTCAATTCTGGATTTAATTTCTGTTAGCATGCCCATTTTTCTGATCTGGTATGTAAATATCGAACTGTTTTTATTCTAATAAGTCCCGAAACTTGCTATTTTTTTGACTATGATGAGCGGTATTTTTATCTGCTTCCCCATTCCCAAATTCCATACTGGGTCTTCTGATCAATACGATGACCTGATTGTTTTAGTGATAAAATAATTTGCCCACGATGATGACTTTCATGAGAGATAAGGTAACCAAAAAAAGCAGAAGGATGGGGCTTGAATCCTTTTATTCTTCCTGTTTCAAATCCGTTAGCCAGAAGTTTTGAAATGGCTACACTGCTTTGTTCAAGTTCTCCAGACAATAGATTTTTTGTCAGTTTCGTTTCCATTTCAATTTTTGTTTGGCCGTTGAGCAACTCAGGCATCGCAGCTTGCAGCCACATTAATCTTACATTATGAATATGCGCAAACTGTTCTCCGACAGTTCTTCCTTTGGAAGCTGAAATATCAGGTAAATATTTTTCATCAATTGCACTTAGTAAGTACAGGTTGATCCTGTTGTTGATCTCCCATGTTTCGATTAACTCTTTCATGCAGTAAAGTTATTTGATGCAAATTTTACATAAAAATAAAGGGTCGAGTAGAAACAAGACCCTTTTAGATATTTCAACACAACACACGAAGAATAATTTTATTTATCTACTTTGGCAACATTCTTTTTTTGATTCAGTATTGCCGAAGTATTATCAGCACCGTCATTTTTTATTCTATCAATTACTTTAGCGCCCACTTTTTGTCCTAATACAAGCGCCACATCATTGTCTGTACGGAAGTGGATACCTGCCTGGAAGCGTGACTCTGCTGCATCTTTAGCTTTCTGCCAGTACAGTTCTTTTTCTTCAGGAAAAAGATAAGACATCACTTCAGCCATTACACCGGAAATCGCAGCATGACCAGACGGATAACCTGGAAATGGAGGGGTCATCAGGATCGCAGGTTTATACGTAGTATCATATTGATTGGGTCTGATCCCCCAGTATGTATATTTCGCATCCCAGCACGACACAAAACCATCATAGGATGCAACGCTCATAATTGCACCTATCCGGGCCGCCCTTGGTGGATTCATATGAAGATTGTTTTCAAACATTTTTTTAGGCAAGTAGTCCATAAACCAGGAAAAGTTTGCCCAATAAAAAGCATTTGACAGTGAGCGGAAAGTTTGTTTATAGTTCTTCATTTCCTCCATCTCTTTTGCAAAATCAGGAGGCGGACCAGGACGGAATTCACTGGCACTCGACAGCACTACAGTTTTATTTAATCCCGCTGTGGGGAACATAGCAAACTTACCTCTCCAAAGTCCTGGTTTGTCCGGCACTTTCCCATCCCATTGAGCCGTGGTTATAAAATCTTTGGTACGTTCAATTTCTATTTCCGCGATTTTTTTTCCGAGATCAAATCCTGCTTTGGTATCACTGGGAAATGCAATACCGGCAGCAATTCTCGAATTCATTAATTGCTGTGCCATCCGACTTACAGAATCAGCAAGCTTTGGAAAAAACTTTGAGAAAATTGTAACGGCAACACCCGCAGCCACTGAATGTTCACATGGATAAGACGGACTTTCCGGCTTGAGTGTTAAAGATTTTATTTTACTATCCGCGGCAAAAGGCCGTGGACGATTATATGCATATTTAGTATCCCAGGCTACGATTGTGGCATCGTATATAGCAGTACCCAGCAGCATATTTGCCAATATGCCGTACCTGCCGGTGTCAACGGTCCAAATTTTATTCATCATTTCATGCCAGCGATAACCTGGTGCTCCTGCATTCCAATATGTGATCTGTTGCTTTGTTACAGCGTCTAAATTTTGTTGTTTTGAAATTACTTCTGCGATTTCATTTTTATAAGATGAAGGTGCTGGTAAACGATAGTCTTTGCCTGATGAGATGAACCACGTTTTCCAATTGCCGGCTCCGGGCTCAACCTGTGCTTGCAGTTGAGCAACTATAAAAAGTACGGCGATAATGATTGTATTCTTTTTCATTTATTAATGATTTTACACAAGAATAGATGATTAAAGAAAGCGCCAGGAGCTATTGTCAATAAACAGCAGGTCTTAGTAAACGAAAAACATTTTTGTGGGAACAATGATTTAACGCTACCCTAAGATTTTAGAGAAAATATTTTGAAGGAAAAGAGACTTTCGCTTTTGATTTTCAATTTTGAATTTACCTTGATTGACCTTTTTCTGTAATTGGTTTACGTGTAAGTCGATTCTATACGCTGCGAAATGAGTAGACAAAGATTTACCGATATTTACTTCAAATAATAAGATGAAGATCTCAATTGACAGAAAAAAGGTTGTTTTTTATCTATGGATCGGCCTTGCCTATTTTTTACTTTGGGTACTTAGTAATGCATCAAAATATTCCGAGCAGTTGTTCCCTTTCCTGTTGAATAATTTTTGGCGGGTTGTTTATGTTATTGTTATCGGTTTTGTTTTTTATGAGTATACTGTTCCATTTGTATTACGAAAAAGAAAATACATTTTTTACAACGTACTGTGGGCTATTCTTTGTTTATGGATCTTTATGATGTTATGGTCTTATGGGTTGTATGCCTGGAGACATTTAGGGCTCGGGTTGCACATGTATCATGCATTAATAACATATGATTCGAGGGACCAGGAGATCGAAAATCAAATGGCATACAGCGTAGGGTCAGTTTTCTTTTTTGGGATTATAAGGCATATTTATAATTATACAAAATTGAGACAGGCAACGCAGCTGCTGCGTATTCAAAAACAGGAAGCAGAGTTAAACTACCTCAAGTCCCAAACTAATCCGCATTTTTTATTTAATACCTTAAATAATATCTATTCGCTGGCAAGAGATAAATCTGATCTCGCCCCGGAATCGATTTTACGGTTGTCAAAAATGCTGCGATTCATGTTATATGAAACCGGCGGCGAATACATAGCAATAGAACAGGAGCTCAAGATCATTCATGATTATATAGCCCTTGAGAAACTACGCTATGATGAATCTTTGCGTATCACTCTTAATCATGACATAGAAGATATGAAACAGGCTGTCCCGCCATTATTGTTAATACCATTAGTGGAAAATGCATTTAAGCATGGTGTTTCTGAAACAAGAAATCAGCCTTTTGTTGAAATTCATCTTTCTGTTAATAAACGGCAGCTGACATTTGTTGTCAAAAACTCTACCGAAGTATTTACGGGTGATTCCAAAGTAAAAGAGAATATCGGCCTTTCAAATCTGAGAAGGCAACTTGAATTGCTGTATAAAGAATACGATCTATCTGTTCAACAGCAGGGAGGTGTTTTTATTGCTACCTTAAGAATAAATTTGGCAAGTCATGTCTAAAATTAGGTGCATCATAGTAGAGGATGAGCCACTGGCTGCAAAAGTTTTATCTGATTATGTTTCGCAGGTTCCGTTCCTCGAATTAACCGGAATATTTAAAGATGCAATCCTTGCTACAGAATATTTAAGAGAAAACACGGTCGATCTTATTTTTTTAGATATTCATTTGCCTAAATTAAAAGGGATGGCTTTTTTAAAGACGCTTGTTAATCCGCCTGCGGTAATTATCACCACTGCCTATCATCAATATGCCGTGGAAGGATTTAGCATGAACGTTACTGATTACTTGCTAAAGCCAATTGAATTCGATCGTTTTCTTGTTGCTGTAAATAAAGTAAAAGCAGCGCAAAGTGATAAACCAAGAGCAATGGAAAGCCAGGAAAAGGATTTCATATTTCTGAATGTTCAAAAAAAGAAAGTGAAGATCTTATTCTCCGAGATCGTTTATATCGAAAGCCAGAGAGAATATATCAAGATCGTTACAACGAAAAAGGAATATATTTCTAAAATAGGCACGCATGAGATCGAGTCTTTATTGCCTTCAAATCTTTTTAAGCGGATACATCGTTCTTTTATAGTTTCAGTGAGCAAGATCGACTCTTATACTGCAGAATCAGTTGAAGTGAATGGGATTTCTATTCCTATTGGCAGAGGCTACAGGGATGTTTTAGAAAATCTATAAAAACATATCTTGTTCAAATTGCCATCTTACTTCGGAAAAGCTTCATAATTCTTAACACGTATAGCCTGGTTGAGATGCCTGTGTTCATGCCTGATCAAAAAATAAAAAGCATCTCTTAAGCTATAGGTTACAATTTGTAGGGTAGGAGAACTAATTATTGTTTTGTCGATATCAATATTTATACATTTTGAAATGTATTCTAAAAATTCATCTAAGCTTTTATGGTATCGATCAATGATGCCGACTTTGAATTCACTTGCTGAAGGGCGAATTTTCGCCGGTGCGATCATTTTTCTTTTTACTTGTTCCTGCAGCTGGTCCTTCATTATTCGTCCACAAGCAGCGGTGAAGGGACTGTATTTCTCCCAAAAACTCATTTTGTAAGTTCCCTCAACTATTTTTTTCAGATTGGAAAAGTAGCAACGGTCAGCCATGATCAAATGCTCCAGGCATTGCGCAATACTCCAGCTTTCAGGCGAAGGTTTCCAGTTCAATTGTTCTGAAGAAATGTTAGAAAACTCAAGCCTGGCTTTTTCTTTTGCTTCAGCTCCCTTCTCTCTTATCGATCGTATAAACGCTTCGTCTTTCATTTTATTTTTGAATACCTGTGCTCGTTCCAAATCTGCCCATTCTTTACAATTGATTTTTCAAATACTCCGTCTTTTTTGTAACCACATTTTTCCAGCACTTTCATTGAGCTAAGATTGTATTCAAATATTCCTGTATGAATTCTTAACAGGTCCAATTGATTTAACCCATAGTCTGTAATTAATTTGACTGCTTCAGTGGCGATTCCTTTGTTCCAGAAAGGTTCACCGATCCAATAGCCGATCTCTGCAGTTTTTTTATAAACATCCTGTTGGCTGGTTAATCCAATAACGCCACAAAATTGCCCCTTATATTCTATTGCAAAAGTCATCTGCGGATCTTCTTGTTTAACCAGATTGATAAAAAAGATCGCATTATCTGTTGTATATGGGTGTGGCATAAGGTCACGGAGATTGTCCCATATTTTTTTATTATTAGCCAATCGTGCTAATTGGTCATTATCATTATCAGTAAGCGGACGTAAAATGACCTTATCGTGTCTTAATTGCATAGCTTTTATCAATTCTTTGTCCTTGTCATTATTTCATTTACAATATATGGGATCGAACTTTCAGGAAAAGGAGAGACACTGCTCACATTTATTTCACAAAGCGAATACTTTTCGATTGTAGTTTCTGTATTTACCTTATTAATAAAAAAATCAGCATCCCATATTACAGGGAGTCTTTCTTTCACAATTCCGGTGATTTCCTGTAATTGCGAAACCCAACTACTTTCCATGATATTCTTAAGATCCTGGAATAAACCACAATCTTCACTAAAATAAAAACGCTGACCTGGTTTCTTTGATGGATAAAGTGCATTTATTTCCTGGTACCCAAACCCTGAAACTGTTGATCCGCATAAATAACAGCGTACCATCCCGTTTATAATGTTTGGGTTCCATTCCTGGTCTATCAATATGCTTTTGTTGTTAAAATAAGTTTCAAACGATGAAAAGAAATCATCAATGGTCGTTGGCTTTTCTTCGTTGCCACTTTTAGCATGGGTTATGATGATATTGTTATTTTTAATATTGGTTGCATCGATCTTAAATACACCATCTCCTCCATTGCCGCGATATTGTTTTAAAATCCGTATTCCTGTCAGATCTTTTGCTACCAGAAATCGTTCCTTAAAATCTTTAAAAGATCGATATAGTTTGGTATCTCCACCGAATTCTGTTTCTCTTACTTTATACAATAGTTCTTTGGTTCCTATTTTTAAAATGGTATCCGGATGTGCAGAGACGAAACAGCCTTGTTCAGACAATTTCATTAATAATGAATCCAATATCTTCCTGTCGTTTCCATGTTCAATTGGATTTACCCACACCAGGATGGCATGATATTTTAAAAGTTCTTTTTCAAGCTTATCAGCAATTGAATTATGATAAAGAACAGAATCAACAGCAAATCCTTTTTCAATAAAGTGAGCGGCGAGCTTTCGATACTTTTCTTCTGTCAAAGCACTTTTTGTTGAGCCCGGCTCTCCATAGATCATTAATGCTATTAAATTGCTTTGCATGACTGCGAAGTTTTGCAATTCAAGTTTATTTATTCAAAAACTCTTTGATCATTACAACAGTGGCTTCTGGCATTATACTTCCTTCTTCTGTAGCGCACACCTCACCGATAAAAGAACCATGAGTGCCGGGTAATATCATCAATTCAGCATTTGGAATAAGCTCGGACATTTTTACAGCATGTTCGTTTGTGGCTACGTCATGATCAGCATTTATCAGCAGAGTAGGAGCTTTAATAGACCGCAAAGTGTCGTCGCTCCAATCTTTAAAGTACAACATGCGGTCCCGGTCTTTATTAAACATATTCTGCAATCCGTTCTGATCATTGTTGATCTCTAAATAATAAGTCTTTAAGGGAGCTGGCATATTCTCTAAGGTGGCTTGTTGCATACCAGCCCAAAATCCGGTGACCATTCCTTCTCTCTTATAGAATGTTGAAACAGGAACAAGCTTGTTTACAAGATCAGGATGCCTGATCGCAATTTGCAGTGCGGTGTTGCCCCCATTACTAAAGCCAAGAATATGCGCCTTATTTATTTTAAGGAACCGGAGAAGCGCTGCCACATCATCTGCATCCTGCTCAAACGATTCAGGGCCGTTTCTGTCACTGGTATGGCCGTGCGCCTGTAATTCAACAGCGATCACTTTGTAATACTGTGCAAACAATGGAAGTATTTTACCAAATGAAGTTTGTATCGTTGAACCTCCACCATGTATTAAAACAAGCGGTATCCCTTCCCCGTGAATTTCATAATACATTTTTATACCGTTTACCGGCGCATATCCGCTCACTTTACTTACTTGTTTGTTTTCAATCTTTGCCGGCATAGAATTATCATTAGGATTCGTACAACTTACTATGATAAGTGACATTAGAATTGACAATTTAGTTTTTTTCATCGTTCTATCACTAAGTTTATCGATACGATAAAATAACCGCCGTTTTAAGATACAATGCTTATCTTTGCAAAGTTAATTTGAGTTTTTCAGCGCTTGTAAGTGAACAATCAATTTTTCTTCCCGGAATGATTCTTTTACACCTGCTTTCTTCTCAAGTATTTGTAATTATAAATTCTTTCTAATGAACATTTATGTCGCAAACCTGGCCTTCAATACAAATGATGAGAGCCTGCGGGGACTATTTAAGGATTTCGGTGTCGTGAGTTCTGCAAAAGTCATTATTGACAAATTCTCTAATCAAAGTCGGGGTTTTGGTTTTGTGGAAATGGCAGATGAAAATGCTGCCCAGAAAGCACTTAAAGAATTAAACGGTATCATGGTAGATGGCAAACCAATTAAAGTGAGCGAGGCAAAACCAAAGGAGTATCGGAGTAACAGGGATTTTAGATCTAATCGTTATTAAACTTGTAAAACCGGCAGGAAGACTTCCGCCTGCTTTTATTTAATTTCAAATTATCAATACATGACTACTGAAATGATCGAAAAATTTGTTGAAGGAAAAGGCAGACAAGATTCAGCTATACAAATTCATTTTAAAGAGCGCAGTACTATTACCGGTGTATTTATCCGTACTGCAGACTATGGTGAATTAAAAATGAAAAATCTCTGGCGCATAGTGAGCCATGGAAAAATTGAGGAGTGGAACAAGACGAAAAATATTGATCTTGCCCGTATATTTAATGGGCTTTCGTTTACAAGACTAACAGACGAACAATAGTTGTATTCAAAAAATTAATCAAGGCTTTATGTTCACACAGACATGGAAAAAATACCTGCCAGTTATCATACTGCTTATGAAACGTTCTGATAAAGAAGAACAGGTTTTAGGTATGAATTATACGGATTTTCAACGGGCAACTGCAGGGAAAAAAATTAAGCTTACGTTTTCAAACGTGCAGATTAAAAATGGACGCATTAATGCAGAGACAAAGCCTTCGCCACTCGCCACTGATCTGATGGTTGTGCTGCAGGAGAATCAGCAATCGGGTTCATTGATGAGGGATAAATTATTTGAATTTTCTTTGAATTCAGATTTTCAATTAACGATCCGTAATAATACTCCAGTAACTGCGGAATAACTGATCATACCAATTTTACATTTACAGCCATTGGGCCACGTTGTCCCGGTTCTACTTCAAAAGTTACTTTGTCATTTTCTTTAATAGGAACCGAGAGATTGTTGGCATGAACAAAAATACTTTCTTGCGAAACCTGATCTTTAATAAAACCAAATCCTTTGGCATTATTGAAGAAAGTTACTTTACCGGTTCTTGTTAATTCAGCTTGAGTGGGTGGAACATATTCAGGTACTCCAATTTGTATATCTTCTAATTTTATTTCTACTTTTTTTCTTGGATCGGGCGGGGTAGCGCTAAGGTTTCCATTTTCATCAAGGTAAGCGATCATATCATCATAGCCTTTCTTGTCTTTCTCCTTTCTCTCCTGCATTTTTTCAGCCTTTTCCTTTTTTGCTTTTTGTTTTCTTTGTTCACGATCTTTTTTGTTCCATGATTCAGCCATTATGACGGGTTTAATTTTAAAAATAACCGGAATTGATAAAGGAGTTTATAATAACCAGGATGTAAACTGCTTTTCCGGTGCCAGTGAAGGTACGATTTTAAAGCCAGATGGCCATTTCGCAGGCAAATGCAATGCGAAAAATGGTAACACGAATGACGTGGCCTGATCTGTATATTATGACAAATATCCGGTCATCACCGGGTTATCTTTTTCCTATTCAATGTATAACTGCAGTAACTATTTCCCACGAGCAACCGACCGTCATTATCGACGAAAAAAAGAATATTATCATCACCTTTTAAGAGTAAGAATTGAGCATTTGATTTATTGAAATCCGGCGTTAACCGATAAATTATGGCTGTTGGATCATTTGCAGCACGTTTCATCATTTTCCATTTGCCTGTGATATTGTATATATTATCTCCTTTCCCTACATATATTGTTCTTAAAATAAATGACGATGGCGAATGGGTTTGTACATCCTGCAAAAGAATCAGCTGGCATTTTACAACTTGGCAGCCATCCAGTAAAATATCGTTGATAGCTGTCAGGTCACGATTGCATGGAGTTCTTCCTTCGAAGATCCCTATCGTATCAGTGTTCGTGGAAATTTTTGAAGTTAAAATAGGAACAGGTATAAATTTATTTTCATGGATCGGATCTTTTCTATTAAGCGTGTAGCTCCATGCGGCACTTCCAACCAAAAGTTGCTTGTTATCATCTAATAAATGAAGAATATTTTCATCTGCCTGCAAAAAAGATATGGACAGAGTCGAGTTAGGTATGATCAGAGTAATTACAGTTGCTGCCCTTTTTGTGGCGATCCCTTTTTCAAACTTCCAATTTCCGGTTAACTCAACTTTTTTTGACCCATCCATAAAGCCTCTTGTTCCTTGTTTTGGAATTCCATATTCGTAATTAAGCTTAAAAGTAGTTGGGGTTGAATTTTTTGGATCCCTGTCAAGAATAAGATTCCATTTCATCATGTCAAACTTGCCATCTTCGGTTATTCCTAATATTTTTTTGATCGGTTCACCAAAAGGAGTTGTTGCTTCAAAAGAACTTTGAGAAGGATCAGCAAGTTGACTTTCTGAACCTGCTCCTGAGCAGGCTAAAAAGAGTATCGCAAATAATAAGAATGCTGTCGGATGCATAAAAATCATTTTTTACAACTTAAGATTGATTTACAGTAAGGAATAAAAAATTACACCTCAAGATTTGATTTCTTGACCAAAGGTAACTTTTTGTCATTTCCTGAACATGCGTGATGTTTATTTAAGCGGCCGGGCAGCAGCAAGCGAAGAGAAGAAGTAAGGTAACGACGTCGGATAATTTCGGAATTAGGGTTTGGTCATATTTAATTAGCTGAAAGAAATTTTTTTATAATCACGATTTGCCCTAAATGATAATGAGTATGCTCGATCACTCCGAAAAAGTTTCTGTAATAATTTCCATATTTCGCATCAGCAAAAATTTCATCAAGCTTACTATCTGGTAACTTTTCAACCAGGCTTGCAAAATTTTCAGCGTCAGTCCAGGTTTTATTCAACATTTTTTCCCAGTCGTCCTGTGATGATACTGGCGGATGATCAAAACTATATTTGTCACTTGCGTTGAGGGCATTGCCCTGTAAAACATTTACGATTGCGCTTACGTAATAATTAATATGGTAAACAAGAGCCACAATTGTGTTAAGCGAATGCACTTTTGTTGTCGCTTGTTCCCATGTGACTCCTTCTAAAGTCTGTTTAAGATTTACGGAGGTCCAGTTGCCTCCGAAGTGAACTTCTCTAAAATGCTTTGCCAATTGCGCAGTAAAATTCATACTTCAGGCTTTTTTAAAATAAGTTATTGTGTCCTTCGTAAGCTAAATTACGGCTAAGACAGAATTTTTTTTGAGTTATTTATTGCAAACACAACCCAACACTGCGGAGTAGTACTTACCAGCGAATATGAGATTAATTATTGAAGGATTGTTCCCTACCATACTTCGCAACGTATGATCTTTTCAACTGCTCATAAGCTGTTGCAAGTTTGCCGATCTCTTGTTGGTGTTCATGTAAATTTTCTTTACCAAGGAAGGCATTCTTTGAAACTTCAGTCAAGGAATTAACTGATGATACCCATTCTTTCCATTCCGGCAGGGTTTCTAGTTTTCCTGCGTAAAGATCATTGAAGCCATCGATCAGATAATAAGATGTTCTGCTTTCTTCAGGTGCGTTGTTACTGCCTGTTACAAATATTGCGAATGGCACGATCATGTCATTGGTAATAGATGTATCAATAGTTTTTCTCTCTCCAAACCAAACTCTAGCCTTAAGCCAGTCTGTTAAACCAATCACCCCCATTGACGGATCAGCAGGTTGCCATCTATTATTCTTTTTATCAAATATTTCTACCCAACGGTGATCATTATGCTGCAATCCAAAAACACTAAGTGAGTTTCCTCTTTCTGCAACTTTCGCGGCCGCGGTCTTTTGCCTTTCAGGTGTTATTGGATGAATATTAATTTCACACATGCTGCGATAAATGATCCCGGCATTTTTTATCAATGACATATACACTTTTGCAAGCTCAAAACAATTACCACCATTGCGAACAATGATCTCCTTGACGGTTCTCGTTTTGTAGTCTGTTGCTTTCCATTCAAAATTGATGCTGAGCCAGTAAAGCAATTTGCGTGCTTTTTCAAATTCATCAGTTTCATCCCCAATAATGTCGTCTGCGAAAATTTTTAAATCAAGAGTAGCCGTATCTATTTTCTGTAATTGTTGATTTCGCTGACCTGGCTGTTGACTGAAACAGTTCGAGGTGAATAAATAAAAGACGATAAAAACAAGCAGCTTCATAAACGTTGTTTACCAGCTAAACGAAGCTATTGTAAAAAGGTTACAAATAACCAACAGGATAAAACATTTTTGACCGGATTCAACCATTTAATACGACAGCAGAAAAATCACTAGTTAGTAGTCGGTGCTGCTGGTCTTGTAAGAATATCATCATTATTTACACCTTTCTTTTTTGACACATTTTCAGTAAGCTTGCCAAAGTTCCATGTAAGTGCAAGCACTCCGCCACGCCTGATCTGCCTGATGGTATTTGTGCTGTAAAAATTCTGATCTTTTGTGATCGTTTTAAAATCCCTGGTTTTTTCAAAATAGTTAATTGCCCTTAAAGAAATATTGACCTTATTGTTAAATACTTTGTAGTTGAAAGCAACATTGTGCCATGTTCTGAATGGATAGCTTGTTTGAATAGTTTGCGGGTCCTGCCATAAACCAAGGAAACTGGTTATGGCAAATTTTGTGGAAAATCTATAACTGGTATTTAAATTAAAATTACCTCCAAACCCGCTATTAGATTGCGATTTATCAGCGTTGTTTGTGACAGTGCTGTACCGAAGTGTGCCATTCACAAACAAGCTCCATTTTTGAGTGAGCTTAGTATTCAAATTCACATTCAGACTTGATTGGAATTCCTTCCCAATATTCAGACTGGTTGTTTTTGTAATGCCCGTTTGAGGGTCAAAGGAAGAATACTGCAAAATTTTATTATCACTATAACTTCCTTCAACATTTATGCCCGCAAATGTATTTCCTTTGGCAAAACGAAGCTGAGAAGAAATAGCATGTACGGTTTGCGCATCCAGGTCAGGATTACCAAATGAAATATTCAATGAATCATTGTTAAAAACAAATGGATTCAGGTCCCAGATATATGGACGCTGTAATCTTTTCGTATAGCCAAGTACCAGTGTCGTTACTTTGCTTACTCGGTTTGTAAATTGAATGTTGGGAAGGAGGGTAGCATAACTGTTCTTCACTTTTGTGTTAGAAGAAATGAAATCGCCATTTACATCGGTGTATTCTATACGGGCACCTAAACGAAAACTTGATTTTTTTGATCGAAAGCTGTACATGCTGTAAACGCCGATCACTTCCTGTGTGTATTTAAAATAATCAGAATTAGCGGAGTTCAATTTATAATTCTCAGCTTCATCATATTTGATCAGGCTTTGGAAATCAGAGCTTGCACGACGCAAAATTGCTTTTACTCCGCCCTCGAACTTGCGACCTTTTTTCAACGGTATGATGTTATCGACCTGGAGAGTATATTGATTGTTGATAGCATAGCTATTATTAATTAAATAACGATCGGTACCCGGGTTATCCTGGAAACTGTTAAGCTTCGAATCATTTTTACCAAACTCGCCAAGAAACCGAATGCTGAATTCCCTTTCTTTATTCTTTTTAAAATGTTTTATGTAATCACTTCCAATATTTACACCGGGGTTTTTGCTTTTGTTATTAAGATCATAGGAACTAATTGCAGAAGGTGAAGAACTAAAATCAGTTGTGATCGTTTGATCAGTAACCGTTTTACTTGACCAGCTATCGATATTTGTGTACAAACTGATCGTGTTAAGAGTATCGATATCCCAGCTCAATTCTGCATTACCAAAGCTCCACTTCGCACTGTTACGCTGATCGCCTTCTAAAGTTCGTTTTGAAAAAATACTTTGTGTTGATGGTATCGTTGTATTGACATTATATTGTGATACAGGATTAGTGTATCCTGAATTCAGAAAAACACTTAAGCCCAGCTTGCCAAATTTCGCATTTCCATTAATAGCATAGTTACTCAACTTGTCGCTTGTTCGTTGAAAACTGGAAAGAGTGCCATTATAACCAACAACTTTTTTCTTTGTAATTATATTGATAATGCCACCAATTCCTTCCCCATCATATTTTGCAGAAGGCGTTGTTATCACTTCTATTTTTGAAATAAGTACGCCAGGAAATCCTCTCAATGCTTCCTTAACATTCCTTGCAAACATTGACGTTTCCCTGTTATTAAGCAACACTTTAAAATTTGATTTTCCGTTCACCTTTATATTATCCTCACCGTCAACAGTGACAAAAGGAGTCTTTCGTAATATATCTATTGCTGTTTCTGTTTTTGACGCCGGGTCATCTTCCACATTAAAAACAATTTTATCATCCGACTGTTCTACAAGCGGTCGTTGAGCAGTTACCACAACTTCTTTAAGCACGCCGGTGGCCCTTGACAATTGTACCGGGTCTACCTGTATATTGTCTGCTTGCGCACTGATTTTTATATTGACTCGTTTTTCAGCAAAGCCGGTATGAGTAAATGAAAGGATATAATTTCCGGTATCCGGTTTATTGAGTTCAAAAGTTCCATTCTCTTTTGATAAAGTTGTTTGCAAAGGAGCTGCATTGATCTTTTTAAAAATGCGTACCGTTACCAAAGCGAGCGGCTTTGTACTATCTGAGATCGTTCCCGATAACTTCGCTTTAGTTTGTGAAAATGCCGATGCTGGTACAATAAAATAGGTACCAGCTAAAAGAATGAATAGTAAAAACTTTCTCATGGCTAATTCATTTTCCTGATGGGTTTTGGAGCAGATGCCAGTATAAGATTAACGAATTTATTCGTAGTTAAACGATTTATGTGATGAGAGGCGGTAAGTAGATGATGTGGGGTCGCGGTGATGGAGATTGTGGCGGCTTCTTGGAGGCAATAGGACGTGAACGTAGTCGAACCAATATCCGGTTGAGTTTTTATTGATCTTCTTCGTAAAGATTTAATTTAATTCTAAGTTCATTAATTTCATTTTGCAGGTTTTCAATGCGCTGAAGCAGGTTAATGATAACGTCAATGCCTTCAGAATTTATGTTTAATTCCTGGTGAAGTCTTACGATCTGTTCCAGTTTGGGTAAATCATTGATGGGTACGCAAAGCGTTTCATTTACAATGACGGTTTGTACCAATCCATATTCTTCAAGCGAACGTACAAATGAAATCTCAACCTGGTGACTGGTGCAAAACTCATCGAGAACTATCAGATCCGTTTGTTCCATTTTACTTGTTTGTTGAGGATAATTTTACTAGTTCCTGGAACAGCTCTTTTTCTTTCTCTGTCAGGTTAGTTGGTATTTTTATTTGAAATGTAATTACAAGGTCACCGAACTCATCTTCTTTTTTATATACCGGAAACCCTTTTCCTTTTAATTTGATTTTGGTTGCGTTTTGTGTTTCCGGTTTCACTGCCAGTTTTACTTTTCCATCGAGTGTGTCGACAACCACGTCGCCACCCAATACCGCGGTATAGAGATCAAGATCGACTGACGTGTGAAGATCATTTCCAAACCTTTTGAATTTTGTGTTATTAATGATGTGAAAAGTAATGAACAGATCTCCGTTCGGGCCGCCATTAATGCCAGGCCCTCCATGCGCTTTGATCTTAATTTTTTGGCGATCTTCAACGCCGGCAGGAATGGTAATGCGAATACTTTTGCCATTAACAGTTAACACCTGCTGATGAGTTTTGTAAACATCAGAAAGATTCAATTGCAACTCAGCATGATAGTCTTCGCCGCGGAATTTTGTTTGTCGTTGCCTGAAACCACCGCCTCCCATCCCTCCAAACATGGAGTTGAAAAAATCTGAGAACTCGCTTTCATTAAAATCACCAGTAAAAGTTTCTCTTCCATAGCCGCCTGCTCTTTGCTGTGATTGTCTTGCTTGCTCAAACTGTTCAGCATGTTGCCAGTCTTTTCCATACTGGTCATATTTTTTTCTTTTTTCAGGGTCGCTTAATACCTCGTTGGCCTCGTTGAGGTTTTGAAATTTTTTGTGAGCCTCCTTATCACTTGGATTAAGATCAGGATGAAGTTTTCTTGCCAGCTTGCGGTATGCCTTTTTTATATCTTCCTGTGATGCATTCTTATCAACACCCAACACTTTGTAATAGTCTATAAATTCCATTTCCTGAGGTTATTAATACTTGCTGCAGATGTAAAATTATGAAAAAGACAAAGAGAATGTTCGGCTTACCAAAAACGCGAGCTGTAACCGGAAGAGTAATTCTTTTCTAATGATGGTATAAAACGGTTTATTTTGATCAATAAATTCTTAAATCATCTCTGAAAAAATAACCGGTTTCAGCATTATTTATGATAAGTTTTAATGTTTCATAATAATCTGTTATCATAAAAGAATATTCAGTTCGGGTAACTTGTTCAAAGGAGATCGCAACCCCCTGGAAATTGATCCTGATAATTTTTAATTGGTTCCCATCACTATCTGGCTGAGTTGCCTCTTTGTATTTTAAATTGGGAAACCTGCTTATCAGGTAACTGATCGTTGAATCGACCTGATTTTTATTCATCTCTTTATATACTGCGGTAATAATTCTATCAGTTGAATTATTGAACTGAATGGTTTCGACTAATATGGAATCATTATCATTCCATTTTTGTTTAGAAACCTCATCAATCCTTGGATCTATTTTCACAAATTTAGCCCCCAGTTTTTCATAGTCATTTGTAAACTTTTCAGGCGGATAAGGAGTATTTAATTGAATGCCCCACAGGAAAATTGGCTCAAAATTCCTTCTTGTTCGCAGGTTGGTATCTAAAGTATTATTGCTCTGAAAAACTGAAATGTATTCTCCAATCGCAAACAGGTATTTTTTTCCTTTTAAACTATCTATGAATAATTGAAGCGTATCTTTTTTGCAGCAAAGTTTTTGACCATTTGCCCGGTAATTATCAAAGAACACAATAGTTGAATCACCGATAATCGGTGTCTTCGTTTCATTTGTAAAAAAAACTTCCAGTGGCGCAAATCTTAATGAATCCGGAAATGGAAATTTTTTGATGGCAGGATAGTAAGTTGTATCCGGTGAAATAAAATTGATGACGACTCCCCATAACTCCTTATCAGGAGGGTTTTGTTTACATGATACAAAGAGAAAAATAAAGTAAAATAATATTGTGAATGATCTGGTCAAAACGAACCCTTGATAATTTTTAATATGAATGTCGTTAAAAGCGCTAAGCAAAATTAATAGTTTGCACCTGTTCATTACTAATAAATAGTTATGCTACGGTTGCAACGACTATTGCATCCGATATATTTGCATTCTTTATAAGAACACAAAATTATCATGACTGCCGAAATTCTGCTCCGCTATCTCCATTTTATCAGTATCCTTCTTATTGTAGGGACCTTGTTTTCCGAATATATCCTGTTAAAAAAAGTAATGACACGTTCAGAAATCTTGAAGCTGTCAAAAATTGACGCGATCTACGGTATCGCAGCCCTTACTCTTATCATTGCTGGTTTAACGTTGTGGCTTGGCAGTTATTCCAAACCAGCTATCTATTACACTATGAATTGGCTATTTCATTTAAAACTCACCTTGTTTCTTACCGTGGGCCTTCTTTCAATTCGCCCCACTATGTATTTTATTAAACAACGAAAAGGAGACCCAAATGAAAGTGTTTCAACTCCTGGCTCTATTGTCTTGCTGCTAAAACTGGAGTTGATTTTACTGGTGATTATTCCATTGCTGGCTGGTCTAATGTCTCACGGCGTTGGGTATTTTGGAAAATAGAGAGATCACTGGATCATTTTTCCTTGTCTGCGACCTAAATAAAGTATGAGGCATTAACAGACCAATTAGACACAAAATGTAGTGTTTAAGAGAGCTGCGACATCTTTTGCCTTATCTTCTTGCTCACGATTATATCTCCTGATCTTGTCAATGATTTTAGAAGAGATAGGATTTTCTTCTACGGTTTTTATATCGTCTACTAATCGTTTTTCAGCTCCCAATAAAGCAAGCGTATCACTTAACAGGTGAATAAATTCTCTTTTTAAAAACTCCTGTGACTTTTCCATAGTTTTCAGCTATCCAATATTTGGGCCAAAACATGGAAAGGGGCATTACACTCTGACCTTGGATAAGCCACCATGTAATTTACACATCGGAGTGTCCATAAATTTCCACTAACAGTCCGAAGTCTGCCGTGTCTTTTGTTTGTAATTTCTGAATAGGCAAACCCGGATCGACCAAAGAATGCAAAGCTCTTTATCTTTATTAAAGCTATCCACTTTGTTTAATTACAAATATTTTTTTATGAAACCGATCTTCAAAAATCTTATATGGCTATTGCTTTTGATCTTTTCGATTCAACTGGTAATCCAGGCACAGGATGATAATAAGGTCCGTGTTATTATGATCGGAGCTCACCCTGATGACTGCGATGACGATGGGGGAGGTACGGCAGCAATTTTTGCTCAAATGGGTTATGCAGTCAAATTTGTGTCGGTTACGAACGGCGATGCGGGTCACCAGCTTATTGGCGGTGTTGAGCTTGCCAAACGAAGATTTGCTGAAGCACAGGAAGCGGGTAAACGACTTGGGGTGGTATATGATGTTCTAGACAATCACGATGGTCAGCTAATGCCAACTCTTGAGGTTAGGTTACAGATCATTAAAAAGATCCGTGAATGGAATGCTGATATCGTCATCGCACCAAGACCTAACGATTACCATCCGGATCATCGATACACAGGGGTGCTGGTCCAGGATGCAGCTTATATGGTAGCAGTACCTAATATCGCACCGGAGACACCAGCTTTAAAAAAGAATCCTGTTTTTCTTTATTTCCAGGATCGGTTTCAACGGCCCAATCCATTTCGCCCCGACATCGCTATTGACATTACAGCTGTTTTTGATAAAAAGATCTCCGCATTGGATGCGCACGAATCACAAATGTATGAATGGCTGCCCTGGATAGGACATTATGCGGATAAAATACCGAAAGATAAAACCGAGAGAATAAAATGGCTGGCTGGAACCAGAAAACAGGAAATCAAACCAGAGGTAAAATCAGCACTGGAAAAATGGTACGGAAAAGAAAAAGCAGCAGCAATAAAAAATGCCGAGGCGTTTGAAATATGCGAATACGGTGCACAACCAGACCAGGCAATGATAAAGAAACTTTTTCCGATGGTGGCAAAATGAGATCCTGACAAGACAACGATAATTGATTTTATTTGTCGAACATTACGAAAATTAAGTTGTTGGTCGGGCGAGCGACAAGAACGTGGGAGAAAAAATTTCAGCGCAATAATAATTTACCTAATTTACATAACCACCTTATGATGCGTTTTATCCTGCCTGCAAACGAATAATAACCTTCAAAAATTTTTTCATATGAGAAAAACAATATTCGGTTTGTTATTATCAGCTGTTTTATTATTAGTATCTGCTGATTGTCTTGCTCAACCACCGGAAACAAAAAAAATCGCTGTTACAGATACCTACTTTGGTATACAAGTGACAGATAACTATCGTTGGCTGGAAGATATGAATAATAAGGAAGTGCAGGATTGGTTTAAAGCGCAACATGACTATACGAATACCTGGCTTGATAAAATCAGCGGCAGGGACGCATTGTTTGAAGACTTTAAAAAATTGAATGCACTAAAGCCAGCTAATATCAATAGCCTGACACGAAAAGCCAATCGTTATTTCTACAAAAAGACATTGCCCTCGGAAAACGTAGGTAAGCTTTATTATCGTGATGGTAAAAGTGGGAGAGAAATTTTATTGTACGATCCTTTGGCAAATTCGAATGGAAAAGTTTATAGCATCAACTATTTTGTACCGAGTGAGGATGGGAAAAAAATGGCCGTTGGTATTGCAGAGGGTGGCGCAGAAGTGGCAACCATTTATATAATGAATGTAGATAGTAAAAAAATGTATCCTGAAAAAATCTATCCGTCATGGTTTGGTGTCAGTGGCTGGACTCCGGACAACAAAGGATTTATTTATACAATCCAGGCAACGGGTGATAATAAGTCGATGGATATGCTGGCAAATACAAGATCAATGTATCATATTGTAGGTGCCGATCCCGAAAATGATCAGGAGCTTCTTTCGCTTAAAAAATATCCTTCCATGGGGATCGTTCCGGAAGATCTGTGTTTTGTCTATTACACTGAAGATTTTAAATATATTATCGGTCTGTTGGCCGGTGTAAATCAGGATATTAATTGCTTTTATGCACCAGCTACCGAGCTGTTAAAACCTGTTATTGATTGGAAACGACTTTTGAAAAAAGAGGATCATGTAACAGGTTTTGTAGCTGACGGCGATAATATTTACATGCTTACTTATGAAAATGCGCCAAAATATAAAATTGTTAAAAGCAGCCTGAAAAATTTCAGTGTGAGTAAAGCAACCGTTGTCATACCGGAAGGGAAAGATAAAATAGATGGTATAGCAAGATCAAAAGACTATTTGCTTATTAGCTATACTGACGGCATTAATGCAACGGCAAAGCAACATAATATCCGAAATGGAAGTACTGCATGGGTGAAGCTTCCTTTTAGTGGTTCTGCTTTCCTTGGTTCATATGATATAACGAATAATGATTGTCTTATCTACCTTACTTCCTGGAAACAGCCATTCACTTTATTCGATTACGATCCGGCTACAGTCAAAACGAGTAAAAGTGTTTTTAGTATCGCCGTAAAATACCCGGGCGTTGAGGATATTGTGGTGGAGGAAACAGAAACAAAAAGTCATGATGGAGTCATGGTGCCACTTTCTATTGTATACAATAAAAAAGTGAAGAAAGATGGTAGTGCTTCCTGCTTACTCGATGGCTACGGTGCTTATGGCTCTTCGGCTACTCCTTTTTTTAGTGAAAGAAACCTTGCATTGCTCAACAGGGGTATTGTATTAGCATTTGCACATGTTCGTGGAGGAAGTGAAAAAGGTGACGATTGGTATAAGGCCGGGTATAAAACTACTAAACCCAATACCTGGAAAGATTTTATTGCATGCGGAGAATACTTGGTAAAAAATAATTACACCACAAGTTCCAAACTAATAGGCATGGGCACAAGTGCCGGCGGTATCCTGATTGGCAGAGCGATCACAGAGCGACCCGATCTATTTGCCGCCGCAATAAGTAATGTCAGCTGCAGTAATGCATTACGGTTTGAAAATACACCGAACGGTCCTAATAATGCAAGAGAATTTGGTACTGTCAAAGATTCGGTTGAATGTATGGCCTTGTATGAAATGGATGCCTTTCAGCATGTGAAGGAAGGAACAGAATATCCCGCAGTGATCTGTGTGGGAGGTATGAATGATCCACGAGTAATTGCATGGCAACCGGGAAAGTTTGCTGCCGCTTTGCAAGGTGCATCATCGTCAGGCAAACCAGTATTGCTGGAGGTAAATTATGATAACGGTCATTTTACCGAGGACAAATCTGTAACATTTAAAAATTTTGCTAACATGTATTCATTTGCATTATGGCAAACAGGTCATACCGATTTCCAGTTAAAGAAGAAAGCATTTTGACACCAGTTGTTTGAAAAGGACTACAGTTCCTCCAATTTATAAAAGATTACCTTTAACATCATCATTGAGGTTTCAGCTTTTGTGAACAAGGCGGAGGTAATATGAATAATGAATTTGAACAAGTAGTTGTCGAATTTAATACGAAGGCTCAAAAATTATTCTTTTTGACATATGAAAGGTTTCATGCTTCCACAAGACGGCTTGATAGAAAAAAAGATGAAAATGTTTTTCAGCAGCAATTGAGCAAATATTTGCATGATTTAAAACTGCAGCTTGAAAATATAGCCAGTGAATTGCTCCATAAAAATAAATCGCTTGTAAATATCAATCGATATAATAGCATTTTAACTGATAAAATAAAAGATTACCTGAATGAGTTCACGCAAAAATCAAGATCTCATTGATGATGTCGAGTGGCTCTCCAATTGATTGAACAACACCTAGAACTCGTAAAAACAACAACGGAAACAGTTAACTTTATATTCTTATGAATCATGTTTTCAGTAAAAAGGTTTTTATTCTTTTTGTATTCATTTTACAAAGCCTTTTAAGTTGCCATGCACAAACGGACACAAAACCCAGGCAAGATACCGCGACAAATCTCAGTGATATGGCTAAAGCAGCTTCTGTGTTTTTGGAAACCTTGTCTGAAAAACAAAAAGCGAAAATTCAATTTGGATTTAATGAAGAAGAACGCTACAACTGGAATTATGTTCCAAGAAGCAGAAAGGGGTTGACGCTGAATGAAATGACCGGTCAGCAAATTAAGGATGCTTTTTCACTTTTGCGGACCGCACTGAGTGATACAGGCTTCAACAAAACCAATTCTATTATTCAACTCGAAAATGTATTAAGGGAAGTAGAGAACCGGCCCGCTAATGATACTCACCGCGATCCGGGCAATTATTCGCTTTCAATTTTTGGAAACCCTGCCACAGATGCAATATGGGGCTGGAGACTGGAAGGTCATCATATAGCTTTTAATTTTTCTTCAAAAGATAACCGTCTTGTTTCAGGAACGCCAGGTTTTTTAGGCTCCAATCCGGCCGTTGTATTATCGGGCACTGAAAAAGGAAAGTATATTTTGAAAGATGAAGCTGAATTGGGGTTTGCCCTTTTACATTCTTTAAGGAAGGAACAAGCGGACAAAGCAATCATCAGCAATGAGGCACCGGCAGAAATCCTTACGGCCGCCAGCCGTCACGCTATGATAAATGATCCGAAAGGAATTTTGTATAATGAGTTGAATAGTTCGCAACAACAAATATTCATGCAGCTACTCAGCATTTACATTCATCGATATACACGATCGTTTGCTGAGGGTATGATGAAGGAGATTGAAGAAGCTGGTCTTAATAACCTCCGGTTTGCCTGGGCAGGAGATCAACAGTCCGGGGTCAGCCATCCGCATTATTACCGGATACAAGGACCAACCATTATCATTGAATATGACAATACACAAAACAACGCCAATCACATTCACACAGTGATCAGGGATCTAAAAAATGATTTTGGAGGTGATGAGTTGCTGAAACATTATAAAAATGCTCAGCATTGATAAGAAAAACAATTGAACTCTCTTTATTTATTGAAGTCGACGGAGAATTGTTAACGCAGAATGCTGTGATACCCGTATTATTTCAGTTTGTCCTCACGAATCATTCTTCTTCAAAAAAATACAGCACACTCATAAATCTTTTTACATGATTTCTAGTTTCTCTGGGTAGAAAATTTTGGAGTTGCCAGAAATCATGATGGCCTGATAAATTTATTGCACGGGTAATTTTAGCCGGTCCCGAATTATAGGCGGCGATTACCAATAACCAATCTCCGAATTCAGCATATAATCGTTTAAGATATATTGCTGCTGCGGCTGAACTTTTATGAATATGGAGGCGTTCATCGCTTTCATTAGTAATTTTTAATCCGAGTTCAAGGGCTGTGCCAGGCATCAATTGCCAGATACCGGTTGCGCCGGTGCTGTTGCAAACGGTGTCAGCATTTAAATTGGATTCTACAATGGCCATATATTTCAGTTCATGCGGTATACCATATTTGGAAAAAACTGAATTAATAATCCTAAACTTGGATTGACTTCTTTGTTTATGTTTTTCTAAGCCACTGCCATTTTTTTTGACATACTCTTGCGCGAACTGTAAAGCTGTTGGGTTCAAATCAAAATCGGACGGACTAGAAACGGGCTCATGTGAAATGATAGTATCATTGCCGGTGATAGTCTTTATTCCGGTATGTGACCCTTTTTGCATATTACCGGCAGTGATCAATGAACAACAGATCAATAATCCGGCACAATATAATTTTCCTCTTAACATCAATCCAGGTTTTTTAACAAAACGATTTCACGATCGGATTGAGATGATATTTACAACATGATTCAAAGGAGATACGGGGGTTAATTTTATAAGCAGCAGTGTGGAAGGGAAATTTCGAAGGGATGGGATCACGATTTTTATTATTTGCTCAGCTTCGCCCTCAAAAAGCAGGAATCGTGCCGAAAAATTTAATGCAATAGTTATTGATGGGAGAATATGACACGTAGAGCGGGGACAACAATTGAACGCTCTTTTATTTATTAAATCCTGCAGAAAACGTGGGTCATTTAATGATGCCCAAAGATTTTAACCAATCAAATGTTGATGATTCTATCACAAAATCCTTTGATTTTTTTTGAAGATTGTGATCCGCTCCTGGTACGATAACAACTTCATACTTTTTGCCTGAAGTTTTTAACCCTTTTAGGCGGCTCACACTTAAGTTAACCGGGCAAAAGCGATCCAATTCCGCATCAGAATGAACCGCATAGGAACATAGATCACAAAAGAAAATACACACATAGGCTGTTCCAGGTGAGAATCTATGTGTATTATGTGTCTATGTGGTGAACAAAAATTTCAAACTGAGACACTATCTGCATCCGGTAAATTTTTAATTAAATCTTTGCGCTTAATTTAGAGTAAAAGTAAATTAAATGAAGAAAGAATTTACGAAGCAATTGTTCTTTTTCGGGGTAATCATTTTTGT
>Ga0075428_100000812_pt1 | contig 32669 bp, 25 predicted proteins | sample RhiMetdeltSRZDD2_FD_75291 | JGI IMG/M metagenome (GOLD analysis project Ga0075428, IMG submission 75291) | Populus rhizosphere microbial communities from Tennessee, USA - Rhizosphere MetaG P. deltoides SRZDD2 | ecosystem: Host-associated > Plants > Roots > Rhizosphere > Soil | place: USA... | reverse complement strand
GGGGTGTCCTCCACGGCAGCGGGCGCGGATCGGACCCGGGTCGCCCAACGGAGCACGTAGAGGATCGCGATCGCGGTCACGACGACCCAGACGATCATCCGGTACCCCATCCCCGACAGCTTCTCGACCTCGGCGATCCGCTGTCCGACCACGACCGTGAACGGGTTCAGGAAGGCGCCCGAGAAGCCGGCGCCCGCGCCGACGAGCGCGATCGACGCCCCGGTGATGTCGTCGTAGCCGAACCGCCGGGCCAGCACGACCAGCGTCGGGATGAACGGAAGCGTCTCCTCGGCGAGCCCCATCGTCGCGCCGCCGAGCGAGAACACCGCCATCAGGGCGACGAGGATCCACGGCCCGCGCCCCCGTCCGGCGCGGACGACCGCGCCGATCGCGGCGTCGACCGCGCCGGTCGCGGCGACCACCGCGAACGCGCCGCCGATGATGAAGATGTACATGACCAGGTCGGGGACCGCGAGCAGCCCGCGCGGGTATGCGAGCACCACGTCGGCGGCGGATGCGGGGTCCGCCTGGACGGCGTGGAACGACGACGGCTCGACGATCCTGCGTCCGTCCCTCTCGATCCGCTCGTACCGGCCGGCCGGGAGGACGTGGGTCGCGACGGCGGCGATGGCGGTCAGCGCGAACAGGAGGACGTAGGTGTGCGGCACCCGGAGCCTCACGCCGCGCTCCCGCAGAACACGATCGCCGCCCCGGCGTAGATCCGGGCGGCCGCCCGCACCTCGGCGAGGGGCACGTGCTCCCGCGGCGAGTGGGCGACGGAGAGGTCCCCCGGACCGAGGACGACCGACGGGATCCCGGCGAAGTGGGACAGGAGCGACGCGTCGGTCCAGGCCGGGAAGATCGTCGAAGGCTCGTCCGCGCCGACCACGTCCGCCCGCGCCGCCGCCACCGCGCGCGCGAGCGCATGGTCGGGGGCGAGCAGGGTCGCGCGATGCTCGAGCGTCGCCATCCCTCCCGGCACGCGGCGGATCGACGTCGCGAGCCCGGGAAACCCCTCCCGGACCGGGGCGAGCAACCGCTCCAGCTCGTCGAGCACCCCGTCGAACGTCTCCGAGACGACGGTTCGCCGATCGAGGGTGACGACGCACTCGGCGGCGACCGTCGAGGGCTGGTCCCCGCCGCGGATCGTCCCGACGTTCAGCGTCGGCGCGCCGAGCGGCCCCTCCGCCCGACGCGCGAGCGCGGGGAGGAGCTCGTCCTCGACGCGCGTCACGAACCGGGCCGCCGCCGCGACCGCGTTGATCCCGGCCGACGGCGTTCCCCCGTGCGCCGCCCGCCCCCGGAACGACACCTCCAGCCATTCGAGGCCGCGGTGCCCGAGCGCGAGCCGGTTCCCGGTCGGCTCCCCGACGATCGCGCCGTCGGCGCGGATCCCGGAGGCGACGAGATGCTCGGCGCCGAGGCTCTGCATCTCCTCGTCCACGACCGCAGCCAAGGTGAGCTCCCCCGCCGAAAGCGACCCCGTGGCGGCGAGGGCGGCGAGCGCGGCCGCCATCGCGGTCAGCCCTCCCTTCATGTCGCAGGCCCCGCGCCCCCACAGGAGGCCGTCGCGGACCTCCGCCGAGAAGCCGGCCCCCGGCTCCCCCGCGTTCAGCGGGACGGTGTCGGTGTGCCCGCAGAGGACGAGGTGGCGCCCCGGCTTCCGGCCTTCGACGTGGGCGATCACGTTCGGACGGCCGGGGGCCGCCGGATCGAGCGTCGTCTCGACACCGCGCTCGGCGAGCCAATCGGCGAGAAGGCTCGCCGCACGCTCCTCCTGCCGCGCGATCCCCGGATGGCTCGGCGTCCGGACGAGCGCCGCGAGGAGACGTTCCCAGCCCGTGAGGTCGATCGCCGCCGAGAGGTCCGGCGACCCCGTCACGCGCCGCGCCCGGCTTGGTAGGCGTGGATGATGTCGCGGATGCGGAGGGCGTCCCCCTTCGTGTGCCCCTCGGAGACGATCGGGGTCGCGCCTCCGGTCGACTCGATCCGGATCGAGGAGAAGATCAGCCCGGTCGAGATCGACACGGACGCGATCTTGGCGATCGGGATGCTGTCCTCGCTCTGGCCGATCCACTTGGACTTGATCCTGGCGACGCGGTCGGCGGTGATCTCGATCCGCGTCGGGAAGATCGCGTTGCCCGAGGTGAACCGGCTCGCTCGGAAGACCTGCGGCGGCGCCATCGGCGCGAGTATAAGGGGAGCGTTCTCATCGCACGACGAATTCGACGACGACCGTGAAGTAGATCCGCACCGGTCGTCCGCCCATCGACGCGGGCCGGTAGCGCCAGCGCCGCACCGCGTCGCGCGCGGCGTCGTCGAACAGCGGGCTGGTGGACGACAGGACCTCGACCGACTCGACCGCGCCGTCGAGCCCGATCACCGCCTGGAGCACGACGCGGCCGTTCATCCGCGCCCGGCGTGGCGCGGACGGATACTCCGGCTCGACCTTCGTGAGCAGGACCGGACGCTCCATGGAGGGAGTGAGGAGCTGCGGACCGTCGTCGCCCCCCTCGCCGAGCCCTTCGCCGTTCCCGTCGCCATCATCCAGGCCGGTGCCGCCTCCGCGTCCCGAGCCGTCTCCGAAGTCATCCGACGAGGTGTCCGGGCCGATCCCTACGTCTTCGGGCGGCGCCGGCGTGTCCACGGGCGGAAGCGGGACGATCTCCGTCGGCGGGCGCACCGGCGGGCGGGGCTCGACCGGACGCGCCGGACGCGCGCCGCCTCCGCCGCTGCGCGGATTGTGCGGCGTGGTGAGGTCGATCGACAGACGCGCCGGCGGGATGTAGATCACCGGGCGCGGTCCGGGCACCTGCGGCATCGGGACCCAGATGAAGCTCGCCGCGAGGAGCGCGAGAACGAGCGCGGCGTAGAGCGCCGCGACGGCGGAGAGCGTTCCGACCCGGCGGTTGCCGGCATGGAGCCCTTGGGCCTCGAGCGTGCCTTCGAACATGGGGCCTCCTTCGAGGATCGGCTGTCTCGAAGATCGGACCGTTCGCGCGCGTCGAAGTTCCCGGCCGGCGCTTGCTGCGGCGCCGACGCCGCAGTTCGGAGAGAATGGTCCGGTGCGATCGCCGGCCGCAGCCCTCCTGCTCCTCGCCGCCGTCGGCTGCGGCAGCCGCCCCGCGCAGCTCGTTCCCCCGGTCGGCCGCGCGGAGCTGGTGGACGCCGACGCCGCCTTCCCGCGGGTCCGCTTCGCCGACGGCCTCGTCTCCGAGAACGACCGCTGCCCGGTGACCAAGCGGAAGCTCTCGATCCACTTCCCTCCGGTCTACGTGAACGGGAAGCCGATCGGCTTCTGCTGAAGGCCCTGCGTCAAGGTCTTCGTGCAAGACCCTCAGATCCAGCTCCGGGAGCTCGGGATCGCCCTCCCCGACGCCCTCGATCCGTCGAGGCCGGCGGTGCTCGACGCCGAGCACCGGTCGTTCGTCGGGTACGAGACCTACTTCTTCGCGGACGAGGCGGACAAGCGCCGTTTCGACGCCGACCCGACGGGGTCGTGCGGGATTCTCACCGACCCCGTGACCAAGCAGCGGTTCCGGCCGGGGTCCGATCCGCCCCGCTCGGAGTACGGCGGACGGACCTACTTCTTCTTCGACCCCGAGAGCCGCGAGACCTTCGAGAAGGCCCCGGACGCGTTCGCGCGGCCGAACTACGACAAGATCGAGATCCCCGGGATGCCGATGATGCGTTAGCGGCGCGCCGCGGCCCGCCACGACCTCCCCGCCGCGTCGCCGCGCATGGCGCGGCCCGCCCGCTCGAGGCGCTCGAGGTGCGCGAGCGCCTGCCGCTCGCGGAGGAACGCCGGGGCTGCCGGCGTGTCCGCGTAGGCCTCCTCCGCGATCGCCGCGAGGTCGCGAGGCTCCTCCCCGAGCGCGGCGACGATCCTCGCTTCCCGCTCCCGCCGGTGCGCGAGCGCGGCGGCGAGCGCGCGTCCGGGGAGAGGAGGGCCGTGCGCCGGCAGCACGGTCGCGGGGGCGAGCGCGGCGGCCTTCGCGAGCGAGTCGAGGTAGAGGTCCATGTCGCCGTCGTCGAGGCCGACGAGGATCGTCGAGAGCCCGCTGACCAGATCGCCGGCGATGAGCACGCGCCGGGCCTCGTCGAAGAACGCGAGGTGTCCCGGGGCGTGGCCGGGGGTGTGCACCGCGCGGAGCGTCATGCCGTCGAGGTCGAGCGTCTCGTCCGCGCCGATCGGCTCGGTCGGCGCGTCGCTCGCGGGGAGCCTCGCGAGCGTCTCGGGATGGGCGGCGATGGGGATGCGGAGCGCGCGGGCCACGGTGGCGGCTCCGGCGACGTGATCGCGGTGGTGGTGCGTCAGGACGACCGCGCGCGGGCGGTCCCCCGCCGCCATGCGACGCGCGATGACCGCGAGCAGCCTCGCGTTCTCCTCCGGATCGGCGCTTCCAGGATCCACGACGACGAACGACCGGCCGCCGGGGATCCAGACGTTGGTGCAGGAGGCGGGGGGGAGGGTCCGCGACCGGACGGGGAGCGCCCAGATCCCCGGCGTGAACTCGATGCGGGGGACCGGCTGCTCCTCGGCGTTGAGGCGGCCGATCCGCTCGGCCAGCGACGAGGGGTCCGACGCCGGCTCCGCGACCATCGATCGGAGGATCGGCAGGAGTGGTGGCGGGACCATCGCGCGCCCCTCCTCCCAGCCGGCGAGCACGCGGGAGGGCGCCATGAACTCCACCGCCTCGATCTCCTCCGGCGCGGGGGGCGCCGAGGGCAGCTCGGCACCACTGGGGAGCGCGGCGACGAAGAACCGCGTCCGGAAGCGGAAGGGGAAGAACGGTGGCGTGGTCCGCTCGCCGGCATCGCGCCACGCCTCGACCGGGATCGCGAGCCCGGTCTCCTCGAGCAGCTCGCGCGAGGCGCACCGCTCGAAGGCGAGAGCGCGCGCGGGCTCATCCGACGGCTCGAGCTTCCCCCCCGGGAACGCGAGGTGTCCCGCCATGAAGCGGGAGGTCTTCGCGCGCTTGCCGAGCAGGACCTCCGGGCTCCCGTCGGCGCGCGCGCGGACGACGATGCCGAGCGCCGAGTCCATCGCGTCGGGGATCGGCGCGGGCTCGATCTCGTCGGGAAGCTCGCTCACGGCCGGGGCCTACTTCTTCTCGAGGTGCCCGCCGAACGCGAAGCGCATGGCCGAGAGGACGCGGTTCTGGAACTCGGCCTCCCCGCGGGAGTCGAACCGCTCGTAGAGGGCGGCGGTGAGCACGTGCGCGGGGACGCCTTCGTCGATCGCGGCGAGGATCGTCCAGCGACCCTCCCCGGAGTCCGAGACCCGCCCCGAGAACTCGGAGAGCTTCGGGCTCTTGAAGAGCGCCTCCGCGGTGAGGTCGAGCAGCCACGACGCCACCACGCTCCCCCGCCGCCAGAGCTCCGCGACGTCCGCGAGGGCGAAGTCGTACCGGTAGTGCTCCGGGTTCCTAAGCGGCGTCGTCTCCGCGTCCGCCGTGCGTCCTTCCTTTCCGATGCCGGCGTGCGCGAGGATGTTCAGCCCTTCGGCGTAGGCCGCCATCAGGCCGTACTCGATCCCGTTGTGGACCATCTTCACGAAGTGCCCGGCGCCGTGCGGGCCGCAATGGAGATAGCCGCGCTCCGCCGTCCCGCCGGCCGTCTCGCGCCCCGGCGTCCGCGCGATCGAGCCGGCTCCCGGCGCGAGGCTCGCGAAGATCGGATCGAGCCGGGCGACGGTCTCGCGCTCGCCTCCGATCATCAGGCAGTAGCCTCGATCCAGCCCCCACACGCCTCCCGACGTCCCGCAGTCCACGTAGTGCAGCCCGGTGCCGGCGAGCCGCGTGGCGCGATCGATGTCGTCCTTGTAGTAGGAGTTCCCGCCGTCCACGATCACGTCGCCGGCGGTGAGCAGCGGGGCGAGGTCGCGGAGAACGTCGTCCACGACGGCGGCCGGAACCATCAGCCACACCGCGCGCGGCGGCGTCATCATCCCGACGAAGGCGCGGAGATCGGTCGAGCCGCGCGCCCCGTCCTTGGCCAGCGCCGCGACCGGCGCCTCGGAGCGGTTGTAGACGAAGCACTCGTGCCCGGCGCGCAGGAGGCGGCGCACCATGTTGCCGCCCATCCGTCCGAGGCCGATCATCCCGAGCTGCATGACGGCATGTTAGCCTCGATTCGAGATGTCCCGAGAGATCTTCGTGCTGTCGATCGAGGAATCCGAGAGGTCCTTCGCGCGTCTCGTCGAGAGCGACGCGCGATCGGCGGTCGCCGCTCGAGGATCGTTCGCGTTCGCGATCCCGGGAGGGTCGGCGGCGTCCGCGCTCCTCCCCGCCCTGATCGGCGCACCGGTGGACTGGCGCGCCGTCGAGGTCTTCTGGGTGGACGAGCGGGACGTCCCCGCCGACGACGAGCGATCGAACGCGCGGCTCGCCCGAGAGGTCTGGCTGAACCGGTTGCCGGTCGCGGTGCGGGCGATTCACGAGCTGCGCGGCGATCCCGAAGCCTACGAGCGGCTGCTTGTTTCGCGCTTCGGCCGCCCTCCGCGGCTGGATCTCGTCCTGCTCGGCGTCGGCGAGGACGGCCACGTCGCCTCGCTCTTCCCCGGGCATCCGCTGCTCGACGCGCGGGAGCGTTACGTCGCCTCCCTCGACGATGCGCCGAAGCCGCCCTCCCGGCGCCTCACGCTGACTCTCCCGGCGCTCGCCGCCGCGCGCCGCGTCGTCGTCTTCGCCGCGGGCGGCGGAAAGGCGGCCGCGATCCGCGAGGCGCTTTCGGACCCGGCGTCGCCCCTCCCCCTCGCCCTCGTCCTGCGCGCCGCCCACAGGGCGACGATCCTCTTGGACGCCGAGGCCGCCTCGAAGATGGGGGGCGGCTGATGTTGCTCGCGGCGTTCGCCCTGGCGGCGGCGCTGGCCGCGGAGCCGGAGCCCGAACCCGCGCCGGAGCCCGAGCGCAAGACCGAGACCCGCAAGAGCTATCTCCTCCCCGCCTTCGAGATCATCGACTTCGAGTTCCTCCTGAACCGGATCGACTACGCGATCTACGGGGAGGACTACGACGTGGACGGAGAATCGATCCGCCGGAACCTTCGCACGGGGTTCGTGGAAGAGCACGACCCGTTCACGATCAATCAGCTCGGCCACCCGTACCAAGGATCGATCTACCACGGCTTCGCGAGGTCCACGGGGCTCAACTTCTGGGAGGCGCTCGGCTACACCTTCGCGGGGAGCCTGCTGTGGGAGATCGCGGGCGAGACGACGCCCCCGTCGCGCAACGACCAGATCGCGAGCGGGATCGGCGGGAGCTTCCTGGGGGAGCCGCTGTTCCGCATGGCGAGCCTGCTGCTCGAGCGCGGACACGCGCGGCGCGGCTGGCTCGAGACGGGGGCCGCGCTGATCTCGCCGCCGACCGGCCTCAACCGCCTCGCAGGCGGCGACCGGTACGACGCCGTGTTCGACAGCCGCGGGGCGACCTACTACAGCCGTTTCCAGATCGGCGTCAGCGGGACCATCCAGAGCGCGCCGGAGACGGTGAGCCTCGAGGAGACCGAGGGACTCCTGGACTTCTCGCTCGAGTACGGTCTCCCGGGCGCGCGCGGCTACGCCTACCGACGGCCGTTCGACTACTTCGCCTTCCAGGGAACGGCCTCGACGGCGAACGGGATCGAGAACGTCCTCGTGCGCGGATTGCTCGCCGGGCGCGACTACGGCGGGGGCGGCTCCACGCGCGGCGTGTGGGGGCTGTACGCCGGATACGACTACGTCGCCCCGCAGACCTACCGCGTGTCGAGCACGGCACTCTCGCTCGGGACGACCTGGCAGTGGTGGATGTCGGAGTCGGTCGCGCTGCAGGGAACGGTGCTCGCGGGGATGGGCTACGCGGCGGCGAGCGCGGTGGACGCCGTGGACGATCACGACTACCACTACGGCATCGCGCCGCAGGCGTTGCTCGCGACACGATTGATCTTCGGCGATCGCGCGTCGCTGGACCTGACCGCGCACGAGTACTTCGTCAGCGACGTCGCGTCGGCGCCCGCCGGCGGGCACGACGACATCCAGCGCGGCGATGTCTCACTGGCGATCCGCGTCGTGCGCAAGCACGCGGTCGCCCTCAAGTACCTCTGGAACCGGCGCGACGCGTCGTACGCGAGCTTCCCCGGCACGACGCAGAGCCGCGGCACGCTCGGCGTTTTCTACACGAGGATCGGGCACGATCGGTTCGGCGCCGTCGATTGGCGCTAGAATGCGCGCCCATGAACGACGCGATCCGCAAGGCACTCGGCGACAAGGCGGACGACTACCTCGGCTTCGCGAGCCCGAAGATCCCGAAGTCCCGGCTCCACCTTCCGGGGCCCGACTTCGTCGACAGGGTGTTCGCCGCCTCCGACCGGAGCAACCGAGTGCTCGGGAGCCTCCAGCGCTTGTTCGTCACCGGCCGCCTCGCGGGGACGGGCTACCTCTCGATCCTCCCGGTCGATCAGGGGATCGAGCACTCGGCGGGGGCCTCGTTCGCGAAGAACCCGGACTACTTCGACGCGGGGAAGATCGTCGAGCTCGCGGTCGAGGGGGGCTGCAACGCGGTCGCCTCCACCTTCGGCGTGCTGGGGATCGTCTCCCGCCGGTTCTCGCATCGGATCCCGTTCATCGTGAAGATCAACCACAACGAGCTGCTGACCTATCCGAACAAGGCCGACCAGATCCTCTTCGGCACGGTGAAGGAGGCCGCGGACATGGGAGCGGCGGCCGTCGGCGCCACCATCTACTTCGGCTCCGAGCAGAGCGGACGGCAGATCGTCGAGATCGCCCAGGCGTTCCACGCCGCGCACGAGATGGGGATGGCGACCGTCCTCTGGTGCTACCTCAGGAACCCGGCGTTCAAGAAGGACAAGGACTATCACCTCGCCGCCGACCTCACCGGGCAGGCCAACCATCTCGGCGTGACGATCCAGGCGGACATCATCAAGCAGAAGCTGCCGGAGTCCAACGGCGGGTTCAAGGCGATGGGCACGGGGGGCTCGAGCTACGGGAAGCTCGACGAGCGGATGTACGCCGAGCTGTCGAGCGACCATCCGATCGATCTGTGCCGCTACCAGGTCGCGAACTGCTTCATGGGGCGCGCCGGGCTCATCAACTCCGGAGGCGCCTCGGGGGCCGACGACTTCGGCGAAGCGGTGACCACCGCCGTCATCAACAAGCGCGCCGGCGGGATGGGGCTGATCTCGGGGCGGAAGGCCTTCCAGCGCCCGATGGCGGAGGGCGTGAAGCTCCTCAACGCCATCCAGGACGTCTACCTCAGTCGGGATGTGACGGTAGCCTGATCTCGCCCCAGCGCGCCGACAGCTCGTGCGCGATCCCGAGCTGGTCCAGCACGCGCGCCACCGTGTGGTCCACGATGTCCGCGACCGTTTCGGGGTGCGTGTAGAACGCCGGCATCGGCGGGAGGATCGTCGCGCCGTTCTCGGCCGCCGCGAGCAGCGCCTTGAGGTGCCCGCGGTGGAGCGGCGTCTCGCGCACCACGAGCACCAGCTTGCGCCCTTCCTTGAGCGTGACGTCGGCCGCGCGGGTGAGGAGGTTGTCCGCCTGGCAATAGGCGATCGCGGAGGCGGTGCGGATCGAGCACGGGACGACGACCATCCCCATCGTCGGGAACGACCCGCTCGCGGGCGCCGCGCCGATGTCCGACGGGGCGTGCACGACCCCGGCGAGGGCCCGCACCGCCGCGGGCGAAAGAGCGGTCTCCTCGGCGATCGTGCGCTCGGCCGGCTTCGTCAGGATCAGGTGCGTCTCGACGTCGGGGTGGCGGCGGAGGACCTCGAGGAGCCGGATCCCGTAGACGACGCCCGAGGCTCCGGAGAGGCCGACGATCAGGCGCTGTCTCATCCGCCGCAGGATAGCGCGTGCCACGCCGCGCCGCGCAGCGCGGCCGCGTCGTTGAGGATGACGCGCACCGGGATCGCCTCCATGAACTCCCGGAAGCGCCCCTTGTCCACGAACGCCTCCAGGAACCCGGGCCCCTTCAAGCGCGGGAGGATCTTCGGCGCGATCCCCCCGCCGAGGTAGAGGCCGCGCGTCGCCTTCATCTTCAGCGCGAGGTTGCCGGCCTCCGCCCCGTAGATCGACACGAAGAGGTCCAGCGCTAGGCCTGCGAGCGCGGAGCGGCCGTCGAGCGCCGCGCGGGCCACGGCCGCCGCCGGATCCCCCGAGCGGATCTCCTCGGCGAGCGCCGGGTCCTCGCTCCCCCGTCCGGTCTCGCGCAGGAACGCGTACAGGTTCATCAGGCCGGGGCCCGAGAGCACCCGCTCGTAGCTGACGTGACCGAACCGGCGCTCGAGCCAGGCGAGGAGCTCGGCCTGGAGCGCCCCCCGCGGCGCGAAGTCGGCGTGCCCCCCCTCGCTCGCGAACGGGTGGAGCGTTCCTCCGGCGGCATAGCACCCCGCCTCTCCCAACCCCGTCCCGGCCGCGAGGATCGCCATGTTCCCGTCCCTCGCCGGTCGTCCTTCGTTGAGCGTCTCGAGGTCGGCGGGGCCGAGCGTGAGGACGCCGAACGCGTTCGCCTCGAGATCGTTCAACAGGGTCACCCGCGGGAGCGAGAGGCGCGCGGCGAGGTCGCGCGACTCGATCACCCAGGGGAGGTTGGGCGTCTCCACGCGGCCGTCGCGCACCGGTCCCGCGATCCCGAAGCAGGCCCGGTCGAGGCGGGCCGGATGCGCCGCGACGAACGCCGAGAGGATCTCCGCGAGCCCCGCGTGCTCGCGGCTGCGATACCGCTCCTCGGCGACCGCCACGATCCCCGGACCTGCTCCGTCGAAGAGCGCGAGTCGGGTCTTCGTTCCGCCGACGTCCCCGGCGAGGATCACGCGCTCCACCTCCAGCGCCGCACCTCCGGCATGTCCTCGCCGGTCGCGACGACGTGCGCGCGGTGCCGGTCGAGCAGATCGCGGACGGTGCGCCGGACCGCTTCCGCGCGGGCGCCGAGCTTGGGAACGCGGTCCACGACGTCGGCGGCGAGATGGAACCGGTCGATGTCGTTGAGCACCGCCATGTCGAACGGCGTCGTGGTCGTGCCGTTCTCCTTGTAGCCGCGGACGTGCAGGTTCGGGTGGCCCCGCCGCTTGTAGGTCAGGCGGTGGATCAGCCACGGGTAGCCGTGGAAGGCGAAGACGATCGGCCGGTCGGCGGTGAAGATCGCGTCGAACGCCTCGTCGGAAAGGCCGTGCGGGTGCTCGCTGTCGGGCTGGAGGGTCATGAGATCCACCACGTTGACGACCCGGATCGCAAGCCCGGGGACCTGCTCGCGGAGGAGCGAGACCGCGGCGAGCGTCTCCTGCGTGGGGACGTCGCCCGCGCAGGCCATGACCACGTCGGGCCCGTCCTCGCCCTCGCGCCCGGCCCAGGGCCAAATCGAGAGGCCGGCCTCGCAGTGCGCGGCGGCCTCGTCCATGCTCAGCCACTGCGGCGCCTGCTGCTTCCCCGCGACGATCACGTTGACGTACTGGCGGCTGCGGAGGCAGTGGTCGGTGACCGACAACAAGGTGTTCGCGTCGGGCGGGAGGTAGACGCGGATCACCTCCGCCTTCTTGTTCACCACGTGGTCGAGGAACCCCGGGTCCTGGTGGGAGAACCCGTTGTGGTCCTGACGCCAGACGTGCGAGGTGAGGAGGATGTTCAGCGACGCGATCGGGCGCCGCCACGGGATCGACCGGGTCGTCTTCAGCCACTTCGCGTGCTGGTTGAACATCGAGTCCACGACGTGGATGAACGCCTCGTAGCAGGAGAAGAAGCCGTGACGGCCCGTGAGCAGGTAGCCCTCGAGCCATCCCTGGCACTGGTGCTCCGAGAGGACCTCCATGACCCGGCCGTCCGGCGCGAGCCGCTCGTCGTCCGGGGTCAGGCGCGCGACCAGGCAGCGCGGCGTGGCCTCGAGGATCGCGTCCCAGCGGTTGGAGGTCGTCTCGTCCGGGGAGAAGACCCGGAAGTTCGCCGACCGCATGTTTCCCTTCATGACGTCCCGGAGGTACGCCCCCTGGACGCGCGTCGCCTCCGCGTCCACCGCCCCCGGCGCCGGGACCGCGACCGCGTAGGCCCGCGGGTCGGGGAGCTTCAGATCGCGGAGGAGCGCGCCGCCGTTGGCGTGCGGGCTCGCGCTCATCCGGCGCGATCCCTTCGGGGCGAGCGCGCGGATCGCGGCGACGGGACGCCCGCGGCGATCGAAGAGCTCCTCCGGCCGGTAGCCGCGGAGCCACTCCTCGAGCAGGGCGAGGTGGCCGGGGTTCTCCCTCACGTTGGCCAGCGGGACCTGGTGCGACCGGAACGTCCCCTCCACCCGCTTGCCGTCCACACGCTTGGGGCCCGTCCAGCCCTTCGGGGAGCGGAGCACGATCATCGGCCACGTGATCGGGACCTTGCGCCCGCGGCCGGTCCCGCCGCGGCGCCACGCGCGCTGGATCGCGCGGATCGAGGCGAGCGACCGGTCGAGAGCGCGCGCCATCGCGCGATGCATCTTCGCGGGGTCTGCGCCCGCCACGACGATCGGCCTCCACCCCGTTCCCGCGAGCATCCGCTCGAGGTCCTCGGGGGGAATGCGGTCGAGGACGGTGGGCCCGGCGATCTTGGCGCCGTTCAGGTGGAGGACCGGGAGGACCGCCCCGTCGCGCGCGGGGTTGAGGAACTTGTTCGAGTGCCAGCTCGTCGCGAGCGGTCCGGTCTCCGCCTCGCCGTCTCCGACGACGCAGGCGACCACGAGCCTCGGATTGTCGAACGCCGCCCCGAACGCGTGGGAGAGCGAATAGCCCAGCTCGCCCCCCTCGTGGATCGAGCCCGGGGTCTCGGGAGCCACGTGGCTGGGCACGCCGCCGGGGAAGGAGAACTGCCGGAAGAGGCGGCGCATCCCCTCGGCGTCCTGCGAGACCTGCGGATAGACCTCCGAGTAGGTCCCCTCGAGCCAGGCGTTGGCGAGCGCCGCCGGGCCGCCGTGCCCGGGGCCCATCACGTAGATCATCTCGCAGCCGTGCTCGCGGATCGCGCGGTTGAGGTGGACGTAGATGAAGTTCAGTCCGGGGGTGGTGCCCCAGTGCCCGAGGAGGCGCGGCTTGACGTGCGCGGCGGCGAGCGGCTCCCGCAGCAGCGGGTTGTCCATGAGGTAGATCTGTCCGACGGAGAGGTAGTTCGCGGCGCGCCACCAGAGGTCGAGACCGGTCACCTCTCGATCCTCAGGACGACGACCGTCATGTCGTCGTGCTGCACGGCTCCGGCCGAGAACGCGTCGGCCGACACGAACAGCCTCCGGATCAGCTCCCCGGCCCCCGAGCCCGTCGCCGTGCGGACGGCCTCGGCGAGGCGCGCCTCCCCCCACTCCTCGTCGTGGCCGTTCATCGCCTCGCTGATCCCGTCCGAGTAGACGAGAAGGAGGTCCCTCGGCTCGAGGACGACGCTCCGCTGCTCGTAGCGCCCCGCGGTGACCAGCCCCACGACCGGGCCGGTGGCGGGGAGCCGCTCGACGTGCCCGTTGGAGACCCGGAACAGCATCGGAGCGTTGTGCCCGGCGTTGACGTAGTCCAGGCGGCGCGTCTTGGGGTCCAGCTCGCCGTAGAAGAAGGTCGCGTAGCGGTTGTCGGGGGAGGCCTCGTAGATGAGGTGGTTCATGTTCACCATCAGCTGCGCGAGGTCCGACGGGCCCGACAGCCGCTGACCGCGGAGCGACGCCTGTAGCCCCGCCATCAGGAGCGCCGCGGGGATCCCCTTTCCGGCGACGTCCCCCAGCGCGATCCCGAGGCGCCCCCCCGGTAGGGAGAGGAAGTCGTAGTAGTCGCCGCCGACCCCCTGAGCCGGCCGGCAGAACCCCGCGCAATCGACTCCCGGGATCTCGGGGAGCTTCTGCGGGAAGAGCTGGCGCTGGACGTCCCGGGCGATCTCGATCTCGCGGCTCATCCTCTCCCGCTGGGCGATCTCGCGCGCCACGGTCTCGGTGAGGCGGGTGTTCTCGAGCGAGAGCCCCGTCTGGCTCGCGACCGATCCGAGGAGCTTGGAGTCCGAGATCGAGTAGGGCTCCTCGCTTTTCTTGGGCCCGAGCGTGATCGCGCCGAGCAGCTCGCGCCTCCCGTGGAGCGGCAGGATGATCTCCGCGTCGAGCGCCGAGAAGCGGTCGAGGGACTCGGCCTGATCGGTCCGCACGCGGACGGGGCGGGCGGACTCGCGCAGCCTCGCGAGGGAGTCCGAGGTCGCCGGGATCGAGACCGACGGCTCCGGATGGAAGCCGCGCGACCGGCGGAGCACGAAGCGGTCGCCGTCGATCAGCAGGACCGCGAGCTTGTCCACGTGGAGCGTCTCGCCGATGCGGTCGAGAACGGTGTCGAGCAGCGTCCCGGTCTCGCCGATCGTCCGCACCTCCTCGGACAGGCCCGTGAGGACCTGCTCGGTGTCGTACGCCTCGCGGAAGAACCTCCTGTCGGTCCAGTCGAACGCGCGCTTGGCGAGACGCGGCAGCAGGACCGCCGCCGCCATCCCCAGCGCGATCGCCTGCAGCTTGCGCGGGCGGTTCGCGAACGGGTCGTTCACGAGGTTCCACGCGTTCCAGGCGACTCCGAGCATGAACAGCACCACGATCATCCGGATCGCGCCGCGCGTCACCGCGTAGCGGAGCCCCTGGCGGACGACGACGCGCACGTCCATCGCCCGATCGACGAGAATGACGTAGGCGAGCGCGATCGGGAAGATCGCGAGCGCGAGCAGGCACGGGATGACGACGCCCATCGGCACGCTCTCGAGCGCGCGCCCGGTCGTGCGGATGAAGACGACGACGGCGAGGAGCGGCGACAGGGAGAGCGTCCCTCCCCAGGCCAGGAGCCTGAGGCGCCGCCTCGCGTCGGCGTCGGTCGCGACGCCGATCTTCCAGCCCATGACGAGGAAGAAGAAGGAGATGCTCGCCATCGCGACGACCGTGCCCGGGCCGATGATGATCCGGACGGCGTTGTACACGAAGAGCCACCCGCGGAGATCGAGCGCCTCGATCACGGTCGCGACGACGACAGCCGCCGCGAACACCGCCGTCGGGCCGAGCAGGATCCACTTCACCCAACCGTACTTCCGCTCCCACGGAAGCCGTCCGGCGAAGTGGACCCCGAACAGCGGGAACGCCACGGCCCAGCCGGCGTTGAGGAACGCGGTGTAGATCGCCCCCGAGATCCGGAGCGCGTCGGGCCAGCGCTCCAGCGCCGTCTGCTGGGGTCCCGCGATCAGCGCGAATCCGAGCAGGATCACCAGCACGAGCCACGCCATCGGGTCGCGCGGCCGGGCCAGCACGACCCAGAACCCGACGAAGAAGCACAGCCAGGGGACGATCAGCCCCTGGACCATCAGGAGCACGCGGATCCCGAACAGGTACGGCTGGCTCGCGGCCGAGCGCATCCTGATCGCGGACGCGATCGTCGTCTCCGACCCGTCCTTCTGGGTCCGGCTCACCACGACGTTCAGCGTGCCGTGCGTGCCGATCGCGTCCACGTGCCGCACCAGCTCGCACGCGCGGCGGAACGGGTGACCGTCGTAGGAGATCAGCCGGTCCCCCCGCTGGATCGGTGGCACCGCGCGCGCATCGAGGTCCCTCGACCGGAACGTGATCTCCCCGTCCGGCCAGCTCGCGACGAGAGGCGTCGCGACGACGCGGTCCGGATGGAAGACGATCCGGGCGAGCTCACGGGTCATCGGAATCCGGTACGCCGCCGACCAGACGAAGAACAGCCCGAGGAGCCCGTAGAGGCCGTAGAGAGCCGCGTTGCGGCCGTGGTGTTCCATCCTCATCGGAGGTTACCATGCGCGCCGCCGCGTCACGGAGTTCCCATGGAGCTGTACCCGCACGGACCGATCGGCTTCCTCGACGACGGGCTGTTCCTCGTCGAGGGGCGCTGGAAGCGGTCGGTGTTCGAGAGGAAGATGACCGTCTTCCGCCTGGCGAGCGGCGAGGTCGCCGTGCATTCGGCGATCGCGATGGACGAGCCGGGGATGGCGGCGCTCGAGGCGATCGGGCGGCCGTCCTGGGTCCTGGTGCCGAACATCCTCCACGCGTCGGACGCCGGGTGGTACGCCGCCCGCTACCCGTCCGCGAGGATCCTGGTCCCCGCGGCGGTCCGCGCGAAGCTGTTCGACAGGATCCCGCGCATCGACGGCTCGCTGGACGAGGACTGGCCCGACTCGCTCCAGGGGGAGCTCTCCATCGTCCCCCTCCACGGCACGACGATCGGCGAGGTCGCCTTCGTGCACGCCCCGTCCCGCACCCTCGTGCTCACCGACGCCGTCTTCCACTACGCGGGGCGTGACCTACCGTTCCTCTCGCGCCTCCTCATGCGCGCGAACAGCGCCTACGGCCGCTTCGGCCCGTCGCGGATCTTCCTCTCCTTCGTCGTCAACGACCGGAAGGCCCTGCTCGCGTCGATCGACGCGCTCCTCACGCACGACTTCGACCGCGTGATCATGTCCCACGGCCGGATGCTTCCCGAAGGCGGGCGCGAGGCGATGGCCGACGCGTTCGCGTCGCTGCGGCGCTAGCCTCCGGGCGCCCGCCGCCCGTGGCGGTGGAGCACGCGGTGCCGGTTCCGGTAGAGGTAGATGACGATCAGCACGTTGACGACGAGGATCGCGAACAGAAGCGGCGCGAAACCTCGCATGAGGTGGTGGATCTCGATCGGCACGAAGAAGGCCGACTCGCCGATCACCACCCATCCCGCCCAGCTCCAGCGGAACATCAGCCCCACCGCCTCGACGAGGGAGAGGACCGCGTAGAGGAGCGTCCCCGTCGCGATCCATCCGATCGTGGACGGGGTCACGTGCGCGAGGCGCGTCCCCAGCGCCTCGAAGAACTCCCGCTCGGGGTCGATCCGGAGCGCGCGCAGGACGCTCTCCAGGGCGGCCGCGAGATCGTCGCCGATCAGGCTGTAGACGCCGAGGGCGAGGGCGAGGAGCAGCCCTCCCTTGACGAGCTTGAACGCGATGATGGCGTACAGCCCGGCGGGACGCGGTCGGTTCGCGGCCACCTCAGCCGGCCCGGCTCTCGCTCCGCGTCGCACCGTGAGCCTCGCGGAAACGGGCGGCGCCCGCCCGCCCCATGTAGCGCTCGAGGATCCTGGGCTCGGTGCGGCGAAGATCCACGGCGATCAGCACGTCGAGGACGTTCGAGAAGGCGGGATCGACGTTGTAGCCGAGGAGGCGGCCGTCGAGCTTCAGGTACTGCTTGAGGAGGACCGGAACCCCCTTCTGGTCGGCTTCGATCTCGGAGATGAAGGTCGAGACCTCCTCGAGGTCGCGCAGGTGCGAGAGCCCGGGCGCGGCCCCGGCGCGTCGCGAGCGGCGGAAGGGGTTCGTCGGGCGGACCCAGCGGGCCCACTCCGTGGACTTCCGGTTCCGCTCGAGGAAGGCCACGATCAGCTTCTGCGACGCCGAGCGGTACTCCGCGCTGATGCTCACCGGGCCGAAGAGGGTGACGTAGCGCGGATGGCGGACGAGGAAGCGGCCGATCCCCTTCCACAGGAGGAGCAGCGGGGCGTAGCCCTTCTGATGCTCCGTGCGCACCCACGACCGGCCCATCTCCAGCGCCGGTCCCATCGCGTCGAAGAGCCTCGGGTCGTAGCGGAAGAGGGACGAGGTGTACAGCCCCGGGATCCCCTCGGCCGCGATCCTCTCGTCGGTCGCTCCCAGACGGTAGGCGCCGACGATCTGCCGCGCGCCGCGATTCCAGATGAAGAGGTGGCGGTACACCTCGTCGAAGGGATCGAGGTCGATCGCGCGCCCCGTTCCTTCCCCGACGTCGCGGAACGTCAGCTCCCGGAGCCGCCCGATCTCCCGCAGCAGGGCGGGGATCGACGCCGCGTCCGCGACGAAGACCTGGGAGCCGTCCGCCTCGAGCAGCAGGGCGTCCGCCGGGAGGCGGGCGATGTCCGACTCGAGGTCGGCGACGGGGACGGGAGGCACGAGCGGCTCGGTGGAGCGCGGCGTTCGTCGCGGCTGGATCACCCCCGGCCGTGGAAGCGAGGTCCGCTCCGCCAGGATCTCCGTCCGCTCGCGGAGGTAGGCGATCGCCTCGCCGTCGTCGTCGAACGCCGCCAAGCGGGAGGCGGCGATCGGGGAGCCGAGCCTGAGCTCGACCGTGGATCCCCTTCGCGCCAGCAGCTCGCGCGGCAGCAGCGCGGTGCGCAGCCGCTCGTGGACCATCCCCGCCGCGTGGAACAGCGGACCGTTCGCCCCGGGGACGAAGACCGGGAGCGTCGCGGCGCCGGCGCGCCGTGCGAGTCCGGCGATCGTTCGGCTCCACGCGGGATCGGCGACCCGGCGGCGCCTCAGATCGATCGAGGCGACCTCGCCGGCCGGGAAGACGATGAGGGTCCCTCCTCGCGCCAGCCATGCGAGCGCGCGCCGGAGCCCCGCGACGTTGAACGCCGACGACGACGGGCCCTCGAACGGGTCCACGAGGAGGAGCATGTCCCGGATCTCGGGGATCCGGGCGAGCAGAGCGTTGGCGAGGAGGCGCACGTCGGGGCGGACCCGCACGAGCGTGAGCGCGAGCGCCAGCCCTTCGACCGCCCCGAACGGGTGGTTCGCGACGACGAGCAGCGGCCCCGACTCCGGGATGCGTGACAGGTCCTCGGGACGGACGGAGACCGAGATCGACAGACGCGCGAGCGCCCAGGTCAGGAACTCGGGTCCCGTCGCACCGAGAGGTCGATGGCGGTAGTGGCGTCCGAGCGTCGCGAGACCAAGGGCGCGCTCGAGCACCGGGCGCGCCGCGCCGAACGCCGCGCGGCGGAGGAGTCCCGGCGGCGACCACGCGATGCCGAAGACCCCGGCCGGATCCGGGCTCACGAGAGCCGTCGCTCCTTGACCGGGCCCTGGGGGACGCCGATCGGGAGCGCGAGCCTCGCGGCCGGCGACGCCGGGTCCACGGCGCTCGAGCCGCTCCGGGGCCACCAGGCGAGGGTGGCGACCGCGCGCGCCGGGTCGACGTGGATCTGGGTCACGCTCCGCGTCGCGCTCTGGGCGCGGGTCATGAACGGCGCCCTCGGCTCCTCCCCCGGCGACGTCACCACGTGAAGGGACGGGACCCCCGCGAGCATGGGCTCCCCCGAAGCTCGCCAGTCGTCGAACACGCGGCGGCGTGAGGCGGCGACCTCCGGCTCGTCCCATGACGACGACGTGAGGAGCGTCCAGCCGAGCCCGACCTCCTCGCGCTCGAGCCCTCCGCCGTGCCGCCAGCGCACGACCTCCCCTCCGTCCTTGGAGGCCACCAGGAGCGTGAACGACGCGTACGCGGAGAAATCGACCACCCCGTGGACCCGCGGCCGGCCGGCGCCATCCTGCTCCTCGAGGATGCGGGGGATGATCGACCCGCGGCTCGGCACGCCCGGGTTGCCGCGGAGCGCTTCATCGGCCGGCCCGTAGCCGTTGAGAACGCAGGCCGCGACCCCACGGTCGTTCACGCCGATCCAGGTCCCGCCTGAGGCGCTGTCGAAGGGCGCGAGCCAGGACGGCCGGCCCGGCGCGCCGGGGATGATGCGCGGGGGCTCCTCCGGCGCGCGGTCCCACCGCTCGTCCCGGTTCATCGTCAGAAGGAGCGAGCCTCCGTCGCAGCGGAGGGTGACGGTGCACATCAGCCGTTCGTCACCAAGGATTCGTGATGCGCGGCCGTCGAATAGGCGACGGCGAGGGCGGTCGGGATCTCCACCCCCGCGACGCGCGCCGCGAGCACCATGATCGCGATGTGATGGATCGTGTGGCTGGAAAGGAACAGAAGCTCCCTATCGAGGAATGTCGGGGAGCTGACGGGCGGACGGCCGGGGGCCGCCGACTGTGAGATGAAGAACCCGCGGCCCAGGTCGGCGGTCGCGAGGCCCGAGAGCTCGGACGAGATCTCCGCGAGCGCGGCCCGGGCGGAGCCGGGGTCGCGCTCCAGGCCGGTCTCGCGCGGGCGGGCGTCGTAGTCCACCTCCCCCGCGCGCCACCCCTCCAGAAGCAGGCGGAAGTGCTCGATGCAGTGCCGGAGATGAGGGCCGACCACCGGGTACCGTGTCGGGTCTTTCTCGATCAACGAGGCGACGACGGCGTCGCAGCGCCGGCAGGCTTCCAGGCAGCCGCTCACGACATCCGGGACGCGCCCCGCCAGGATCGCGCTCATCAGGACGGCTCCCCGGGGCTTGCCACGCCCCTCCCGTGAGATCGGCGGGCCAGTCTCGCAGGGATGTGGGAGGGGCGCAAGGGCTACGCGGGCGTCATCATCCGAACCGTCTCGCGTAACTGATGCAGCGTGAAGGGCTTCTGGATCACGCGCGCGCTGCACGCGCGCACGCGCAACGATTCGGCATGGTCGAGCAGCCGCGCGGTCAAGATGAAGACCCGCCCTTGCAGCTCCGGCCGCGCGACGACGAGATCCTCGAGCCACGGCAGGGGGCTGTGCCCGTTGATCAGCAGATCGAGCGTGAGCAGGTCGATCTCCACGGAGCGAAGGACCTCCGATGCTTCCTCGACCGATCGCGAGGTGAAGCAGGCGTGTCCGTCCGCCTCGAGAGCGAGCTTGATCAGCTCGGCGAGGAATGCTTCTTGTTCGACGACCAGAACTTTCATGGGCGCGTCCACCCTCCGCGTCCCCCTCTGTTACGCCTCTTCTTATCGGGGCGTGGTTCTGGCGGGAGTATACGGTTGCGGTGATGGGAAGACCGCGTTTCCATTTTGGGAAATTCAACGGCAACGGCCTGGTTTTGGGTGGCCGATGGCAGAGAAAATTAGAAAGACGGAAGAGAAGTGGCGCCCGCAACTGACGCACGCGCTACTGCGTCAACTCACGAGCCTGCACGGGGCTCGCCCGCAGCGCGTCGAGCGCGATGAGCGTTCCGTCCCGGCCGGCACGGCCGAAGCTCAGCACGCCGGTCGGGCAGCTCGCGACGCAGGCCGAGCAGCGGACGCACTGCGGGTCTTCCATGGGGAGCCCCTTGTTCGCGAAGCTCATGATGTCGATCCCCTGGTGGCAGACCGACGTGCAGACGTTGCAGGAGATGCACCTCTTCTTGTCCGCGAAGATCCGGAACGAAGAGAACCGGGCATAGACGTGCATCAGCGCCGCGAGCGGGCAGCCGAAGCGGCACCACACCCGTCCGCTGAAGTGGAAGTAGAGACCGACTCCCAGGATCCCCGCGAAGCCGACGTCCACCAGCCAGTAGTAGCGGCTCAGCCCCGCATCGAAGAGTGGGCCGGCGAAGGATCCGGGGCGGACCCAAGCGATCGCCCGCAGCAGCGCGAGGGCGAGGGCGACCGCCAGGAGCCCCTGGCCGATCATGTTGAGCCGGTTCCAGAAGGGCCCGTGAGGCATCTTGCGCCGGTGCGCGTCGCCGAGAGTCTCGGCCAGGGCCCCGCAGGAGCAGATCCAGCCGCAATACGCTCCCTTCCCCCAGCGCAGCACGATCGCCGGGATCAGGACGAACGTCTGCAGGATCGAGATCACGAGCCAGAGGGCGAGCGGCTTCGCCGTGAAGACGTTCCAGATGAAGAGGGGCCAGGCGAGGATGATGCCGAAGGCCCTCCAGTACTCCCGTCCCTGCGGGTCGGCCGCCGTTGCCGGAAAGAGCTGATCGGCCAGCCAGCGCCACGCCCCCTGGTCGAACCAGCCGTTGTGTCCCATCCAAGGGAGCAGGACATAAGGAAGGAGGAAGAGAGGAACGACCTGGACGGCGATCAGGGTCAGCGTCTGGGCGCGCACGTAGGGGGTGTCGCTCCGGCGGATGCGACGCGCGCCGAAGAACGCGACGCAGAGACAGTAGGCGAGGGAGTAGTAGAAGCCCGGGGAGCCGAGCGAGAGTGAGAGCGTGCCGAGAAGATGCGAGGGGCGCGCGAAGGCGCTCCCCGCCCGGGCCAGGCCCTCGGGCACCGCATACGGGAACCAGCGGCGCGCCCGGAAGAGCTCGTTGAGCGTCCCGCTCGCCTTCCAGTTGTAGATGAAGACGCAGACCGCGAGGACCGCGGCGAGGCCGGCCCAGGTCATCGCCGTCCGATCGCCGCGGATACGGACCCCCGAGCGACGCAGCAGATCCAGCGGGGCCTCGCGGCCGAGCATCGTGAAGACCGCCTGGTTGGGAATCGTCCGCCGCTCCCCCCCGCTCCCGGTGAGGACCACCTCGGCTGGGCGGATCTCCTCGACCCTCGACGAGAGCGCGATCGTGATCGCCGGATGGCCCGTCACCGCAGCCACGTTCTCCGGCTTCGGGCGCGAGAAGCGTTCCCCACGATAGGAGAGCGTCACGCGCCCCCCCGCGGACGCGATCGCCGCGGCGCACTCGAGCGCGGCGTCCCCGCCGCCGATGACCAGGACGTCCTGTCCGGCGAAGTCGGCGGGATCGTGGAGGCGGTTCGAGACCTTGTCGAGATCCTCACCCGGAACGTCGAGGCGCTTGAAGTTCCCGGACCGCCCGACGGCGACGATCACGCGACGCGCCGGGAGGGACGTGCCGTCCTCGAGGATGACGTCGAGGCGGTCCGCCGACCGCACGATCCGATCGACGCGGCCGATCCGCGGAACGATCCCGGCCTGCTCCCGCTGCCGCTCCAATTCCTCGACGAGAGGCTCCTTGACGTTCGCGGTCAGCTCGAGGCGCCCGGCGGGGATCATGTCCGACGGGTAGGTGTAGATCGGCTTCCGTCTCGGAAAGTTGTGGATCGTGGTCAGCGGCGACGCGGCTTCCACGATCACGAAGTCGATCCCGAGCTCCTTCGCCTCCAGCGCCGCCGCGAGCCCCGACACCCCCGCCCCGACGATGACGAGGTCGTGCACCGGCTCCTCCCCGCGGCGCTTCGCCGGAAGCGACGATGCGATCTCGCGCACGACGCGAGCGCCCGAATCGGCGGCGAACTTGAGGAGCGGGATGCCGGTGAGATCCCCCGCGATGAAGAGTCCGCGCACCGCCGTCGACCCGTCGGGGCCGACCTCGGGGAGCTTCTCGACGGTCCCCGCCGGCCATCCGGTGTGGAGCCAGCGGGCGTAGCACCGCCATGGACCGCGGTGGGGTCGGGTCATCGAGCGCGCGCGAACCGCTGGAGGACGGACGGATCGACCGGGTATCCGAGCTGCGCCGCGCGCCTCACGTCGGCGGCCCCTTCCGCCGCCCGCCCCATCTGCTCCAGCGCGAGCCCGCGGTTGAGGTGGGCCTCCGCGAAGAGCGGATTCAGGCGGATCGCCTCGCCGAGCTGCGCGAGCGCCCCGTCCCACGATCCCAGGTCTCCCAGCACGATCCCCAGGTTGAACCGGAAGGTCGCCCGCGCCGGATCCAGCCGCACGGCCTCGCGAAGGTCCCGTAGCGCGGCGTTCCGGTCGCCGAGCGACGCGCGCGCCACTCCGCGGTTGGCCCAGGCGTCGGCGTAGCCGGGGACCGCGGCCAGGGCGGCATCATAGTCGGCGATCGCGCCGGCGTGGTCCCCCGCCGCCTCGAGCGCGACCCCACGGTTCTGGTGGGCGATCGCGACGCCGGGGTGCTTGCGGAGCACGTCGTTCCAGAGCGACAGCCCGTCGCGCCAGACCGCGCACCTCGCCCAAGCGCTCGCGCCGAGGACCGCCGCCACCAGCGCGACCGCCGCGAGGGCGCGCCGCGGCGCCGAGAGCGTTCCGATCGCGAAGGCGATCAGGAACGAGAGCCCGATCGCCGGCAGATACGCATAGCGATCCGCCGCGACCGCGCCGCCGACGGGGAGGATCTGGAGGACCGGCGCGACGGTCACCGCGTAGAACCCGGCGCCGAACACGAGCCATCGGGCGCGCCGGTACCTCCAGACGAGCGCGCCGATCGCGAGCGCCGCGGCCGCGACCGCGAGGATCTCGGGCGGGAACCCCCGCGCCGGGTAGGGATAGAACGCCGAGAGTCCCCAGGGCGCGACCGTCTTCATCAGGTAGAAGCCGAGCCCGTAGCAGGCGAAGACGACCCGGGCGAGCCATCCGTGCTCGGGCGCGTCCGGGGTCGCCCCGGCCGACCGCTGCGCGGCAATGGCGATCGTGCCGACGATCAGCGCCAACAGGGCGAACGGCACCTTTTCCGCGATCCGCCTCGCGGTCGGCCGGCGCCCGAGGAGATGATCGACGAGGAGCATCACGGGGACCAGCGACACCGCCATCGCCTTCGAGAGAGCCGAGCAGGCGAAGAGGACGAGGGAGGCGGCGTAGGCGCCGCGCCCGCGCGCCTCGTCGCGCCCGTAGCGAGCGTAGGCGATCAGCGCGAGCAGGAAGAACGACACGTAGAGGAGATCCTTCCGCGCGGAGATCCAGGCGACGGATTCCACGCGGAGGGGATGGACCGCCCACAGGAGCGCTCCCGCCCACGCCGCGTCCCGCCGGATCCCCAGCGCCTGGAAGAGACGCCCGGCGCAGACCGCGTTCGCCGCGTGCAGGACGAGGTTGGTCCCGTGGAAGACCGCGGGCTTCAGCCCGAACGCCGCGGCCTCCAGCGCGAAGCTCGCGATGGTCAAAGGGTGGTAGTTCCCGACGACGACCGCGGTCGCGATCGCCCTGATCGCGTCGGCGAGCCCCATGCGGAGGATCGGGTTGTCGGCGACGTAGTACGCGTCGTCCCAGACGAACCCTCCCGAGAGCGCGGGCAGATAGCAAACGAACGCCGCGGCCGCGACCAGGAGCGCGCCGGCGTCGAAGGTGCGCGTGGGCTGTGGGGAGGGGCGCTTCTTCGGCTTCACTCGCAGATCGGCGTCGAGCCGGTGCAGCCCCACACGGCCGACAGGATCGACAGATCGGTGCCGTCGAGACAGCCGTCCTTGTTGAAGTCCACCGCCGACCACGGCGGCGTTCCGGGAGCGCAGCTCCCGAAGGAGCGTCCGAGGAGTGCGAGATCGTGGCCGTCGATCCCGGGCTCGGCGCCGTCGATCGCCGAGCAGGTCGCGTCGTCCGCTCCGCCCGAGCAGTCGTTGTTCTTCCCGTCGCAGATGTCGGCCGCGCCGGGGCGCACCGACGGATCGGTGTCGTCGCAATCCCCCGAGCCCGCGGCGACCCCGTCGCCGTCCTGGTCCGGAAGCCCCGAGCAGTTCGCCGTGCAGCGGAAGATCGCGGTGTACGTCGTGTCGGACGCCGGAGCGTGGAAGGTCCGTGAGTTCTTCACCGCGTCGCTCCAGTGCGCGAAGACCCAGGTGCGCCCCCCGACGGTCTGGGGGGTCGGAGCTTGGATCGTACGCTGGAATCCCACCACCGAGTCGAAGGAGAACGGCGCGGTCACCTGGGTCCCGTCGTGCGAGACGCGCAGCCCGACGCCCTGAGGGCTGGCGTCGAGCGTGATCGTGGCGATGTTCGGCAGGAGGTCCACGAACACGGAGGAGGACAGCACGGCGGCGGAGCCCAGCGGCGTGCCGTTGTCGGCCGCGCTCAGGTGGACCCGGTACCGGACGTTGGTCGACTCCTCGCCGTTCGTCGGGATCGTGAACGAGCCCCCCGACCCCGCGATCGGACCGAGGAACGGGTGCGTGTGCGTATCGTGGTGGAACACGATCGTCCAGGAGAGCTTCGAGGGGGGAAGCGCCCCTTGCTCCGGATCCGTCGCCTCGCCCGAGTAGGCGATCGTCTGCCCCGCGTTGTAGTGGAAACCATCGGCCGGAGCGTCGATCGTCGGGACGGGAGGACTGTTCCCGGAGACGATGTGGAGGACGGGGGCCGCGGCGGTCGAGTTCGCCGCGCCGCGCTGGTCGTCCACGGTCAGCCTCGCCGTGTAGGTCCCCGAGGCGTACGTGTGCGACGGGTTGGCGGAGGTGCTCGTGCCCCCGTCCCCGAACGTCCACGAATAGGCCAGGTCGTCCCCATCCGGGTCGGAGGAGCCGCTCCCCGTGAAGTGGACCGTCAGCGGCGCGGCGCCGGCGAGCGCATCCGCCGCCGCGACGGCGACCGGGGCCTTGTTGGGGCCTGCGGAGGCGAAGCAGGTCTCGTGGATCTCGCCGTTGAGGCTGACCCAGGCGAGGCATCCGGAAGGAGCCTGCTCGATGTCCACGACCGAACTCGCATCCGGGATGAACATCTGGATGTCGCCGACGGTCCCGTCCTGCGCGATCGCGCCGCTGCGGATCCAGCTCGCCTCGTAGTCGCCGAAGAAGAGACGTCCCTCGTAGGAGGCGGGGAAATTGCCGTTGCGGTAGACGGGTCCCCCGACGATCGCGGCGCCGGTCACCGGCGGGGTCTGCCCGTGACCGTACGCGTAGGCGGGGAAGACGGCCGCCGCGGGGGGCGGCGAGCAGCTCCGGAAGGTGTCCGGACCTTCGTAGCAAGGGTAGCCGTAGTCGGCGCCCTTCGCGCCGCGGTCGATCTCCTCCCACCGCGCCTCGCCGACGTCGCCGATCCAGGGGATCCCCGTCATGCGATCGATCGAGAAGCGGAACGGGTTACGAAGCCCCCAGGCCCAGATCTCCCCGCGCTTTCCCGCTTGTCCGAAGAACGGATTGTCCGGCGGGATCCCTCCGTCGCGGCGGATCCGGAGGAGCTTTCCGCGAAGATCGTTCAGGTCGCGCGACGCCGGGTTCGGCTCCGCGTCGGTGTCGTTGTCTCCCATCGACGCGAAGAGGGTCTTGTCGGGGGCGAAGCGCACGGTGCCGCCGTCGTGATTGTTCGCCTGGAGCTGCGGTCCGCGGAGGAGGATCTCCTCACCGCTGAGCGCCCCCCCCGCCTCGCGGTAGCGCACCACCCAGTTGTACCCCCCCCACGGAACCCCGGCGATCTCGCACGAGGTCCCGGTCACACCCACGGCGCGAGTGTAGTAGAGGTAGACGAAGCGGCTCGCGGGCTGGAGGTAGTCCGGGTCGAAGGCGATCCCGAGCAGCCCGCGCTCGCCGGCGCTGTCCACGCAAGGAAGGGTGAGCGCCGTGGTGACGATCCCGGTCACCGCGTCGCGGCGGAGGATCCTGGCGGGCCCCTTCCCCGAGCCGTCTCCCTTCTCGAGGACGAAGGCCGCGCCGCTTCCCGGCTCGTAGGCGATCGCCGTCGGAGTGTCGGCCGTGAACAGGACGCGGTCGGAGAAGCCGGCGGGGGCGCTCGCGGCGACGGCCGCGCTCGTGGCGAGGATCGCCTCGAGCACGAGCCCCGGTACGACCTTCCGGATCCGCAAATCCCCTCTCCTAATCGGTATTCGTCGAGGATGCCACGCCGATGTGGGGCCCGCTACCGCGGCCGGCCGGTCACGCGCGTCCGACGCGGCGTCTCAGGAGCCCGTCCCCGGTCGGCTGGAACCGCTGGCGCTCGAGCCACGAGGTCACTCCCGCCTTGTCCGGGTGGGTCGCGCGGACCTCGTTGAGCATGTAGTTGACGCCGCGCGCGACCGCTTCCTGCTCCAGATGATCCAGGATGAACCGGCCGACGCCGCGCCCTCGGGCTTCGGGGGCGACGACGAGCAGGACCTCGGCGTCCCCCCAGGTGAGGTCCATCCAGCCGTAGCCGACGACGCGACCGTCCTCCTCGACGCGGAACCACTCCCCGGGCGCGAGCGACCCGGGCGCCCCGGGGGCTCCCGCGAAGATCCCTTTCGGCGCGCCGTTGACGAGCGCGGACTTGTGCGCGTCCCACACCGGCGTGTCCTCGTGGATCCATGCGAGCGCCATTGCCGCTCCTCCGAGCCGAGTCTAACCTGCGGGGGTGGCGTTCCGGATCCTCGCTGCCGCTTCCGCTTCGCTCGCGCTCGGCGGCTGGCTCACGTACTGGGACCTCGAGGCGGGGCTTCGTCGCATGGAGACCGCTCCCGGAACGTACGCCGACGTCTTCCTGTTCGCGGGGCGGCTGGACCGCGAAGGCCGGCCGGAACTGTCGGGAGCGGAGATCGACTGGCCGGCGACCGTCGAGCGGGTGCGCGCGGCGGGGGCGCGTCCCTGGCTGACGCTCGTCAACGATCGCGCGGGGGCGCCGGGGGAGCCGCCGGCGCTCAAGGATGCCGCGATCGTGGGCACGATCCTCCACGACGCCTCGCTCCGGCGCGATCACCGGACCCGGATCGTCGCGCTCGCCCGCCGCCTGACCGTGGTGGGGGTGGACCTCGACTACGAGAACCTCCCCGCATCCGAGCGCGAGCCGTACACGGCGTTCGTCCGTGAGCTCGCGGGCGACCTCCGCGACGCGGGGCTCTCGCTGTCGGTGACGGTCCAGCCGAAGTCGGGAGACGTGCGGTCGCGCGGGGCCGGGGCCGCGGATTGGCGGGCGCTGTGCTCCGTGGCGGACCGCGTTCAGGTGATGCTGTACAACGAGCACAACGCGAGCACGGAGCCCGGCCCGATCGCCTCACGAGGCTGGATCGATCGGGTCCTCGACTACGCCGCTCGATCCTGCCCGACGGCGAAGCTGGTCCCGGTGCTCAAGGTCTCGGGCATGGACTGGGCTCCGGGCTCGGCGGAGTGGGTCACCCACGCAGAGGCGTCGGAGCGCGCGCGCCGCCACGGCGCGCGGATCCGCAGGGAGCGCTCCGGCCGGAGCCCTTGGTACGCCTACGAGGACGCGGCGGGGCATCACGTCGTCTACTTCGAGGACGCGAAGAGCCTCTCCGCGACGGCATCGGCGCTCCGGCGCCGCGGCTTCGAGAAAGTCGTCTTCTGGTCGCTCGGCGCCGAGGATCCGGACGCGGCCTCGCGGATCGCTCAGAAGCGGTAGCCGAGCGACACGCTGAGGCTGGTCCGCCGGTAGTCCGGCGTTTGGCCGTGCTCTCCCGTCAGCGTCGTGCGCAGGCTCGGCGTCCAGTCCCATGACCAGGCCGCGCGGGCGCGGGCGACGATCCGGCTCCCCGCCCGGTCGTCCCGCGACGGCCCGAATCCCGCCTCGACGTCCAGCGTCGAGCCGCCGGCGAACGTCCGCGCGAGGCGCGCCATCGCGATCGCGCTGACCAAGCCTTGGGGAGCGTAGTAGCGCGGGGAGTCCGCGCGGCTGTCCCCCAGCTCCAGGCGGCCGCCGACCTGGAGCCACCGGCGTCCGCGGACGCCGAACAGCGCATCCCCCCAGGCGTAGGCGAGGCGGTTTCCGTCGGTGAGGTCCCTGTACGTCCCTTGGGCCCGCACGCGCAGGCGCCGCGCCGTCGCGCGGTAGGTGGCGCCGCAGCCACGCTGGAGGACGTCGTCGCGCAGGGCCCCCGCGGTGTCCATGTCGAGGATCCCGCAGGCGAGGCCGAAGCGGTGCCGGTCTGCGGCGAAGGAGACGCTCGCCTCGCCGTTGGTCGTGTGCACGCCGTCGGACAGCGAGCGGCCGCGAAGCCATCCCGCGATCCCCACCCCCGCGGACGCGCGCCAGCTCGCGCCGAGCGTTCCCTGGAACCCCGAGAGGTCTCCGAAATCGGGGTCGTCGAAACGCACGCCGCCTCCCTCGGCCCAGAGATCGATCGGAGCCTCGAGCGGATAGCGCCCGGTCGCCGTGACCTCGAAGACGTCGCGCCCGTCGGAGTCCGAGACGACGCGCGTCTCCCCGCCTGCGGTCGGATCGACCTCCCAGCCGATGTCCCGGCTCAGGCGCGACCTCTCGGGATCGGGGCGGTCCCAGCCCGGGCCCGTGGGAAGAGCCGCGAGCGCGCGGGAGGCCTCTCTCGTCCTTCCCTCCTCGAGGTAGACGCGGGCCAGCACCGCGTCGACGGCGGGACGCGACCCCGGAGAGTCGCGGCGCCGGGCCTCCAGCGTGGAGGCGGCGAGCTCCGTTCGCCCGCCCCAGAGATCGGACTTCGCCGCCTCGAGCGTCGCGCGAGCCTCGGGCGCCTCGCAGGAGAGGTGCGTGAGGAGACGCGCTCCGTCCCAGTCCCTCGGAACGGAGAAGCGCCGGAGGAGGATCGGACCCGCGACCGGCCCGGCGAGGAGGTTGTACCCCGAGGCGTTCTGCACGAACCCGTAGCGGTAGTGGGAGCGGAAGGCCGCTTCGTTGACCTCGAGCGCCTTCGGGTCGTTCCCGCCGTAGAGCTGCCCCATCTCGGAGAACGGGAACGCGTAGCCGAGCACCGGATGCCCGGGGAGGTTGTCCTCGAGCCGGGACGCGCACGCGATGTAGTCGGCCTCGACGCGCCCGGCGAACTCCTCGTGGGTCTCCGCCCGCCCCGCATCCGGCAGCCACTCGCGGTTGACGAGGAAGGCGGCCGGCGCCCCCGATTCGTCGATCGCGATCGGGTCGTGGGCGAGGTGTCCGTGCGCTTGGAAGTCCCAGCGTCCGCTCGAGGCGAGCTTGCGAATCGTCCCCCAACCGACCGAGAAGGCGCTCTCGTCCGCGACCCGGACCGTCGGGACGAACATCGTCGCCTTCAGACGCAGCCGCTCGAGGATCGGATCGGCGAAGCGGAACGAATCCGCGCGCGCGTCGTCGAAGGTGATGAGGATCGGCTTGGGCGGGAACGCGCGGCGGCCCGCGAGCATGGCGTCCAGCTCGCTCACCGTGATCGGATCGAACCCCGCGTCCGCGATCGACTCCATCTGCGACGCGAAGCGATCGACCGGCATGTTCAGGCTTCGCGGCGACTCGGAGAGGCCGTGATAGAGGAGGATCGGGACGACGGCCCCGCTCGCGCCCGGCGCCGAAAGCCTCTTGCGAAGATCGGCGGCGGCCACGTCACGGCCGAGGTCGTCCAGGAGCGCGGCCTCCTCGAGCGCGCGCTCGTCGGCGCTCAGGAAGTCGGCCGGCGCCGCTCGCAGCCGCGCGAGAGCGTCCTCGCTCCGCCCCAGGTCCGACAGCGAGCGGACCTGACCGAGGAGCGCCGTGCGGTTGCTCCCGACGTCCTTCGAGACCGTCTGGAACTCCCGCAGCGCGCGGCGGGACCGCCCTCGCTCGCGGTCGAGCTCGGCCCGCGCGAGCGCGATCTCGGAGGAGGCCGGGTGATGGCGGCTCGCCTCCTCGATCACCCGGGCCTGGCCACCGGGGTCGTCGCGCCGCGCGTGGCAGTCGATCAGCGCCAGCCAGTACGGCAGCCGCTCGGGCCACCGGCGGGTGAGCAGCCCGTACCAGTGCTCGGCCTCCGGCTCGTCCCGGCGGACGACGGCGTCCTCGGCGAGCAGGCGGAGGACCGGCTCGGGGGCGCTCGGCGATCGCGCGACCTTCCGCGCCTCGCCGATCGCGGTGTCGTAATCCCCCGTCTCGTACATCGAGCGGAGCCAGTAGTGCATCGCGCGGGGGGTCTCGCCGCCGAGATCGATCACCTTCCTCCACTGCGCCTTCGCGGCCGCGAAGTCGAGGCCGCGCCACAGCGTCTCCCCGTAGACCGTCTGCGCGGGGAGGTCGTCCGGATACTGGGCGGCGAGCGCCGCCCCCGTGGTCCGCGCCCGCGCGAGCAGCCCTTCCGCGAGGTACGACTTCGTCAGCAGGATGTTCACGCGCTTCGGGTCGTCCGGCGCGAGGGCGAGGGCGCGCTGGGCCTCTTCGATCGCGCGGGACGAGGAGCCGTGCTGGAGCTGGTACCGTCCGAGCAGCTCGTGCGGCTCGGAGAGCGCAGGGTAGGCCGCCGCGTAGTCGGTCCAGACGCCGCGCACCCCGTCCCAGTCGGCGACCCGCCAGAGCGTCCATCCCAGATCGCGGAGCGCCGCGCGGTTCTTGGGATCGGCCGCGAGCGCCGCGCGGTAGGCCGCGGCGGCCTCCGCATCTTTGCCGGCGCGATACGCCTCGGCTCCTCGCGCCGCGAGGATCCGGGCGCGCCCCAACCCCGCGGCCGCGGCGTGCCGGGGATCCTTCGCGCGCTCGCCGAAGAACGCCTCCCCTCGATCGAGCGCTCCGCTGCGGATGAACAGGTCGGCCACCCGCGCGTAGTCCGAATCGTCCAGGTCCGGACGCGCGAAGTAGGACTGGAGCGCGCGGTCCGCGGCGTCGCGGTCCCCGGTCTCGAACGCGAGCGCCGCGGAGGCGTACAGGGCACCGGAGCCGGGGTCGAGGGCCGCGGCCTTGGCGTACGCCTCGCGGGCGAGATCGAAGCGCGAGTCGTCCTTCGCCGCGTCGCCGATCGCGCGCCAGAGCCCTCCGCCGGCCTTGGAGCCGCGGGCGATCGCCCGTCTCCACGCGTCGATCGCGGCGGCGTTCCGCCCGGACTTCCGCTCCGCCCAACCCAGGTTCGCGGGGTAGAGGGGATCGGAGGAATCCCATCGCTCGGCCTCGCGGTAGGCCTCGCGCGCGTCGGTGAAGCGCCCTTCCCGGAAGGCGGCGTCCCCCTTCTTCCCGAGGACGCGGGCGAGCTTCTTCGCGATCGCGGGGGAGGATCGCCCCGCGCGGAGCACCGACTCGGCCTCGGCGAGCCGTCCGCGCGCCTCCTCGAGATCGGAGAGCCTCGAGCGCGCCTTGTCGTCGTCGGGCCGCCTCGCGAGGATCGCGCGGTACTGCGCCGCCGCGGCGTCGGGACGCCGGAGCGTCTCCTCGATCACGCCGAGCCGGAGCCGCACGTCGGGCTGATTCCCGTCGCGCGCGAGGCTCCGGGAGAGCGCGTCCGCGGCCTCCTCCCACCGCCCGCGCGACGTCTCCACCTCGCCGACCGCGTTGAGCGCGCCGACGTTGTCCGGCTCGAGCTTGAGCACCGTGTTCCAGATCCGGATCGCCTCGCGGTCGTCGCCGAGGCGGTGATGGGCCCAGCCGAGGTTCTCCCAAGCCTTGATCAGCGACGGATCGAGATCGACCGCTTCGCGGAAGCTCCGACGCGCCTCCTCGTACGCGCCGCGCTTGTACGCCGCGGTGCCGCGGTCGAGCGCCGCCTGCCCCGGCGAGCGCGACCAGGCCGGCGCGAGGGCGAGGAGC
>Ga0075428_100000811_pt1 | contig 32679 bp, 28 predicted proteins | sample RhiMetdeltSRZDD2_FD_75291 | JGI IMG/M metagenome (GOLD analysis project Ga0075428, IMG submission 75291) | Populus rhizosphere microbial communities from Tennessee, USA - Rhizosphere MetaG P. deltoides SRZDD2 | ecosystem: Host-associated > Plants > Roots > Rhizosphere > Soil | place: USA... | reverse complement strand
CAGTAGTCAGTAGTCAGTAGTCAGTAGTCCGTAGTCAGTAGTCCGTAGTCAGTGGTCCGTAGTCAGTAGTCCGTAGTCAGTAGTCCGTAGTCAGTAGTCCGTAGTCAGTAGTCCGTCAGTAGTTGTTAAGTGTCAACGATGTCATGGCACTTTTCGGTGTCAACGATGTATTGGCACTTAATACGTAGTGTTAGCCAGGGACTACGGACTACGGACTAAAGACCAGGAAGGAAAATATGACTGAAAAACCCTCGAAGATGCAGCCAGCTCTTTTGGGCGGACTTGTCATCGGACTGTTTTGGTCAGTGCCCTTTTTGAACCTGATCAATTTCTGTTGTTGTGTGGGAGTGATCGCGGGCGGCGCGTTAGCGGGATGGATGTTGATCAAACGCTCGCCAACGCTTCCGGTGACCAATGGTGATGGCGCGGTGGTTGGGATGCTGGCTGGGTTGGTTGGTGCAGTTGTCTATCTGGTGCTTGGCATCCCGATAGGGCTCGTCTTTAGCGACTCCGGAGTGGCCGTAATAAAAACGCTTTTCGAGTCAATGAATAACCCTGAGATAAATCGGGCGTTGGAGGAGGCGATCAAGACTTCGCAGAATCGTTCGCTTGGTGCGCGGATCCTGGAATCCCTGTTGAGCTGGTTTATCGTATCGGTGATCTCGATTGGTTTCTCTACGGTCGGCGGTTTGATTGGCGTTTCGATGTTTGAAAAGCGCAAAGGCCAGTATCCGCCTCCAGCGCCGCCGCCGAGCTATGGTGCCCAGTATTAACGACCGCGTTGTATAGGTCCTATAAGTCCTATAGGTCCTATACCCTCTCTCTTCAAATGTGGCCTGCCCTTCTGGCCGCGAGGCTGGCGATCATAACAGCCAACTCAGCCGGTTCGGCAGGCTTTGCAATGTGCATCTGATATCCCGCGGCTAACGCGCGCACTCTGTCTTCCACTCTACCGTAGGCCGTTAACGCAATTGCCGGTACATTACGACCGCCGCCGTTCGCCTCTCCCCGTCTCACTTTGCGCATGAGCTCATAACCATCTTCATCGGGCATTTCTATGTCGCTCACGATTACGTCCGGTTTCCAATCGGCCAACCGTTTTAGCGCATCTTTGCTTGAGGCACATGCATTAACCTCCGCGCCAAGCTGCCCGATCATTATCCGCAACATCTCGCGGGTATCCGGTTCATCGTCGATCACCATCACCCGTAAGCCGTCTAGTCGTGGTGAAGGCTCCATAGAGATGGTTGCCGCAGGCGCCGGGTGAGGGCGATCCCGGTCGGGGCGGTCAATGCGTGGAGCAATCAGCGGCAGCCTCACGATAAAGTTCGCTCCCAGGGCTTCTCCGGGACTGCTGGCATCGACGGTCCCGCCGTGCATCTCTACAAGGTGTCGCACAATCGCCAGCCCCAGACCGAGGCCGCCGTGGTGTCGAGTGCTGGTTGCATCAGCCTGCCGAAAGCGATCGAACACAAAGGGGAGGAACTCGGCGCTGATTCCCTGTCCGGTGTCTCTAACTTCGATCTGCACATAAGAAGCAACACGATGGAGCTGGATCTGAACGCGGCCACCCTTGCCGGTGAACTTGACCGCATTCGCCACCAGGTTCCAAATGATTTGCTGCAAACGGTTCGGGTCACCTGAAACCGGCCCTGTGCGAGGATCCAGGTTTGTCTCGATTAGAATTCCCTTTGCGTCCGCGGCCGGTCGCACCGCATCAACTGCGGCATCCACTACCGCAGCCAGTTCGACCGGGCGAACGTCAATCCTGAGCTTGCCGGTGACTATGCGCGAGACATCTAGAATATCCTCGATCAATTGGGCCTGTGACTTCGCGTTGCGCTCGATTGTCTCGAGTGCTCGAGTCTGCGTGGTGGGATCCAGTTGGCTGGCACGCAGCATATGAGCCCAACCAAGTATCGCGTTGAGTGGAGTCCGGAGTTCGTGTGAAACGGTTGCCAGGAATTCGTCTTTGGAACGGTTCGCCGACTCGGCCTCTTCCCGGGCGATATGCTCTCGTTTTAACAGCTCATCACGGACGCTGAGCGCCTCTTCCCGCGCGGTAACCGCGTCCTGAGCTTCGCGGTACAATCTTGCGTTATCGACCGCGAGCGCGATTCGGTGAGCGACGTCGTCGGCGAGCGCCAGGTCGTTGGCATCGTAAAAACGGTTGGATTCCGCGGTCGCCAGGGTGATCGTGCCAAGAGTCCGATTGCGTGCAACCAGCGGCACTATCATGCACGACTTCAGATCGAGCTCGCTAAGTACGTTGGCCACTTCTGGATTTCGCGCGGCCTGCGCGAGCCTCTCAGGATTGACGAGTGGATAGAATTCGGCCCTCCCGGTTTTCAGAACGTTGGGGACTCCGATGGATAATTCAGCCAACGGATAACGTTCTCGCAGCTTGCGCGCCAATTCTTCTTTGGCCGGGTCGCTATGGACCACCGCGAGCTGTCGGAGCTTACCGTTGTCCCCTATTATGTGGACCACGCACCAGTCCGCGAGATTAGGAACCGCAATCTTTGCAACGCTTGCAACAGTCGTCTCGTAGTCAAGTGAACTGGCTAGCAACCCGCTCGCTTCAGCCAGAAACCGCTGCGCGTCTTCGGCGCGCTTGCGCTCGGTGATGTCCATCGTGACGCCGCGCATTCCGATTGGCGTTTCGTTGTCATCGCAGACCACTACTGACTGCGATTCCACCCATACCGCCCGCCCATCCTTCGCCAGCCATCTAAAGCGGCTCGCGCCGCCCTTGCGCGAGGCGAAGATTGCGGCGGATTCTTGAGCAGCGCGCTCGGAGTCGTCCGGGTGGACGATTGACAGCCAAAAGTTAGGAGTGGACAGCCATTCCTCGGTCCCGTAGCCCAGCATTTTCTCAACGTAATCGCTGACGAAGTTGATCCGTTGCGTAGCATTGTCCGGATCTCCCCATGCCTCCCACACGACTCCCGGAACGGTTGCTACGACTGTATCCAGGCGCTGCCGCTCGTTTTCAATTTGCGCGGCCATCGACGCTCTTTCCACGTCGGCTCGCTTACGCTCTGTGATATCCCGCGCGATCGCCGAAGCGCCTGTAATGTGCCCTGCTTCGTCGCGCGTGGGGGAGATCGTCAGCGCTACATCTATCAACCGGCCGTCCTTCGTTCGACGCACGGTCTCCAGGTGAGGGATCGACTCGCCGTGTTTGAGCGTGTCAAAGATTCCTGCCAGCTCATCACGTCGATCTTCTGGAGCCAGAATACTGATGTTCTTGCCCTTCATTTCATCGGACGTGTAGCCGTAAATTCGCTCCGCTGCCGCGTTCCAGCTTATGATCGAACCATCCAGACTCTTGCTTATTATCGCGTCCTCGGATGATTCGACGATCGAGGCGAGCGAGTGAGCCACCTGCTCGGCTTTCTTGCGATCCGCTATGTCAATACACGAACCGGCAAATCCGATAAACTCGCCTTCTTTTGTGCGTCGAGGAACGACGTTGCTCAACACCCACCGATACTCGCCGTCAAAGCGCCTCAGGTGAAACTCGATAGTAAAAGCAGCGCGGGCTTCGAGTGCTGACATATAGGCGTCCAGGCAACGACGTAGATCGTCCGGGTGAACGTTGTCGGCCCATCCATACCCGATCTCCTGCTCCATCGTCCGTCCGGTGAAGTCGAGCCACGACTGATTAAAGAAGGTGCATAAGCCGTCCCGGCCCGAAAGCCACAACATCACCGGCGTCGAGTCGGCCATCGTCCGGAAGCGCTCTTCCTTTTCGCGTAGTGCTTGTTCGGCCTGCTTGCGTTGAGTGATATCACGAAAGACGAGGACCACGCCGGTTGTTTTTCCGCTATCGTTCTTGATTGCTGAGCTGTTGTCTTCGACTGGAACTTCTTTTCCACCCCTGGAAATAAGCAGCGCGGGCCGGGTTGAGCCGTCCGGGTTATCTTCGCGTAACACCCGTTCCACCGGGCAGTCAAGTTCGTGAGATTCTTCGTTTACAAGTTTGAAAAGTTCTTGGATCGGCTTTCCGCTCGCTTCATCCTGGGACCATCCGGTTAGCGCCTGGGCGATGCCGTTCATGAATGTCACCCGGCCGTCCAGGTCTGTTGCAATCACTGCATCGCCAATGCTCGCGAGGATCGTTGCGAGCCGTTCGCGGCTTTCGCTGAGCGCAAGGGCGTTTTGATCAGCTTTCCTTCCAGCGTCCTGGATAATTTTGATTAGTACCGAGAGTACTGCGGTCAGCACACCATAAGCAGAAAGTTGGAGAATGCCCGAGGACCCGGATACCAGTAGCGAGTACCTTGGGGACATAAACAGATAGCTGCCGATCAACGCGCCGAGCGCCGCACTAAACAGACCGGGTCCAAAACCGACGTATATTGCGATTAGGATGGTGGTTATGAAGAAAGTAGTGAATGGAAGGCGATCACCTAAGGCGGGGTCGAGCAGGAGTCGGATGATTGTCGCGAGGGCCACGCCGATCACCGCTACTCCATAGCGCACAATTTCGGAGGAGTCTTTTAGGCGTGCCTTGGTTGACATAAATATCAGCCGGCGTTAGCGGCTTTGTGACTGCGGATCGGGGGTTCGATCACCGCGAAGATGGGGATTCTCCAGATCAGCAAGTCTCGCTAGAATGCCCCGAAGCCCCTGCGTGGGACGTCCAACAATCGAAAGATTAACAAATCAGCGGCATTTCTTTCAATGAGCAGTACGGCGCTAGTCTCGGGGCGCGGAAGCACGCCTGAGCTTGCCCGAGCGACCAGGCCTAGTAATACTTCGATCCGAGATCATCTTGCCAATTCTTGTAGTCGACAACGTGCATAGAACCTACGACGGCGATGGCCGGGCGGTGTCGGCCGTGCGCGGCGTTAGCTTTGACGCGGAAACAGGCAGCTTCATATCGTTAATGGGACCGTCGGGGTGTGGCAAGTCAACCTTGCTTCACATCATAGGAGCTATGGACCGCCCAACGCGCGGCTCGGTCTCGCTTGGCGGTGTAACCTTTGACTCGCTCTCCGAAGAGGCGCTGGCGAGTCTCCGAAGAAAAAAGATCGGCTTCGTATTCCAATTCTTCAACCTGTTGCCGACTCTAACGGTTGCTGAAAATGTTGCGCTGCCGTTGATGCTCGACGGAGCGAGGCACTCCCAGGCAAGACTGCGAGCGGGCGAGATGCTCGCGCGTGTCGGTCTTTCCGGCCGAACTACACATTTTCCCGCTGAGCTTTCAGGGGGAGAGATGCAACGGGTCGCGGTAGCTCGCGCGGTCGTCACTCAACCCGAATTGATTCTCGCCGACGAGCCCACCGGTAATCTGGACACAGACAACGGAACCGAGATCATGAATCTGCTTGCCGAGTTGAACCGCGAGTTGGGTCTCACCATCATCCTTGCTACGCACTCTTCTGACGCCGCGCGATATGCGAGCCGAACGCTTCAAATGCGAGACGGTTTGATTGAACACCCGGAATGACAGCGTACCTGGCGATTTTCAAGCAGTTTATTCTTCGAGCGCTGGCTCGAGAAAAGTTGCGCGCGTCGATAACCGTTCTCGGCATTAGCCTCGGGGTCGGAGTCGCCATAGCGATCAGGCTTGCGAATGCGAGCGCTCTCGAGTCATTTCGCGCGGCGACCGACTCAATTGCGGGCGAGACGTCAATTCAGATCGCCGGCACCGCGGGCCGCTTTGACGAAATGTTACTCGCCGATCTCGGCTGGCTGCGAGCTTACGGGCAGGTGAGTCCGGTGATCACCGGCTTTGCGAAGATCGAGCCGGGCACAGAGGGCGTCGATTCAAAGACCGGCGCAGCATTTCGCGGCACGTTTCTTCAGGTTCTCGGCGTCGACGTGCTTCGCGATTGGATGCTTCGGCGTTACCGGCTGCTTCGTGTAAGCGAGAACGGCCCTGAGCCAACGGCGCGCGAGTTGTTGACTTTGCTCGCGGATCCCCAGAGCGTCGTGCTGACGGAACAATTTGCCCGCCGGCACGGCATACCGATTGGGAGCCGGATCGCGCTGTTGGCAGGAGACGCGCGGCGTGACTTCATTGTGCGGGGTTTGTTGCTTGACGAAGGACCGGCGCGCGCGCTTCAAGGCAACTTTGCTTTGATGGACATAGCCGCCGCTCAGCTCGCATTCAACCGGATCGGGTTGCTCGATCGTGTCGATGTGAAGCTCAAACGCGGGTTGGATATCAATGCCGCGGAAGCGGAGATTGGCGGCAGGCTTCCGGTTGGTCTGACGGTGCTGCGTCCTGAAACAGGATACGGTCAGGTCGAAAAGATGATTTCGGCCTTTCAGTTCAACTTGAGCGCGCTTGGATCAATTGCGCTGCTTGTTGGTCTATTCCTGGTCTACAACACGGTTTCGATCTCAGTGATTACGCGACGCGAAGAGATCGGCGCTCTTCGTGCGGTTGGTGGGGGCCGGCTGCTGGTGCTGGCGTTGTTTCTCAGCGAAGCCCTGCTCATGACAATAGTTGGCACGGTCTTCGGGCTTGTGCTTGGAAGACTGATGGCCAGCGTCGCGGTTAGGGTTACCGCGACAACGGTCGAGACGTTTTACATCGCTTCCGCAGCAACCGAAACAATAGCCCGACATTCGCTCGGCTCGATTGATATCCTGCTCGCGTTTGCCCTGGCGCTGACGCTGGCTCTGGTGGCGGCGGCGGTGCCCGCGCTCGAAGCTTCTCGCGTCCGCCCAATCGAGGCAATGCGCGGAGCCGAGCGGCTAAGGAGAGCGTTCAAACCGTCGACGAAACAACTTGTCATCTCATTAGCCCTGTTTGCGCTTGGCTACGGGTTTAGTTGGTTTGGTCCGGTAAACAATCTTCCAATTTTTGGCTACCTGGCGGCCGTGGCTCTCATGTTTGGCGGCGCCTTTCTGGTTCCAAATGTTTTGTGGCTGTCATGCGCGATGACCGGCCGATGGGTAGCCAGGGTCATGGGAAGAGCTGGAGTCGACTGCATGCTGGCGAGTGCAAATCTGCGAGCGGCGATACCTCGCGTTTCGATCTCGGTTGCGGCGCTCGCCGTCGCGCTGGCAATGATGGTTGCCGTCTCAATAATGATCGGCAGCTTTCGCGAAACCGTCTCCTATTGGGTTGGAGAAACCATGGTTGCCGATATCTATGCAAGACCCCTCACACGGAGTTCGACCACTGACGAAGGTGAGATATCGGAACTAGCTATCGCGGCAGCAAAGGCAGATCCGCAAGTCGCGGCCGTGTATCCCTTCAGCACTCAGCAACTCAACTACCAGGGCGAGCCGATAGTGGTCGGGGCAGGCGACTTCGAGACCTTCCTGAAGTACGGGCGTCTTTTGTTCAAATCGCCTGCCAATCCCCGCGACGAGATCCAGGCGGCGATTGGCCGGGACTCCGTTACTGTGAACGAGAGCTTTGCGTTGCGTTTCAAGAAGCGTGTCGGCGATGACATCGAGCTGTCGACAGCGGCCGGCGCCCACCAGTTCAGGATTGTCGCGATCTACTACGATTACTCAAGCAGCCGGGGATGGGCGGTGATGGACCAGACGACATACGCGCGGCATTTCCCCTACGCTCGCCCAACCAGCATGTCGTTATATCTTGAGCCGGGTGCGGACGCGGCAGAAGTAATCGACCGGCTCAGTCGAGCGGTCAGTGGCGGCTCTCAAGTTCTGTTCGCGACAAATGGGGCTCTCAAACGCGAAGTGATGCGAATTTTCGACAGCACGTTCGCGATAACATATGCGCTTGAAGTGATTGCGATTGCCATCGCAGCAATGGGTGTGATCACGACTCTGATCGCGTTGATTCTCGAGCGTCGCAGGGAAATCGCTTTAGTTGGGTTTCTGGGAGCGACGCGTTCTCAAATCCGGCGGATGGTTGTGATTGAAGCGTTCTTGATCGGCGGCGTCAGTCAGACCATCGGAGTCCTGATTGGATTCATGTTATCGATGGTGTTGATCTACGTGATCAACGTTCAGTCGTTCGCGTGGACGATTCAGTTTCATTTTCCTTTGGGGTTTTTGATTCAATCGAGCGTGTTGATACTCGGGGTGACTGCGGTTGCCGGACTCTATCCGGCCGCTCGCGCTACAAGAATCGACGCTGTGCGTTTCGCGCGGGAAGAATAGGATCATGGGCAATAAGCTGAGAAAAAATCGAGTAATGCCTCGAGTGGCGATTTCGATTCTATTGTGCCTGGTTTGTGCGGGGTTGAGTCATCCTCGCCCACCCTCCGACGGTGCTGATTCCTCGACCCTCTGGCGAAAGGCGGCCCCCGGTTATCAGTTCTCGTTTCCGCGGGATCACGATGCGCATCCGGACACCGGAATTGAGTGGTGGTATTACACCGGAAATCTCGAGACGGAGGCGGGCCGTCGATTCGGTTACCAGTTGACCTTTTTCAGAATTGGAGTTGTACGCGAGCCGCGGAATAGTTCGAGATGGGCTTTGCGTGACTTGTATATGGCGCACTTCGCAATTTCGGACATCGCGCAGGAGTCATTTCATTCTTTCGAGCGGATAAACCGGGCAGGCATCGGTTGGGCCGGCGCCGAGATGACTGACAAAGACAAGCCACCGCAGAAAGCATCGCGATTGCCGGTTGCCGTCCGTGTTTGGAATGAAGACTGGGAAACGAGGATCGAGGATGGCAAGCATAGCCTGCGGGCTGACGAGGAAGGCTTTTCGATCGACCTTACTCTGACGAAGTCAAAGCCTGAAGTGGTTCACGGCGAAGATGGTGTGAGTCAAAAAGGCTCTTCCGCTGGTAATGCGTCTCATTACTATTCGCTGACGCGACTACAGTCTACGGGGAAAATAGCCGTTGATGGCCAGAGCTTCAACGTTACAGGTGAGAGCTGGATGGATCACGAGTTTGGCACTAGTTTCCTTGATGATCAGCAAGTGGGATGGGATTGGTTCTCGATTCAGCTCGAAGACGGCCGAGACTTGATGTTATTCGAGATCCGACGGAGCGATGGGACGATAGACCCGCGCTCCAGCGGCACGCTCGTCGAACCTAACGGCGATGCGCGACATCTTAGCCACGAGGATTTCTCGCTGGCACCAGGTCGGAAGTGGCGATCGCGAGAGAGCGGCGCAAACTATCCGGTGTCATGGGAAATCGTTCTGAAGAAATACAACAACCTGCGGCTCAGCGTCATTGCTGCCTTTGACGACCAGGAACTACACACACCCGCGAGCACCGGAGTCACTTATTGGGAAGGCAGCGTTTTGATTGAAGGTGAATCTGGAGAGCAGAAGGCTCGCGGGCGAGGTTACCTCGAGATGACCGGTTATGCCGGACAGAGCATGGGGGCGATGCTGCGTTAGACGTGACGGTATACGATATGGAGTATTGCGTTGACCCCCTGACCGCAATTATAATGACCCGTCTCCCAAAAAACTCCAGCGAACGAGCAATTAAAAAGGCTCACCAATGAAAGAGCCAAGGACTTAAGTTCCGCAGTTCAATGTATGAGGTAGGGAAATGAAGAAGTGCCTGGCCGCATTCGCGTCCGTAGTCCTGTTTTCCTTTGCGTTTTTTCCCCAGACCAGCGTTTACTCACAGCGACCATCGGCGGTACAGCGTTATGCTGACGACCGGATCGTTGTCAAACTCAAGGCCGGCGCCGGGTCTTTTTCGGATCCCGACGTCATGGCTGAGGAGATAGTCCGCTTCCCGGGTGTAAGAGCGGAGACCGTGCCGACTCGGAGGCGCGGGGACGTTAGCTTGATCCACCTCAACAGAGGTCTATCGGTGGAAGAGGCGGTGAGCCGGGCCAAGGAAGATCCGCGGGTTGAGTATGCGGAGCCAGATTACTTCGTTTACGCAATGGACACCGTTCCTAACGATCCGTTCTTCTCGGAGATGTGGGGGCTGTCGAGCATTGGCTGTTTGTTCTGTGAGCCCGCAAACACGGCGGCGAACGTAAATGCTACAAAAGCGTGGGATATCACCACGGGCAGCGACGATATCGTCGCGGTGGTACTGGACACCGGAGCCCAGCTTCAGCACGAAGATCTTGCGGCCAACGCGTGGGTAAACCCGCTGGAGATTGCCGGGAATAAGGTGGACGACGACGGCAACGGCTTTGTGGACGACATAAACGGCTGGAACTTTTATGACGGGAATAACCAAACCTTCAACCCCGGTGTTGAACTAAGTCACGGCACACACGTGGCCGGGTCTATAGGAGCTGTCGGTAATAACGGAGTAGGGGTTACTGGCGTTGCCTGGCGCGTCAAGCTCATGTCGGTGAAGTTCCTCGGTGGGACGAATGGCAAAGGCGCAACTTCGAACGCAGTCAGGGGGATCTATTACGCGATAGACATGAGGAACCGCGGTGTCAACGTGAGAGTGATCAATGCAAGTTGGGGCGGTGGCAGCGAATCGCAGTCTCTGCGTCAGGCAATAGCCGATGCCAACAACGCGGGGATCCTTTTTGTATGTGCCGCGGGTAACTCCGGCGATGATACTGATGTAACACCAGACTTTCCGTCCAGCTATTCGATTGATCAGCCAAACGCTATCTCGGTTGCTGCCGTGTCGCAGGGCGGCTCATTGGCTTCTTTCTCAAACTTCGGCCACTCATCGGTGAGCCTGGCTGCTCCGGGCGTCTCGATCATCAGCACCCATCCGACCGTGGGCTATACCTCATTCAGCGGAACCTCGATGGCTACGCCTTACGTGTCAGGTATAGCTGTGCTGCTCTGGGCGAATGATCCTTTCTTAACTCCAGCGCAGGTCAAGCAGCGGATTGTTGATACCTCGCAACCCCTGCCCTCGTTGGTCTCGAGGCTGGCGCGCTCTGGACGCGCGAGCGCTTATGATGCCTTGATCAACAGAATTCCGGCGCCACAACCGCCGGAGGTGATCGGCGTTAACTTCACAAAGAAAGTGCTGACCGTGGACGGGCTTGGGTTCGCAAACGGTTCAGCGGTCATCGAAGTCAATGGCGTGCCGGTTCCAGCCGCTGCTGATTACGATAGCTCGTATGCGCTGGCTAACGGTACGTTGACTCATTTGACCGTTTTCCTGGGCAAGAAACCTATGAAGCGAACTTTCCCGGCAGGCGTCGCGGTTTCGGTCAGAGTATTCAACCCAACAACCGGTGAGCGGTCAGATCTGTTCTCAACTGCAAGATTCTGAAACATTCGTTCAGAGTTCAACGACCGATCTCAGTTGCCTGAAGGTTGAACTCTGAACTGCCTCAGCGCCTCGTAGAGAACGATTCCCACGGATGTCGCCAGGTTAAGCGAACGTACCCGATGATTTACCATCGGAATCGTCAAAGCTCGCTCCCAATTTGCGTGCAGCAATCCTTCTGGCAGACCGCGAGTCTCACTCCCAAACACAAGACAATCGCCGGCAGCGTAGCGGTAAGACGTATAGACACGCTCCGCCTTTGTCGTGAAATATAAAAAGCGAGAACCAGGCAACGCCCGGTATAACGCTTCGATATTCAAGTGATAGTGAATCTCAACCTCGCGCCAGTAATCGAGCCCGGCGCGCCGAACCGCCTTATCATCGGTGCGAAACCCGAGCTTTCCTACAAGGTGCAGCGGCGTAAGCGTCGCAGCGCACAATCGCGCGATGTTCCCGGTATTCGGCGGGATCTCCGGCTCTATCAGAGCAACGTGAAGCTGAGACGCGCCCGGCTCCACCGCAGCCCTTTCTTCGAGTGTCTCGCTCATCGCCCGGTTTCGCTCCCTATTGCAGGCTTTTGATTCGTTTCAGCGCAAAGCGCAGGATCTTGCGATGATCAAACGCCAGTTCCGGCGGGCGTCTTGCCGAATGCCAGGCAGCGTCCGCTGCATCGTCCGCCGCGCAAACATCGATGCGTCGATCGAGCATCCCCGCGAACACCACGCTAACCGTATGACTGCGCGGATCCCGACCTGGGTCGCCGAAGGCGCCGATCTGTTCCAAAGGAATTCGGCTTACCCCGGTTTCTTCAAGGAGTTCTCTCGCCGCTGCATCTTCAAGAGACTCATCCGCATCCACAAAGCCGCCTGGAAAAGCCCATAGTCCCTTGAACGGTTCGCGAGCCCTCTTGATAAGCAATACATCGAGTCGATTAGCGGAGCGGTGAAAAAGAGCGATGTCGACCGTCAAAGCAGGTCGAGGATGTTCGTAGCAGTGCATCTTTGTACGATTGGATTTAGTCTTTGCCAAAAACACTCCTGTCAGACCTGGTCGATTGATTCCAACGCTCGCTCAAAGATTTGAAAGTCGCCGTAGGTAAACAAAAACAAATTATTGTCTTCGCACCAAAGGCGTCAAGGCAACGTAATTCCATCGTTTCTTATCACGTAGTAACGAATTTATTCGTTCTTTCGTTTTGCACCTGCAGGTCGAAAAAAAAAGGCGGACCCGTTTAGGGTCCGCCTTCGCGGGGGGCTTGGATCGAGGGCTTGGTTCTAGCCTGCTCGACCGCTGAGAGAGAAATCTATCGTTGCGTTCCAGACTTGGTCTGCGCGGTCGCGGCGCCGCTGATGTTTCGAGTCAGCAATCGAATCTCGACGCGGCGATTCTCGGCGCGGCCTTCGGGGGTCTTGTTGTCAGCAACTGGCCGGACCTCTCCAAATCCAAGTATGTGCATTCGGAACAGCGCAATGTTGTGCTGCTCGGCAATGTAACGGCGAACGGCATCGGCGCGGCGTTGGGTTAGCTGATTGTTGTAAGCGTCGCTGCCCACCCAATCGGCAAAACCCTGGATCTCGAGGATAAAGTTGTCCCGGTCTTTTATCTGCGACGCCAACTGATTCAACGCGTCTTTTGCTTCAGGCGTCAGCTCGTAACTGTCGAAGTTGAATCGCACCGAAGCCGTGTTCTGAAGCGTATAGCTGTCGAGATTTGCCCGCAGATCGCTCACCGTTCGCTCTGCGCCGGTCACCCGAGTGTTGGCTTGGTCAGCCCGGTTCAATGCGGTATCCGCTTGCGACTGCGCGCGATCAGCCTTGCCCCGCACATCGGTGATGTCGGCCGAGAGCCGCCCGATGTCCTGGGTGTTGCGCCGCGATGTCTCCTCCAACTCGCCGGTTCGGTGTTCAAGCGGCGTGACTCGCTCGCCGACTTGGTTTCGCACATATTTCTTTGTCGCGCATCCAGCGCAGGTGAGCGCGACCACTGCCGTCACAGCCGCCAGTAGCGTGAGTCTTTTCAAGATTGTTCACTCCGACTTGATGAATTATAAAAAGGCGATGCAGAGAAACGTTCCGCATCGCCTATTGTGGTTACCGTCCTCACCACGATAACCGCATTAAGAGACCGGAAGTGATTTATCATCACCCGTATCTCTGCCCCACCGCCGATTGGGCAAGAACTATGCCGCAGGTTGCTGTTACAGAAAAGACGGGAAAACACTGGTAAAACGGGATTTGGCTCGTACAAGCTTGAACAAATCAAACGTAAAGATTACCGCCGCGCCGTGTAAGAATTTCCCCATTCTTGGGGGTCAGTGTTAAACGAGCCCCGAGAACCCAGGCCAGTCCTTCGGTGCTCGGATTCAGAAGGGTTCGGACCGTTGGTGTGCTGCCCCGTTTCGCCTTCTTCTGGAAGCAAAACACAAGATAAGACATTGCCAGCCGCTTGTGTTTTCCGAAACCAATGACAACAATTCATATACCTCTTAGAAAGTGAGTCATAAAAATGGCAATCGCAACTTTTGGAGCGGGATGTTTCTGGGGAGTCGAGGCGGCGTTTCGCGACGTCGATGGTGTCTTATCCACGCGAGTGGGCTACAGCGGAGGCTGGTTCGATAACCCGACTTATCAGGACGTCTGCTCAGGCAGAACCGGACACGCTGAGAGCGTTGAGGTGACTTATGACCCCGCGCGGGTCTCGTATGATCAATTGCTTGACGTGTTTTGGGAAGTTCACGACCCGACCACACTCAATCGACAGGGCCCGGACATCGGATCGCAATATAGATCGGTGATCTTCTTTCACAACGCGGATGAGGAAGCCGCGGCGCGGGCGTCCAAAGAACGACTTCAAGCGTCAGGCAAATACTCGCGCGACGTGGTTACCGAGATCGCGCCCGCTGCGCAGTTCTGGGCGGCTGAGGATTATCATCAACAGTACTTCGAGAAACGCGGAGTGGCTCACTGTCGCGTCTGAGTAATGTGCTGGCGGCGTTCAGTGACGACCCCGTGGCCAAGTTCAACCACCGCGTTGATGAACACCTCGAAATCCGATCGCTTGCTGCGGTGATTGGTGATCGCAACACGCAGCGCGAACTTGCCGCCGATAACGGTGCTTGATGGCACTGCCAGCCCGCTCTCCTGGACCCGCAAAAGAATTTCCTCATTGATGCCGTCGAGCTCGTCGGCTGTCGACTCCCTGGGAGCGAACCTGAAACAAACGATGTTGAGCGCCACCGGCGCCAGGAGTTCCAGATCGGGATGAGCCTGGACCAGTTCCGCGCAATAGAGCGCCTGGCTTACGTTTTGTTCGATGAGCCTTGCGAACGCGCTGATACCGTGCGTCTTGATCGACATCCAAACTTTCAGAGCGCGAAAACTGCGAGTCAGTTCGAGACCGCGCTCTGCGAATGGGAGCCCTCCAGCTATCACTCCCCTTGAAGTCTCGGCGAGATAACTTGGTGTGAGCGTGAACGCATCGGTATGTGCCTTCGCATCACGTACCAGCACGCAAGCTATTTCAAAGGGCAGATACATCCATTTGTGAAGATCAAATGCCAGTGAATCCGCCTGTTCGATGCCGTCAACCAATGGCGCAAGAGAGGGGGATATTCTCGCCAACGCACCGAAAGCCCCGTCGACGTGAAACCAGAGATGTTCTTCTCGACAGAACATCGCCAGACCAGCCAGGTCATCGATTGCCCCGGTGTTAACAGTGCCCGCGTTCCCGATGACGCAAAAAGGCCGGTGTCCGGCGCGCCGATCTTCATCGACGGCACGTCGGAGCGAGTTGAGATCAATCCTGAAACTCTGATCGACGGCGATGCGCCGAAACGCACGATTGCCTAGTCCCATCAGCTCGGCAGCTTTCTGCGCCCAGCCGTGTGTTTCAGTTGAGCCATACATCGTAAGCATCGGATGGCCGTCACCTTGAAGCCCGTGCTCTCTTATGTCGAACCCGGCCTTTGCGTGGCGGCCAACGACCAACCCGGTAATGTTGGCCATCGTTCCGCCTCCTATCAGGATCCCGCTGGTTTCCGCCGGCATCCCCATCAACTCAGTCAGCCAGGAAAGAACCTGTTGCTCGACAAATCGAGGAGCCTGATTGAAGCCTGCCAGATGAGGATTCGTCCCCGAAGCAAGCATATCCGCGAGCACACCAAGCGCGGTGCCGTTGCCCTGAACCCATCCCCAGAATCTCGGATGGCGATTGCCGTTTGTGTAGGGCTGCACGTCTCGAACAAACTCCTCATAAACAGCGGCGGCGTCCTGAGGCTCTGCCGGCAGCGGGGTTGTAAAACGAGTTTTTACGTCATCGGGCAGGGCTTGCCACGCGGGCTTTTCACGAACCGTCGAAAGGTAGTCCAGCATGTCGTCGAGCATTCGATGCCCGAGAGAGCGAAGCTCCTCCCAATTTTGTGGATCGAGCGATTCCTCTTCAGACATGCTCTTCTCCAGGTTTGCTCGTTCAAGCTCCAATAAATATCGCCAAGGCGATATTAAATCGTGTGACGCCACGAATCTATCCGCGCCTTGCGATGGAATTCCGGTTCAGCCGATCCGCTGGGCGGCGGCAAGAGCCTCTTCGGGCGTTGTAACCTCGCCCTCCAATTGCAACTCGTAGACGCGCCGCAACAGCTTGCCCATTTGCGGTCCAGGCTCGAATCCCGCTTCGAGTAAATGACGGCCCTGAAGCAGCGGCGCGGGCGGCCCGTGCTCAACGCCCAGGGCGCGCGCCCGTTGGATAAACCAGTCCTCAGGACCACTCGACCTCGCCCCTTTGCTCGCGGTCGCGCACGCCTTCGCAACGCGAAAAAGCAGATCTATGTCGACTTGTTGAGCAAGACGTCGAAAATCACCGTCGGTGGTTGTCTGGCGGCGTTCATAAAACTCGATCGGTTTCCGGCGCTCGCGCACCAACGCCAGAACCTGCGCGCGTACGTCGTAGCCGCCCAGACCGTAAAGACCCAATAGGCTCAAGATTGCTCGAGCCGCCTCAACAGCTTTGTCCGGTTCCTGAAGGTCTACGACCGCCGGCTCACCGAGCTCGTGGCAGATCGTGGCTAGCATAACCGCTATTCGTTCCGGCTTAGATACGTCTCTGCTGAGGATCGACGCTTCATCCAGAGCGCGCCCGGTGTGAGCGAAAGCGTCTTCGGAAGCAAGACCTTCGAGTTTTCGATCAACCAGCGATCGGATCTCGGGAAAGAGCTTATCCAGCACGCCCAGGTCAAGCGCGGCATTCAACCCAATCGATGGATTCGCCGCTAGCGTCAGCAGTTTTTCGATTTCACCCCAGATTCGTTCGCGAGGCAGATCCGAGAGGTCAATCGATCGACACAGCTCTACCGTGGATGGTTCGATTGTCATTTCGAACCTCGCCGAAAGCTGCACCGCTCGAAGTACACGAAGGCTGTCTTCGATGAAAGTGTCAGCCGCGACTGCTCGCAGTATTCGGCGCTTGAGATCCTCGCGGCCGCCATAGGGATCGATCGTCTGATCCGTCAGCGGGTCATAAAGGATTGCGTTGACGGTGAAGTCGCGGCGTCGAGCTGCGTCTTCAAAGCTCATAGCCGGGTCGCCCTCGATCACAAATCCGCGGTGACCCTTGCCGGACTTGGATTCGCGCCTGGGAAGTGAAACGTCAATCTCAAACCTCTCCCTGGTGGTCGGGTCGTCACCCGCTGACCCCTCAGCGCCCGACGGCAGCTGACGATAGAACACCAACTTATAAACCGAGAAATGCTCTCCAACGGTATTGACTCGGCCTATCGCTTCCAGAACAGTGCGAAGGCGCGCGGGCTCGAGACTATAGACTTCAATGTCGTTGTCTATCGAATCCAGGCCCAGCAGGCGGTCTCGCGCCGACCCGCCGACGAGCAATGCCCGCCCGCCTGCATCACGCACGGCTTCACATACTCTCAGTAGGTCGGCGTTCATGCGAGTAAGGATAACTCTCCGGGCACAGGCGGGAAAGACTGTCTAAGCGTACCCTAAAGAGTGAATGAGAGACCGAGCTTCTTGCCGATGATGGGTTCGATTTCCGCGATTGGAATGCGCTCCTGTTGCATAGTGTCGCGATCGCGGACCGTGACCTGATTGTCCTCGAGAGACTGATGGTCTACCGTAACGCACAGAGGCGTCCCTACTTCGTCCTGCCGGCGATAGAGCTTGCCGATCCCGGCCGTATCATCATAGACCGCGCGCATCGCCCCTGTTCGCTGAAGCCGCGTCTTGATGTCCTTTGCGAGGCGGACTATTCCCTCCTTGTTTTTTGCGAGCGGAAGGACTGCCACTTTTATTGGCGCGAGATCGGGATGGAGCTTGAGGACTACGCGCTTTTCATCGCGCACGTCTTCTTCCTGATATGCGTCCATCATGAACGCCAGCACTTTGCGGTCTACTCCGGCCGAGGGCTCAATAACGTATGGAAAGACGTGCTGATTGGTCTCGTGATCGAAGTAGGTAAGATCGGCAATCGAGTCCGTATTGATCCGGTCGCTCTCATCCGGCTTCTTGGAATCGGTCTTAATTTTCGCATAAATCTTCTGGCCGGTGAGAGGGTCCAACAGAACGTGAGGAGTCGGCTCCTCCGATCTCACCATCTTCTTTGAGTGCGACATCAAATCGAAGTCGGTTCGATTCGCAATACCCTCGAGCTCATCCCACTGCCGTTCTTCCTCCTCGCGTCCCGGAAAGAAACGATACTGAAGGTCAACACACGCTTTTGCGTAGTGGGCAAGTTCAGATGGGTCCTGTTGATACTTCCGGAGATTCTCTGGTCGGATCCCCAGCTGGATATGCCAATTGTAGCGGTCCTCAATCCACCGTTCGTGCCACTGAACGTCGGTCATATCGCCCGGCTTCAGCGACTGTGGCGGTTTAACAAAGTACTCGATCTCCATCTGCTCGAACTCCCGAGTTCGGAAGATGAAGTTGCCGGGTGTTATCTCATTGCGAAACGCCTTGCCGATCTGCGCAACCCCGAAAGGCAGTTTGCGATTAGTTGAGTCCAGAACGTTCTTGAAATTGACAAAGATTCCCTGGGCAGTCTCGGGTCTTAGATAGGTTAAGCCCGATTCGTCTTCAACCGGTCCGACCGTGGTCTTGAACATCAAATTGAACTGACGCGGGTCGGTAAGATCGGTCGATCCGCATTCGGGACATTTGCCGCCCTCGATTTTGTCGGCCCGCAGTCGAGCGTTACACTTGCGGCAGTCAACCAGAGGGTCGGAGAAAGTTGCTTCGTGGCCCGAGTACTTCCACACAAGGCGGTTCATAAGAAGGCCGGCGTCTAGACCGACCATATCATCCCTCTCATAAACCACCGACCGCCACCAGGCTCGCTTGATGTTGTTTTTTAGTTCAACGCCCAGTGGGCCGTAGTCCCAGACTGAGCCGAGCCCGCCATAGATTTCGCTTGATTGAAAAGCGAAGCCACGTCGCTTCGCGAGGCTGGTTATTGTTTCGATATCGGTCATCTCGATCTCCGTCCCAATTGGCGAAAAAATGCATGCAGGGTGAAACAGAAACTATACAGAAGGGACAAAAGGACAGAAAGGACAGAAGGGACAGAAAGTACAAAATAGTTAGTCTTTCCCTTATGTCTTTTTTGTCCCTTCTCCCTTTGTGCCTTCCCTTTGCTTGAAGATTCTGAGGATTGCGACAATAGTACTCGCAAGTCTATGAGCGATATATCAACATCCTGTCCTCGCTGCCGGCGCGCTCTCGAAATCCCTTATGACTTCGACAATGTGATCTGTCCGGGGTGCGCCGCCGCGTACTGGATTCGGCGACACGGTGATTTGGTAAGTCTGTCGGAAATGTGGCCCGACGCCGACGACTCGCGGCGAGCAGAGAACGCTACCGCCTTGGTCGAATCGAGGCTGGCCGAGATCGATGAATTAATGGAAGAAGCCGAGGCGGAGATTGAGAGTCTGAGAAGCAGGGAACAGAGCGGTCCGCTCCAGCGAGGCTGCGCATTCTTTGGTCTGTTTATGACGGTGATCCTGGTCATCGCGGTTTTTATGCTTGTGGGAAGAGGGTATGTCGGAAGCTGGTTGTTCTATGTCAGCGTTGCCGGAGTGATCATCGTGGGTATTGTCAGGATACGCCGGAAGCTGGTAAGTGCCGATCAAGTAGACGAGTTCCGCCGAAATCGTACCGAGATCGAAAACGATCTCACCCGTCTCCAGTCGGAACGGGATCGCCTTCAAGGACTTAACGCCCGCCTCAATCCCGACCAGGCGGATTGAGCTAAAGCTAATACTTTCTAGAATAAACGCTTGACAAGACCAGCCGATTTATTTAAAGTAGTTAATGTAGATTAAATATTAATATAGCTAAAGTGTGTGTCAGCGAAGAGCTTTTTGACGGGGGCTTTGGGGATGGAGTCAGTCGAGGTCGTGCTGGACGATTTTATTGAAGGGTTATTCCGGCTGATGTTGAGCCACCACCAGGCTCAGGTGGTCGAAATGGATCTGACGCTGGTCCAGGCTCAGGCGCTCAGGCTCTTGCGGGACGCCCCGCTTTCGACCGGCGGCCTTGCAACCGCTCTTGGGATCTCGGCTCCGGCGGTCACCCAGTTGACCGATCGGCTGGGCCGAAAAAACTTAATCCAGCGGCGGAACGTAAATACCGATAGGCGCGCGGTGATCGTAACCTTGACTGAGAGCGGCGGCAGGGTCGTCGATGGGCTTCGGAAACGCCGGAATGAAGTTTTTGCCGGCACTGTGTCACAGCTCAGCGATGAGGATCGGATGGAGGTGGTTGGGGCTTTGAGGAAGATAGTGGTGGTTTTACGGGGAGGCGAGCCGCTCCCGCGCGGAGGTTCCGGTGCGCAGCCGACACGCCGCCAGAAGCAGCCCTACGACGGGCGGACAGCGGCCGAGGCGCCTCAGGCATCCAAAGAAGTTGGCAAGGTACCCGTGACCCTGCCAACCAAGAGAAGAATGAGAATTGAGTGGGATTGAGAGATAAGAACAAGAAAGTGAGATTCGACAGGAGGTAGCGAAAAGAAATGATGAAGAAACATAGCAAACTAATGTCTTTTTTGGCGTTGGTGGTTCTGGTGGGTTCGGTTGTAACGGTAAGCGCAGCGCCTTCTACGCCGCAGGGTACGATGACCAAAGTCCGCAAGGAGCTGGTCACCCTGCCGTACTATGGTGTTTTTGACAACCTTGAGTACAAGGTCGAAGGGGATACCGTGACGTTGTACGGCCAGGTAGTTAAGCCGACCACCCGAAAGGACGCTGAGCGGCGAGTCGCCAAAATTGAGGGTGTGGATCACGTGATCAACAACATTGAGGTCTTACCGCCCTCTCGCTTTGACGATTCGATCCGTGCGCGCACATATCGTGCGGTATTCCGCAGCGGCGGCCTTTACAGGTACGCGATGGGAGCAAATCCCTCGATCCATATAGTGGTCAAGAACGGACGCGTCGCGCTCGAGGGTGTTGTTTCGAACCGGATGGACAGCCAGCTTGCGTATATGGCCGCCACGGCAGTGCCGGGAGTTTTCTCGGTGACAAACAATCTGAGGGTCAGCAGCAGCAGCTGATCGCTTACAGATAATGAAACCAGCGCGCCAGACGGGCGTTGGAAGTGTAGGAAGTGGGAAGTAGTAAGTAGTGGTTAATCTCAGAAGTACAAAACGAGTGACTGACCCGAAAGGGTTGTCACTCGTTTCCTTGTCACTGTGCTCTTGCCTTTTTTAGATAAGTCAGGGAGGTTCGAACAAAATGGAGAAAAATGTGAGTAGGATGAAGGATAGATTGAGCAGGACGCGTATCCTTGCCGTCGCATTGTCGCTGGCGGTTGCCTCAGGGTTTGGGATTGAGTTGCGCGCTTTTGCCCAGGCGCAAGCACAACTGCCCTCGCCGCAGGATCTGTCCCGCACGTTCATATCTGTTGCAAAGCAGGTAAAACCGGCCGTCGTCAACATCGACGTCGTCGAAAAGGCGAAGCGGTCGTCACTTCGAATGCCCGAGGGGTTTCCGCAGATTCCGGGTATGCCCCAATTTGAAGACACCCCCCGCCGCCAGCGTGGAACAGGCTCGGGTGTGATTATCAGCGCGGACGGTTACATACTGACCAACAACCACGTAGCCGGAGATGCAACTCAGATTAATGTAAAGCTCGCGGACGGTCGTGAGCTCAAAGCAAAGGTTATTGGCAAAGACAGTGAGACCGATCTGGCGGTCATCAAAGTAGACGCACAGAACCTTCCATTTGCCAGGCTGGGCGATTCCGAAAGACTCGAGCAGGGAGAATGGGTAATTGCTCTGGGGAGTCCTTTCGGCCTCCAGGCGACGATGACCGCTGGTATTGTCTCGGCAACCGGTCGCGATCTCAATGTAGCGGGCGGTCAGTTTACGAACTTTATTCAAACCGATGCGTCGATCAATCCTGGGAACTCCGGTGGTCCGCTCATCAATATGCAAGGTGAGGTTATCGGCATAAATACGCTGATCTTCTCGCAGACAGGAACAAGCTCGGGTATCGGCTTTGCCATTCCCGCGACTCTTGCAACAAAGGTTTACGCGCAACTCATCAAGAGCGGTAAGGTGACACGCGGTTATCTGGGTGTTGTTCTTCAGCCGGTCTCTCCGGCTATCGCCAGGACCGTTGGATACACGGGCACCGATGGGGCCGTGGTCGGCGATCTCTCCAAGGCCGATAGTCCGGCTGGTAACGCCGGGCTGCGCAGCGGCGACGTAATCGTCGAGTTTGACGGGAGAAAAGTAACGTCACCCAAACAGCTGACCGAAATGGTGGCCGACACTCCTGTCGGTAAGCCGGCCCGAGTGAAGTACGTGCGCGACGGCCGCGTCGAAAGCGCAACAATCAAACTCGGCGAACGTCCATCGGCTTCGGGCGAGAGCGAGCCGGCGGAAAACGACGACCCGGAAGAAGGCCCAACAAAACTTGGGATTTCAGTCACCCCAGTGAGCGTTGAAACGGCTCGTGAATTGAAACTAAAGATCCCCGGTGGCGTCGCGATTACCAACGTGCAGCCGGACAGTCCGGCCGCAGATGCTGGTCTGCAACGAGGTGATGTCATTCACCGCGTAAACCGGAGCCTCATCACTACTCGTCAGGAGTACGTCAGAGCGCTTTCGGCGATCAGCGGCGAGAAGGAGATCACGCTCCAGATCGAACGACAAGGCCAACTGCGGTTCGTCTCGTTAACTCTGGAATAAGTACTCCCAGTGGTGACAGTGCAAAAGGGCGGTCTCGAGTGACCGCCCTTTTTTTATACCTACACTTCGCCTGAAGCGCGAAAACTTGACCCGCTGTTGAAACTGATTCTCGTGACGTATAATCCCGCCGATGAAAATCAACAGCGCTTTCGGACGGCCGGTTCTGACGGCCCTTCTTTCGACCCTCCTGGTTGCTCAAGCCGGCGCCCAACAGCCAGAGAGAAAACCAGTGGATTTGTATTCCCCGAAGCTGATCGCAGAGTTGAAACAGCTTCAGGCCGCAGCGATGTCCAGCGACTACGGATTTGTTCAGCTGGCCCACCTCTGCAACAACATCGGTCCGCGTTTAAGCGGGTCACCTCAGGCCCAGCACGCCGTTCAGTATGTCGCCGACGAGATGCGCCGCCTTGGGCTCGACGTGAAGCTCGAAAAGGTTATGGTTCCGCATTGGGTTAGAGGCGTAGAGACGGCGGAATTGATCCAGTTCGCCGGGCAGGCGCCCAAAACGACGCAGAAAATTGTGCTGACAGCACTTGGCGGAAGCGTCGCGACTCCAACCGAGGGACTGACGGCAGATGTAGTTGTGGTCGAAAGCTTCGAGCAACTTGCGTCTCTCGGGCGTGCGACAATCGCGGGCAAAGTTGTGCTGTTCAACGCGCGCTTCGATAAACAAATGGCTGCTCAAGGATTCGCGATGGAAGCCTACAGCCAGGCTGTCGCCTATCGCGGCGCGGGCCCGAGCGCCGCGGCTCGGCTCGGCGCGGTGGCGTCGCTAGTGCGTTCGGTCGGTGGCGCTGACTACCGTCTGCCGCACACCGGCGGATTCAACTACGCCAGCGATGCGCCCAGGATTCCAGCAGCCGCCGTTGCATCGGAGGACGCGGATCTGATCGCTTATCTAACGGCCAAGGGACCGGTTCGGCTGCATTTGACACTTACTCCGCAGACGCTTCCCGATGTAGAGAGTTTCAACGTAATCGCGGATCTCAAGGGCACCGAACATCCCGAACAGGTAATCATCGTTTCTGGACACCTGGACTCCTGGGATCTGGGCACCGGCGCGATCGATGACGGAGCAGGCGTTGCGGTGTCGATGCAGGCGGTTCAGTTGATCAAACGGCTTGGTCTGCGGCCGAAGCGAACTATCCGGATGATCGCGTGGATGAACGAGGAGAATGGACTGATGGGTGGCAGAACCTATGCGGAAAACCAAAAGTCTCAAATCGCGAACCACGTTGCTGCGATCGAGTGCGATTCTGGCGCGGGTCATCCCATAGGGTTCTCGGCTCACGTGAGCACGGCGGCGCTCGAAATGCTCCGGCCAATATCCGCGATTTTGCAAGCTTCGGGTGCCGGAGTACTAAGACAAAGCCAGAACGCCGAAGGAGCGGATGTTTGGCCTCTGGATTTGGCAGGCGTACCGACACTCGCTCCGATCCAGGATGCTCGCACTTACTTCAACTATCATCACACGCCTGCCGATACGCTGGACAAGATTGTTCCGAGCGAGCTTGCCGAGAACGCCGCGCTTGTGACGGTGCTCGCTTATGCTATCGCGAATTTGCCCGAGCGCTTGCCGCACAATCAGCCCGCGCAGTAAAGGCGAATAAGTTTTGGTAAGCTGGATGACATCAACTTCAACAATGGAGGCGACAAATGTTTGAAGACATAACTGCGCTTGAAGCTAAGACGGCGCTGACAAGAAGGGAGTTCGTGGTGACCACGCTAGCCACCGGGTTCGCGCTTGCAGTGCAACCGGTGTCGGCGCAAACAATCACCACCGACACAACCGGATTGATAGCCGGGGAAGTGAAGATCCCCGTTTCCGGCGGAGAGATTCCGGCTTACCGGGCAATGCCCGAAGCCGGCAGATCGTTTCCGGTGGTGCTGGTGGTGCAGGAGATCTTCGGAGTCCACGAACACATAAAAGACATCTGCCGGCGTTTTGCTAAACTGGGTCACCTGGCGATAGCTCCCGAGATGTACTCGAGGCAGGGCGATGTCTCCAAGATTACAAACATCAACGAGATCATCACAAAAGTTGTGTCGAAGGTCCCTGACGCACAGGTGATGTCGGATCTCGACGCCACGGTTGCGTGGGCAAAAAGGTCATCGAAGGGCGAGACCAACAAGCTCGGGATAACAGGTTTCTGCTGGGGCGGGAGAATCGTTTGGCTTTATGCCGCGCACAATCCGCAACTCAAAGCGGGGGTTGCCTGGTACGGCCGTCTGGTTGGTACACCCGATGAGTTACACCCAACACATCCCGTTGATATAGCAGCTCAGTTAAAGGCGCCGGTGCTTGGACTCTATGGCGGTAAGGACACAGGCATACCGCAAGACACGATCGAGAAGATGCGCGCGGCGATCAAGGCGGCGGGCGGGAAGTCCGAGATTGTCGTCTATCCGGACGCCGGTCATGGCTTCAACGCGGACTATCGGCCGGGCTACGACAAGAACGCAGCGCAAGACGGAATGCGGCGGCTACGGGAGTGGTTCAAGAAGTACGGCGCTGCCTGAGCGAGACAAATGGGATTCACGCTACCGTCAGGGCGGATCGAGGATCTGGATACCCCGGATGCGCACGTCACCTTTATCCGGTCGCAGTGGCGCGATCTTGCCGCGTACGCGTGGGGAAAGTATGTGAGCGAAGGGCGCGGCGCCGTGGTGGTCGATCTGCTGAAGGCGGCGAAGACTGCCGCCGGTCTTCAAGTACCAACCTACTATGTCGCGCATCGCGGCGAGCGACTTTTGAGCCGCGGCGGCTGGCCAACCGAAGAGATCGCGAAAGTAGTCGACGAATACGACCCCGAACAAGACGTCGTATTCCTCTTTCTCCGGCTCGACGGTGATGTGTTTCATTACAACGCGTCTGATGAAGTGACCCCGCCACAGGCCTACAAGACAAAGCAGGAAACAAATGAGAGCCGCGACCGGCGGCTCTCATTTGATGAACCGCTCATCTTAAATTGAACTCAATCTCGACGTTGTTCATCCAGTAAGAAATCGGCTGCCCGTTTTTAAGCGCGGGTCTGAATCGCATTTGATAAGCCGCGCGTATCGCCTGTTCGTTCAAGCCATCCGGCAGGCCCCGCTTCAGAACTACTTCGCTCACCGCACCCCTGGAATCCACCAGAATCCTCACTCTCACAACGCCCTGAATCTTGTTCTTGCGTGCCTCTTCAGTGAACAACGGCTGTGGGTTGTTCAAAAGAACCGGACGAGCATCGACCGCCTCCTGCTGAGAGTCTTCTTTGCGTCTTCCTCCATACGAAGGTTCTCTGCCACCTATGTTTTCACGGCTGCCCGGTCCGACGCCAAATCCATCGCCATCACCGATCCCGCCGCGGGTACCGGTTCCGATGCCTCTATCGGTTCCCGGACCCGCTGAAGGCGGGATGTTCGCGGCATCCGGGAGCCCAGTTGGAACTAGATTGTCCCGCTCAACCTGAATCCGAGGGTCCACCTTTACGGTTTCGATAAACGGCAACACAGGAGGTTTCAGTGTCTCTTCAGGTCTGGGAGCGACGACGAGGTTGGCGAGCGCGAAGATGGGGAAGTCCCCTTTTGAAGGCGGGGCGACGGTGTGATGTCCACCGCCGCCACCGCCGCCGGACTCACCCTCCGCTTCAGGCATCTTGACTTGCGGTGGGTATCGAAGCGTGTGCACATACACAGATACTTGATTCCCAACGTCCGTGCTCGTCTGATGGTTTAGAGCCCAGGCAAGAAGCGCCGCGGCAAACGCAACTGCATAGCACAGCCCAGCGATAGCAAGCCCCAACCTGAAAAGTGTTTTGGAACGCTTTCCAGGAACGTCGTTGCCTTTGATTGCGCTGGTGATGAAAGCGCGCGGCCCGTGACGAAACTCCCGCAGAGCCCCACTTAGTTCACAGAAGAGACGCTTGAGCATAGACGGGTGCTCTAGCATCGTTACGAACGAAGCGTTGTTTTGCATATCCTCTCCGTAATCCGGGTGACCTCAGCACGGTTAGGCATGCACCGGTTTAGTTGTATTTTGAGAGGGATTAACCCTCTTACCATTCTGTGTGTGCTCTTTGAATGAGGCGGGCTGACGAACTTGCAAGATGAATGCACCTCGGTCCGACAAACTAGCGATTCGACCCTTATTTGGAGTGCGCCGCCCTCTTGCGCAGGTGAGGTCTATCGCATGCGTGGCGGCGCTTTCGTAGTTTGGAGCGGGTTATTGAGGCTCTTGCATCTCACTACGAAAGCGCCGACGCACATGCGAATGTCGGTGAATGCGTAAGAGGTCGGCGCACTCCAAATTGGAGTGACGCGTGACGAGCTACTTAAACTCGAGCCCGCAGTTAAGACATTTGTGCGGATCTTTTACCAGCAGAAACAAGAGGGAAAGCAGGCAAGTGAACGGGGCGCCGATCACCGCTACGAGTATCGCCCACAACGGTATGGTTCCCTTGACTACGCTGGTGGAGTTGCATCGCACACAAATCTTTGCCGGAACAACGGGCCGTGCCTGTGGCTGCGGAGCTGGATAGCTCGGAGGCGTTTGGTAGTTCGGAGGCGTGTAATAATCGGGCGGTGGACTTGTCCCAGGGATGGGCGGTGGTGGAACCGAGGGGATGTAGCCCGAAGCCGGCCCCTGGCCTTTTAGAGTCAACGGCGCAGAACAGTATCGGCAGAAGTTCGAGCCTTCGCGATTCTCAGCGCCGCACTTCGCACAGATCATACCCGGTTCTCTCTACCCCGAATTACCTGAAGCGGTGTCTTGGAGACTAGTTCGTCGTCGCCCTCGTGTCAATGCATCACGCTTTCACGCAGTGATCGTACACCGCAAGCGCAAACCGGCGTTTTGCAACGAGCATCTCGCGCAGCGCAGCTTTAGCTTTATCACGCACTTCCGGCGTGTCGGCATAAGACTCGAGCAAGGCAAGAGCCCGCCGCGCGTGCGCCTCATCCTCCACGACGTGCACCATCAAATACTCTACATCCCCGCGCGTCAGCCCATATCTTGAGCATAAACTGTCGCTCAGAGCGCCAAAGAATGCAGGCATGAAAATCTCTAAGCCCACGGCGATGGCGGCCATCGACTCAACAAACGAAAGCTCTCTCGTCACCCTTGTGCAGTGATTGATGTATTCAGAGGTCTCTTTAAGGGCTCGCGCCTCGTCCAGATCCAGGTCGGTAGCACCGAGGCTCCGCGCCAGCTTACGTATGAGAACGTAATGGTCGCGGCTAAGGACGCCCTGGCCGTGCTCCTCCCAGAGGTTCTCGGCCAACAGCTCTTGCGCGTCGCGATGCGGGCAGTTCGCGTGGATCGCGCTAATAAACCGTGTAAACTGCCGCACAACAAGCGATGCTTGTAAGGTCCATTGCAGAACCCCGGCACGGCTCATCGAACCGCTTCGTACCGCGTCTAACATCGGATCGCGAAACGGATGCTCACGCTGAATCGACAGCAGTTCATCAACAAAGCGGCTGCCGCTGGTTGGATTTGGACTCTCCGGCATCTTCGATCTAGTTGTGACTCAAATCGATCACCTGAGATGCTAGTGCGGCTTCGACTTCGCGAGCGATAACCTCATGACCATATTCGCTCCATCGATGATTGTCAGGTATAAACACTTCAGCACCGTGTTCCGATAGCGCCGCCTGGGCGTTGATCACCGCGACATTTAAACGTTTGCCAACTCGAATCACCATCTCGTTGACCGAAGACCATACTTCCGGCGAGTGCATCACGTAGTCCTCGATTGTGTCTTCATTAAAGCGCCCAGGCCCCATTAGCACTATTCGACAGGAGCTCGCGCGTTTACACTCCGCGACCGCTTCCTCGACCAGGCTCTCGTACTCTTCAATCGATATCGGAGGTCGGACCGCAAACGCTTTGTCCAGCATTGTCGTCTGCCGGCGTTCTTTGCTGCCCCGAACGCGAGCTTCGATCGTCTGCATAAACGATCGGGCAGAGTCCACGACCTCCGGCGCCATTTCGTAAATCAGGTTAACTCGCCAAGATCTTGCCGCGTACATAGCAGGCAGGTTTATCAAGGCCACGTCGGGTCGAGATAGGAGCAACCGGTGCTTTAGAATAGCCTTCAATCCGGTTGGGTGATAGAGGAACTTGTAGTCGAATTTGAAGGCCAGACCAGGAAAACGAACCTTGAGCATCGACGCCGCAAGATCCGAGAACGTTGCGGACTTGCTCACATTCGCGTATCCATACTGAAGACACTGCCCCAGAAAGAGCACTTTGATGCTGCGGGTCCCGATCGTCGGGTTATGACCTGTTACCAACCGCTTCCCCCCGGACCGATACTCTTGTGTGGAAGAATACCATCGCACCGCTCCAATCAAAACACAGGATCCGCGAGTTTCGCGAGCATGACCGCCGAAGCGCTCTCAACGTCGGCGTGCAGAGAATTGCCGTGCGCATCCATCGTCACAATAGCCGGAAAGTTCTTCACCCGCAGGTGCCACATCGCTTCAGGGATTCCGAACTCGAGCAGGTTAACATCCAGCACCGTTTCGATGCAGCGAGCATAGTATTGCGCAGCCCCGCCTATCGCGTTCAGGTAAACCGCGCCCGCCTCCCTCATCGCTTCGAGCGTGCGCTTGCCCATCCCGCCCTTGCCCATCACGGCCCGTATGCCAAAGCGTTTGATGATATCGCCTTGATAGGGTTCTTCTCGGATGCTGGTCGTAGGACCGGCGGCAGTGATCCTGTAGCTGCCGTTGTCTTTCATCACCACCGGTCCGCAGTGATAAAGAACTGAGCCGTGAAGATCGGCCGGGGAGTCATGTTTCATCAGGTATGAGTGCACGGCGTCGCGGCCGGTATACATCTCGCCGGAGATCATCACCACGTCCCCGACTTTTAGCGAGCGAATCTGTTCTTCATTGATTGGCGCGACGAGTTGTTTTTCTGCGCCGGTCAACTTGAAGCCTTCGCCCGCGGCCATCCGCTTTTCCACCTTCTTTTCATCACGATAAAGCCATCTTTTAATCTCGCCGGTCTTAGCGTCGAGCACCACCCCCAGTCTGCGAAACGCCCAGCAATCATAGGCGACCGAAACGAAAAAGCTTGCCGGGAGCCGGTTGAGCGCGCCAATCTTGCAGCCGATTAAAGTGACGCCGCCGCCAAACCCCATCGTTCCGATGTTCAGCGTGTTTGCAGCATTCATCACATAGTCTTCAAGCGACGCCAGCTTCTCATCCGGGTTGGTATCATCGAGGGTTCTGAAGAGCTGCTCCTTCGCGTGTTGATAACCCGACGTACGATCGCCTCCGATGCACACGCCGATCGCCCCGGCGCTGCATCCCTGACCCTGGGCCTGCCACACTGCGTGCATAATGCACTTCCTCACGCCGTCCAGATCGCGGCCCGCGCGTCCCAGATGCGGAAGCTCGGTCGGAACCGAGTACTGAATATTTTTGTTCTCGCAACCTCCGCCCTTGAGCAGCAGCTTGACTTCAATCTCATCGTCGTTTTCCCACTGATGAAAATGAATGACTGGAGTCCCGGGTCCGAGATTGTCGCCGGAGTTTGCGCCGGTGATTGAGTCGACTGAATTGGGCCGAAGCTTGCCGCGTTTTGTAGCTTCGGCAATTGCTTCGCGGATCTCGCGCTGCATTTCTATCTGGTTCGCGCCAACCGGAGTCTTGATCTCAAAGGTCGGCATCCCTGTGTCCTGGCAGATCGGGCCCTCGGTGTCGCAAGCCATATCGATATTGGTTGCGATCACCGAAAGCGCGGTGCCGGCGCTGGTAGCCGGGTTCTCCTCGGCGACTGCTGCAGCCATCGCCGCGCGAACGTCGGGAGGAAGGTTGGTTGAGGTCTCGGTGATGAGGTTGATTATGCTGTCTTTGAATGATTGCATCGCGTTCTCCGAATCCAGGGTTCGTCAGCTTTCAAAAGCAGTGTAAAGCCGCCGGTCAGAAATAAAAAGGGAGGCCAAAGCCTCCCTTTTGTCCAGAAGCACACGTCCTGACTAGCCTCTCAATATCACTGTCAGGAACGTAAACAGCACTAGCGTTTCGATGAGCGCCAGGCCTAGCAGCAACATCGTGAATATGCGGCCGCCCGCGCCGGGGTTGCGCGCCGTACCTTCACAGGCAGCGGCAATTGCGCGGCCGTCACCGAGCGCGCCGCCCAGTGCTGCGATGCCCACCGCGAAAGAACCTAGCGCCGGAAAGAACCACGAGTTCCCGGTGCTGTGGTCGGCAGCTCCGGCGGCTCCGGGAGCTACAGGAGCTTGCGCCATCGCCAGACCGACTACAACCAACATCATCAGCGCAGCTATTACAACCAGTCTGATTTTGATCATTATCTTCCTCCTGAGGCCGTCAAGACCTTCGCACCGATTCAGTTATCGGCGGTTTGGGCTTCAGCCGGTGTCCGACAAACTTTAGTCTGTCGACTGATCGAGGACCGACGACAAACTGAAGTTTGTCGGACACTGTGAAGCTCAGTTGTCAAAGAGGGAAGTATTGATGGTGTCAGCTCGGAATAATTTCCACGAGCCCGGTATTCGATTGCCATCCCCCTGATTGCGGCAACGCTCCGGCAGCGCGTGCGATCAACTTCTATAAAAGAGCCTGACCATCGCCTCCCTGTTAAGTGTACGGATAAAGCCGGACTGAACGTGAACCGTTGACGGAATGATCAAATCTCCATCACGCTTCACGTTTCACTCTTCAATGTGCCTCGGCCAGCTCCTCGTGAGCGTGGCCGTGGTCTTCGCTATCGTGCTCTTCGTGCGGCACGGTCTCAGACAGATAGACCATCGATAGCATTATGAAAATAAATGTCTGAATGAAGGCGACAAAGATACCGAGCACGATCGTAAAGATCGGCACGATGGGAGCCACAAGATCCAGAAAGGCGTGACCAATCTGCTCGTCGGCGTACATATTGACAAACAGTCGCAGCGATAATGTCACCGGACGAACAGTGTTGGATATGATCTCGACCACAAAAATGAGCCAGCCGATCGCGAAAAGCATCGCTCCCGAAAGCCCGCCCATAAAATGCTTCAGATACCTGAATCCCTGCTGTCTAAAGCCGCTGCCGATAAAGTACAAAAACGACGTGATGCCGAGTGCGCCGGTCACGTTGATGTTTTCCGTCGGCGCGCCCAGACCCGGAACCTGGGCCATCAAATTCGCAATCAAGATAAATACCGCGAAAGTGCCGATGACCGGAACGTAACGCCGCCCGTATGGTCCGATTACCTGATCGAGCAATCCTCGAATCTGTTCTATTACGATCTCAAGCAGTTGTTGTCCTTTTGTTGGGCGATCGACCGAGAGTCGTCCGCGCAGCAGAAGGACGCCGGCGATAACGATGATCATAAGAATGATCGACCAGACGATGTGTGCTGGAATAACCAGCTCACCTGCGGCCGGTTCGTGCCACTGAGCTCCGAACACTCCATAGATCGCCGGCATGATCGCCCGCTCGATGCTGAGCACCATCGGTCCGAAGATGTTGTTGAACTGCGCGACGAGCCAAGCCGGCTCGTGGCCTTTCGCGGCTTCGCCGGAGTGTCCGGCCGTCACCGCGGCTTCATGGCCTGCCTGCAATAGCGCCAGAATCGGTGCCAGCATCAGTTGTCGTTCTCCCTTGTCGTCAAGCTTTTGTATGCAACATAAGCGGCCTCGATCATCACCGCCACAGCCGGCGCGAACAACCCGGCCAATATCGCAACCGCGTCAAAGTAACCGGTCCTGTTAGCTGCCCACGCCACGGCTGCGATCACCAGCCAACGAGTGACAAACTTAATCATCGTCCCCGGCGGCGTCTTTTCGTTCCCGGTGGCCAGGACAGCTCGGAGCGATGAGTGCAGCCACTTGTAGTTTAGCAAGGCAAGCGCGCCGCCCAAAACGAGCCCGAGCATGAAGTTCAGATCGGTCGTTAATGCTGCAATCACGACGGCTATGGCGACGACTGCGACGATGTTACGCAACACGCGTCGCTCGACGGCTTCGGGAGCAGCGAACGAGTGCGAATCATCTTCATTTGAAGGCGAGTTGTCCGAAGCCAAGCTGTTGGCCGCCTTTACGACCGCTTGTGAAGCCCGGAATTCTAGCAATCCGGTGGAGAGATTGTCCAGCAAAGCGCAATTTGGAGTAGTGCGCCGCAGATTTGGACTGCGCCGCCCTTTTCGCATGAGACGACTACCTCATGGGTGGCGGCGCTTTCGTAGTGTGACGTCAAGTCGGTAGAAAGCTCTGATGGACAAAGCCTCGCTCTTCTCGCCTTAGCACCGCACTACAAAAGCGCCGCCGCGCATGCAAAAGTCAACCAATGCGAAAAAGGACGGCGCACTCCAAATAGGGCCGTCACATTCCTAAGGCTTCGCGTTCTCTTTCGGCTTA
>Ga0075428_100000809_pt1 | contig 32693 bp, 29 predicted proteins | sample RhiMetdeltSRZDD2_FD_75291 | JGI IMG/M metagenome (GOLD analysis project Ga0075428, IMG submission 75291) | Populus rhizosphere microbial communities from Tennessee, USA - Rhizosphere MetaG P. deltoides SRZDD2 | ecosystem: Host-associated > Plants > Roots > Rhizosphere > Soil | place: USA... | reverse complement strand
CAAACCAGACCCAAAACGTCACGAGAATGAGTCCAAACGCAGTGTATTGAGACCTTTTGTCACGTCCGGCCAGCCACCAGATCAATGGGTATGCCAGACCGATCTGCGTCACTGCGTCATTAAACTCCCATTTCCAATGCCTGAAATTGATCGCAACGAGTGTCATTCCTAACAGGATGCACAAGGCGGCTCTGGTTAGAACGCGTCTGACGGAGCGCGGCGACCTAGCCGAGTTGTGCGACAGCACTAGCGACAGGCCAACAAGAAAGTAGAAACTCGGCGCGATCAGATCGTGCAGCGAGGTTCCCGTCCATGCCGCGTGCGTCTGCTGATGGCAGATCCATCCCCAAAAATCGGACAGGGGCAATGCGGCCGACACCGCACAGGAATGGAGCGCCTCGGCCCAGATCAGGACCATCACAAAACCACGGTAGGCGTCGACCGACGCGAGTCGCTGCGCGACGCGCGTTTCCCTTTGCTGCGAGAACGTCACCGCCGATCTGACTGCGGAACTCAAGATCGCCTATCGGGTGGCCCATGCCACTAATCGCCTGGAACCGCGGTTAGCCGCGACAGCAAAACGGTCGCGAAGCGCACCGATGTCGTTCCGCTCCTTTGGGTTCAGACAAAACAAGGCGAGCGTCAGGACGTAAGCGATTCCTCCGATGACAGTCGATATACCGAGGGCGAGCCACGTGCTTGGGGGTGCGAACCAGTGGAGTACTGACCAGACGGTTACGCCGACCAGGGCTGGCGGACATCCTCTTCGCGCAATTTCGGTCGCGTACTGCCTTACGCTCACGCCACTCAGGTTCAGTGCCATCGGACCGAGTACAAACGTGTGCGCGAGACCGACTACGACCAATGTGCTCAGCGCGCAGCCAAGCGCTCCCAAGCCAAGCACTCTCACCGCGTACAGCGTGACCGCCAGTTTGACGACTTGAATGATCAGGTTGGCTAGCGCAAAACCCCGCATTTGCGCCATCGCGGCGGACACAGGTGCAAGCAGAAAACCGGCAGGCATGAACAGGAACAGCATCAACAGCAACGCGACCACCGGAGCCGCGTCGAGGTATGTTGTTCCCGCGTACAGCTCAATGAGCTCGCGGCGATAGATGGTGACTGGCAGAACGATGAGGAGCGAAAACCAGAAGATATATTTCGCCGTTCTGAGAACGGCTTCAGCCATCCTGGCGCGTTCCCCTCGTGCATGCAACGACGTGAGGACCGGCTGCAGTGGAACAATTCCACTCACAACGAGAGTATTGATTTGGCTGTAAAAATCCGCGCCTAACTTGAAGACTGCGACGTCAACAGCCGTCGCCAGCTTGTTCAGAATGAGCACATCGCCGTTCACATGCATCAAGCTGGCGACATGATTCAAGGTTGTCCAGATTCCAAACGAGAACAGCTGGCGTGCCGTAGGCCAGTGGAACAGGTTGCGCTCGAGATGGAGCGCCGGCAAGAGCCTGGTGGACACAAACGTCCGGACCGCCACACTCGAAACACTTGACACAACCGTGGCCACGACCAACCAGAGCACGCCCGTCGTCAGCGACTTGAATAGCGTGAACAGTAGCGCGAGTCTGAAGAGCTCTGTGCAGATTTCGATGGCATTAAGCAACGTGTACCGCTGTCGTACATGGAATCCGACTGCTAGTGGTGCGAGCACCATCTGAATGGCGAAGTCAGCGACGAGCATCGCCAGCATCAGTCGAGCATCAGTCACATGGTCACTAGCCACCGTAAACAGCGCCTCAATATTCCATGCGACCGTCCAGCCGAGGGTGACGAAGAGTACGCCCCAAGCCGCGAGCACCGGAACGAGAGATGAAATGATGCGAGTGACTTGTCGCTCTCGTCCCTGCGCGCAGGCCTCCACTACATATCGGCTGACTCCGCTGGTAAAAAACGAGCTCAGAATTGGTGCAAAGACCATCAGTGCCGAGACGAGCGCGTAGACGGCAAATTCATCAGGTGATATCCGGCGGAGCAGGTACTGATATAACCAGACGAGTACTGTTGCTCTGATCACTCGCGTGAGAAGAGCACTCGCGGAGTTTATCGCCAGAAGTCGTTTGCTGAATTCGACGCCCATACAGGCTCGAGTCCGTCGGCAATTCTCAACGCATCACCAGACGCGCTCACAACGACCGCTCAAATGCCCTGCCCAGGGTCACATTCGCCGCGTTGTTTGAGATCTCGATCACGAAGTCCTTCCAGTGATGCGCGAATCGGCGGCACACGCTAGCGCTGCAGCGTATCTTACCGACGACGCCCACTGGCGCTCTCCAGATCGCGAGCAAGTGCTCTTGGAGAAGTCGAGAATATGGAAACACTAACCGGCGACGATCATCTGCAAAAGCGAACAGCGCCCGCTCCTTTGCGGTCCACTCTCCCCGCAGCGTTGACGCGCCAGGATGCTCACGCCGACGGAATGTCGAGCCGCCAACCTCCTTGAAGGTTCCGCGCAGGGCCAATTCCAACAGGAACACCTGATCCGAACCGCTGTAAGGGCCCATCACCTGCGTGTCGCGAACAGCACTGCGTCTAAGCACACCAAACTGTGACCAGAAAATATCGGTGCTCGCGATTTCTAAATCGATAAGACGTTTCACCCTTTCCGCCGGTGATTGCGATGCCAGCGTTAACTGCAACTGCTGGCCTCTGAGAAGGTGACCATCGGCGTCGACGTGGACGAGTGTTGGAAATGCCAGAACCGCGTCGCCATCACGTTCCAATTCATCGACGCAGGCTTGAATGAACGTGCGATCGAAGAGATCGTCGTGTGCGATCCACTTGAAGTACCTGCCCCTCGCCAACTCGAATACCCGATTGTAGTTAGGAGTGACGCCGAGGTTCCGTTCGTTTCGAACGACGCGAATTCGTCCATCCTTTTCGGCATAACTGCGGCAGATGGCCACCGTGTTATCCGACGACGCGTTGTCCGACACGATCAGTTCCCAGTCAATTAAGGTCTGTGCTAACACGCATTCAATGGCGTCGCCGACGTATTTTTCGCCGTTATATACAGGCAGGCCGATGCTCACGAGAGGGCCAATGTTGCTCATAGCACGTGTCGAGGATTCTGATGCGCGGTTCCTCTTTCGAGGAACGGTGTGCGGGGATAATACGAGATGAGGAGGGTTTTGATGACGTTACCAGGGCACGTTCAGCATGTCACTAAACAGACGAAACCACACCAAAAGCGTAGCACCGCAACATTCCACCAGGTCAACATGCAATACGCACATGACCTGATGAGAAGTCGCGCTGACGCTGGCAGGTCCTGAGACGACCTGAAGCTATTCCGAAATGATTCGTAGTCCGTTCGGAGCGGCCGGAGCTGCGGAACTGGTCCCACCAGAAAACTCGAATGCGCCGCGATCCCATGTTCCATCGCCACCGCGGACCATGCCATTAGGATCGACATTGAAAGGAGCTGCCAGACCTAACCCACCAGGGATGGCAGAAGACAGGCTGAAGTCCTTACTTCCAGCCGCGGCAAACACATTGCAGCTTGATGAACACACGACCTTGGTGCTCGTCGAGTCACCATCGGCCGTGGTGTTGTAGTACCAGTTGTAGCCCAAGGTACCCGAAAAGCTGTTGTTAGTGCGGACCGAACTGTACCACACGTTATTCTGAACGATGTTGCCGCTGCCGAGTTGGATCACCACGCCTGAGTACGTGCCCCTGATGTTGTACATCGTGTTGTTATAGACCCAGAAGTTGTCGCCGCGATTGTTGTTGCTCGCGTCGTTGGCAACATACACGAGCCCAGCGATGCCGGCATTATGCCCAGGTACGCGACCGATATCTGCAGCATATGCCGCCGAGTGGAAAACGACGTTACCGTAAATCTTCCAATTCGCTGCGGTTCCGCCGTTGAGACCGGCGAAAATGGCCGTACCCTCGATGTCCTCGATCACGTTGTGGCTGAACACTACGCCGTCGCTGCTCGTCATCGAGAGCAGCTCGCCGTGAATGGCTGGCGTACTCGTATTTCTGGCAAGATACGAATGATCGACCAGCAGATTTCTCCAGGTACCGCGCATTAGAAAGATCGTCCGGTTCGAGTCATGGAGCGCGCAATACTGAAACGTGATGTTGCTATTTCCTGTCAAGCCGTAAATGACATCATCACCACTACCAGTATCGCGGCCACCACCTTCGAAGTCGACGTAGCGAAACGTCAGATTGTCGCCGCCTGTGCCGGCGGCGTTATCAAGCCGTACCGGTCTGTCACCGGATACTTTTATGCCATATGCACTAACAGCACCTTGACGCCAATCGGGATTCCGGACTACTCCATCGAACGTGTAGTAATCCGTATAGATGTTCCAATGCGTGAAAACTGCTTGGCCGTCCCCGTACGCCGCAGACCATCCCGTGTCTGTTCCGTGCGCAGCACCTGTTGCTTTGATGATCGTGATCGTCGTGGTGCCGCTGTTGGCATCATCAAACGTGTAGCTGCCGTAACTGCCGTCAGCGAGAAAATATGTGTCACCGCGAACCAACGTCGCAGGTAGGCTCGGGTAGGCGTTCGTCCAATCCGCCCCCGACCCCGTACCTGTCGCGCCGGGGCGAACGTAGCGATCTGCGGCGAGACCGTGAGCCGGGATAGCCAGTATCGCGGCCAAAACTATGGTTCGACAAATTCCCGTCTGACGCATGTGACTCTTGTCCCTTCCTGCGATTCGTGCTCAAAGCTAGGGGAGAACAGGATGCCGAGGCTCATATGCAACAGCTGTACCGATTAAACAACCGCGCGATTCTGACAGAATATCGCGGTATTTACCCAAGAAGCCTGCTGGGCCCGACAAGCGCGACGTACAGTTTCGTGACAGAACTGACAAGGAGTTCTGGGCATGGGCCTGTCGGCGCCGTCGTATCGGCGGTTATCAGTCCCTCACCGCACTTGAACTGTTCGATTCGAGGGTTACCCAGCCGATCGCTCCGCTGACGGCTCAGCTCGACCAAGGACTTCGTAAAGGCGCGCCGGATCCTCGACTCGGCGACCAGGTATCGCAGACCGAGACCACGCCCCTCGAAGGCCCCTTGAGATCTCGTATCCGGCGCGGATGACATCAGGGTAAATGGTGGTGCAAGTTGTCACAACCGGCAAGTACGCCGTCCACTTCGATCTGATTGACCAGTATGCTCGCCAAAATGCCCACGGCAGTGTCTTGAGTCCGTTGCTGTTATGGATACACAGCGCCGAAATAATGAAGCTCTTCATCCCGGCTTGGCGGGCCCGCAGACAGATGTCGGTCCCGTAGAGGTGGAAGCCACGCAGCGAGGAATCGAACGAAAGCCCAGACTGTCGTCGAAGGACGAGTACCATCTCGTCGATCGAATTGGCAGTCACAGGATCCCCGAACGGTTCGCCGTACACACCTCTGAGACCGGTGGAATAGAGGTAGCCCCGGAGGCTGCCGGAGACATCGACACCGCAAACACCTAACACACCCCAATTTCTATCGATACGCTCGACGCGCTCGATTTGGCGCCCAAGCTGGTGAATCCATCCCGGGGGAAAATACACGTCTTGGTGGGCAAACACCACGACGTCGCCGTGGGCTTCACAAAGTCCAGCGTTGTACGCCTCACCAGCGCTCGCAAAACCTCGTTTCAAGATCACATCACTTGCGTCGGACAGGTCGGGCGAACGCAGAAGGGAAGTGCGCAGCACATGCTCATCATTCACCGCTGCAACCAAGGACCACCGCATCAATCAAGCCTCACGAGAAAACATGTCCTCGCATCCGGATCGACGAACACGCAAGAGTTCGGCGAGCATCCTTAGGTAAAGATTCACGTACACGTCTATAATGGCAGCCCACCGAGCCCAAGCGCTGAACGCTCAACGAACGGCCGGTGTCGAAGCAATCACCGGATCAGCGCCTCTCGTACGCCACGTCCGAGACGAATATGGACGTTCGGTAGCCGCGACAGGCTGCAGCACACTCTGCGTCAGGGTTGCAATGACGGCGAGCTCCATGAACCAAAACGCTGCAGTCTGATCGAAATAAGGTATGCTCATCCAGTTCATCACATGCACCGCAAGTAAAACGCCGAGTCCCCAGTAGAAGTGCTCTTCGTCGGTAGGCGCGTCGCCGCGCGCGCGGACGATCTTCATTGCAGCGCCTAGATGGCCAAAGGCACGCTTGAGTATCAGAATCCAGAGCGCCATCGCGCCGACACCGGCAGTCATACCAAATACAAGAAATTGATTGGTCATGTCGGCGCCGCCGGTATTGTAGTTGACGTACGGGAACCATTCCCGCGTGTCCGCAATCGACATGCCCGCTAGCCACCATTTATCGAGGTTCTGAAACGAGATGTCGAGAAGGTACGAGCGGTGATAGCCGTCTCCTCCCGTTAACTCGCTGAACCGTGCCAGCAGATACCAGATCGGCGCCTTCATAACAAGGGCGAGTGCGACGAGCATGCTGACCATTGCGTGCCGGACCCGCCGCATGCGCGTTCGCAGGGACCAACAGGCCCACCCCACGGCAGTCACAAGTACACACGCGAGAGGAGCGCCGGAGTTCGAGGCCAATACAAGCATTAAGCAGAGTACGATGCCACACACAGCCGCGAACCGGTTCGCCTTCGACAGCCACAAACTGAGATAAAGCGACAGAAAACTTCCACCGAGAGTCCCAAGCAAGCTTGGATGTAAGAAGCTGCCCACCGCGCGAACCTTGCCTTCACGAATCACGTACGGCGCCGTGCCGCCGAGAAAAGAGTTGAACGGATTTTCCAGCGTGATTCGCTCGACGAATACAAGCGCCAAGTAGGGTATTAGGGGCACTACGAATGCGCGCAGAAACCACTTGAACTCATCGCGATCCCGGATCAGCGCCCGAAAAGTGAAGTAGCCTAGACACGTATCGACCGTTCTGCCGATTTCGTAGACCTGGCCATCGGGTGACCGCAACAGGAAGACGATAGTCGTGTAGAAAGTAAACGCCAACAGGGCTCTGTCGATGCCGTTCAGCTTTGTAAACGACAACTCTCGTCGGCTAAGAACACGAGCGAACCCGACAGCCTGAAGGATTCGTAATGCAAACAGATTGAACCCTAGCTCAATGTGGAGGCCAATCGGCAGATACAACGCCGCCGACACGAATGCGAGCAGAGCCCACCGTCTTGGCAGACAAATCACGCATACGGCGGCAGCAAACAGGAGCAGCGCTCCGAGCGGTGTCATGAAGCTATGTCGAAAGCGGGTCCGGGACTTGGCACTTCGCGAAAAGATATCTCACGATCGAGAACCCGTCTTGACCGTCATCGGGAGCACGGGCGACTCGAGAAACGTCGTCCGGCTACGCAGGCGAATAATCGCCTCGATGTTGGAGCGGAACGGCGGAAGAATCTCGAGCACTTTAGAGAGCAGGCCGTGGTTACTGTCGTCATCCTCGTACGTATGCGTCTCCACAACAAAGTCTGGCGAAAGCTGCCCGAAGTACTTTTTTATCTCACCAGAGCTGTACTCCTTCCAGTGGTGACCGTACGTAATCACGCTGAGCACGTCATCGACGGGCAGGCCGAGGCCCTCCAACCGGGCAAGCCTGATGAGTGCCTTGAATAGCGCACGGATACGAAAGGAGTTCGGTGTGGTCAGGTAGATGATTCCGTTAGTCGACAGCAAGTGCCACACGCGCTTCCAGAAGGCCACCGGATTGAACGCGATGTGCTCGAGAATCTCGGTGCAGACGATGATGTCGAACGAGCCGTCGTAGCCGTCGCCCTGCAGAAACGCACCGCTCTGATGCCCTTCGGTGCCAATGTTCGTGATTCGGAGCCTGCCCGCTCGTTCCCGGACGAACGTCGCATCGGTAAACAGCGGCACATCGATACCCACCACCTCATACCCCATCAGACTCAGCAACGAGGTCTGCTGCAGATAGTGGCTACCGATATCGAGCACGCGTGCCGGCGGCGGATGGAGCGCGGTAATTCGCTTGACCGAATACAGATAGCGGCTCAACTGCGACTTGAAGTAGTTGGCATCGCCACCGTCTTGCTCGCGAACGATGTCGGCAAGAATCGCGGCCGCTTCCTGCACCGTTGAACACTGCCGAAAAGCAGTCGCCATGAATCTCCAGTTCCTAGGTGAGCAATGTCCGAAACGTCTCCATCACTTGCGCCCGAACGGCCGGCATCTGCTCGCGAAGCCGCTCTGCAAACTCGAGGCGTTCCTCGAATCTAGCGATCGTTTGCGCGATCGCGTCCTTGGCGTCGACCGTGCGCAGATCGATGACTCCGAGGCCCATCCCTGCGGACTGAAACACGCCCAGAAACTTGTCGCTGTAGGCGAGCCCCACCGCTGGCACGTGCTGCGACAACGCGGCGATGCAGGCGTGCATCCGTGAACCAATGAAGAATTGCGTTCTCCCGATGATCCACTTCAACTCCCGCTCGTTCAGAGGCGCCGAAACCATAAACAAGCGATCGGGGAATCGGTGGCGGAACGATTCGAGAATGGCGCCACAGGCTTCGACTTCATTCTCAGAGCCGTACTCGTGTGGAACTAGAAGTACTTTGGCCGATGTTGACGCGAGCAGTAGTTCGATCAATCGATCGATTGTCTCCCGGTATTCCGAGCGGAGCCCGAACATGTTGCGCCCCGTATATCCGCCCATATACAGAAGGCCACTGACGTTCACTCCGATGACAGCCTCATGTGGATCGAGCACCAGACCGGGAGGCGACACGGGCACCGACTGTGGCTCGGTTGCTTCCATCGTGAACGCCACATCAGGACAAAATGAAGGCGTGCGACCGCAAAAATCGTAAACAAGCGATTCACAATGCCGATCCCTGGTCCAAAGAGCTGTTGCACGCCGCAACAGCCACCGCGCGACAATACGAGAGGTTACGCGACGAAACGGTCCATACGTCTGCGGCAACATCACGTACGGCCGGCCCAGAATAGCTGCGCTCGCCAGAGGCAGACATTCGGATACGAAACGCCTCAAACCATAGATGTCACTGAAACTGTCGCCGCCACAAATCTCACCAACGAGATCGGCTCTCAACAGCGAGCGAAGCCATGCGTTCCGTTCAGCCGGACCTCGGATACCAACTCGATACAAGAAAGCCAATACCAGAATAACGAGAATGTGCTCAGAGGGCCGGCTGCGAGGCGACATTCGGCAGTTCTGCACGATTATGTCAAGCCGACTGCTCCCAGTGTCGAGGCTCCGCGTGCCGCCGGCGCTGTTGCCGTAATGGAAGACGATCGCCGCTCGCGGACTGACCCGAGCAAAGAGTTGCGCAACGGAGGCGCCTAGTGCCAGTACGCCTCGGTTACTGACGTCCAGAGAGGCACCAAAGATACAGATACGCTTGGGTGCAGTGGCTTCACTGGCGGCGCGTGGTGCGGCGTCAGTCGCAGTCGCTTGAACAGCGGAACTCAAGACACTCCTTTGACTTCAGCGAACAATTGAGGGATGACGGTTTCGAGGATAGTACTGCGGCACGATAGCCGCCAGCCGCAAGCTCCAACGAAGAACGGCCATCCATTTACGCGAGGGCCCTTCCCAGGAATCTCGCCGAACAGATCCAAGACGCAACACAGTCAGAAAGCAGAGTCGACCGATTGCCGACGTCAACATCGCGACGCGATAGGCCGAGCCATGCAGCCGGCCTCGCGTCTTCGTAATGAACCGCCAGATCGCCTCTGGCATCATCACGGCGGCAAACGCGCTCACCGCCCTATCCGAGCTGCTGCCGCCGTAATGGACCACCGTCGCAGTCGGCACGTAATAGTTCCGGCGCCCAGCGGACCGGATTTTGTGCGACAGGTCCATGTCCTCGGCGTACATGAAATAGTCTTCGCTGAAACGTCCGACCTGTTCGAATGTGGCACGCTGGACCAGCATGCAGGCGCCAGAGACACCTTCCACTTCTTGGGGATCCCGACCCTCGGCATACAGAGCAGCCGTTCCCCACAGTGGTGATGTTGGCCAGCGTGTCCTCAGGTACTCGGAATCTAAAAGCTGATTGAGCACGTTTGGAAACGCCTGGATACAACTCGTCTGCACGCTGCCGTCAGCATTCAGCAGTCTCGCGCCCACAATTCCCGCCGCCGGCAAACAGCGGGATTGAGTCCACAGCGTATCGAGCGCGTCGCCGACGAGTTCGGTATCCGGGTTGAGAAATAGCAAATATTCGCCGCGCGCCGCAGCGACGCCGCAGTTGTTCGCTGCCGCGAACCCGAAATTCTCGTCGCTCTGGATGAAATGTACAGCCGGAAACTGGTCTCGGAGCATTTCACCGCAACCATCGAACGAGGCCGAATCAACGACGATGATCTCGTACGACACCTTTCTGGTGTTGGCGACAATCGATTTTATGCACCCTCGGAGGTACTCGCGTGAATGCCAGTTCACAATGATGATGGACAGATCGACCATATCTATTGCGCGGTGATGAACCGACGGTGCCACAGTTCAAACGAGAGCAACAAGTAGATATGTCGCCGATACTGCTCCCGGCCTTCTCTATCGTCGTCAAGCAGTCGACGAATGTAAGCTGTGTTGAAGTAGCGTGAGCAAGCCGACTCGGGCGACAAGAGCTTGTCTTCAACAAACGACCGCATACGATGTCTGAACCAGTGCTCTACTGGATTTGCGAACCCCTTCTTCTTGCGCCAAACCACTTCCTTAGGCAGCCATTTCTCGAGCGCTCGCTTGTGCAGGTACTTCCCGGTAAAGTTATGTAGCTTCATCGACGGGGGGAGACTCTCGATGAACTCAACCAGACGAACATCGAGAAATGGCACTCTCGACTCGAGAGAGTTCGCCATTGACATCTTGTCCCCCACCATCAACAGATCGTCCGGAAGATTCCCTCGCGTGTCGATGTAAAGCATCTGCGATAGCGGATCGAGATCCCTGACGTCACCCTGCAAACACCGCAGCGCTTCCTTGGGTTCTGAGGCTCGCTCCACCAGTCTGGCTTTGAGGGATTCGCTGAACAGCTGCCGTTTCATGTCGACGCTGAAGAATGAATACATCTTGGCGAAGCGCCTCAGGACATCGGGGTCGCCGAGCGACGTCGCACTACGTTTGATGCGCTCCATCCGCCCCGGCACTTTCATAACCAAGCTCGCCACCCCTTCGGTGACGCCGACGGGAATGCGGCTGTAGTAGGCTGAGAACTTCGCGCCAAGATACCGTTGATAGCCCGCCCACGGTTCATCTGCGCCCTGGCCAGCCAGCGCGACCTTCACGTGCGCACTGGTAATGTTGCTGACGAAGTAGAAGGCCGCAGCTGTCTCGTTACCGACAGGCTCCTCCAGGTCCCACAGGTAGCGGTCGTAGTACCGCTCATAGTCCTGCGGCGCGACCATCATGTAATCGTGTGTCGCGCCAAACATTCGCGCGAGTGTTCCAGCGTCGTCGACCTCGTTGCTTTTTCCACCGTCCTCAAATCCGATGGTGAAGGCGCGCACGGGCCCCGACGAAAACTGGCTCATTATCGCCAGAAGAACGCCCGAATCGATTCCTGAACTCAAGAAAAGACCGAGCGGTACGTCGCTCCGGAGCTGCAGACGAACCGCATCCTCAAGTAGCTCCTGGTACTCCTCTATCAATTCCTCTTCACGTCTGGCGGTGTGCGCGCGGGGTATCCATGTCCAGAATCGATCCACCTCAATGCCACGTGCCGAGATGGTCATTCGGTGTCCGGGTGGGAGCTTGTAGATGCCGCGAAAGAGTGTCTTGGGCGAGGGGACGTAGCGGAACGTGAACAACTCAGCGAGAGCCTCTAGGTCCACCTCGCGTGGGCAGCTTGAGTCTTGCAAGAGCGCCTTGATTTCCGACGCGAAGAGAACGCGTGTTCCAAGCTCGACATAGTAGAGCGGTTTGATGCCCAGGTGGTCACGCGCGATGAACACTTCGCGCTGATTCGCATCCCAGAGAGCGAACGCGAACATGCCGTTGAATCGGCGGACACAATCCTTTCCCCACTGCTCATACGCGTGCACGATAACTTCGGTGTCTGACCGCGTCTTGAATTGATGACCATGAGCTTCGAGTTCGTCCCGGAGTTCTATGAAGTTGTAGATTTCACCGTTAAAGACCACCTGTAGCCGGCCGTTTTCGTTAGCGATCGGTTGCGCGCCTCCGTCAACATCGATGATAGATAGGCGAAGATGCCCTAGTCCGAGCTCGCCATCAATAACCTCGCCCTCGCCGTCGGGGCCGCGATGACGGATCGAGACCCTCATCGCACTCAACAGCTCCGGGTTGGCAGGCGCACCCGAGCGATCGAACACTCCGCAAATACCGCACATTAGGTTTAGCCTCGAGGTCCGGTTTGCAGCGGTCTCAGAAATCGCCCCCAGAGCATCCGCTGATAACAGCGCGCCTCGGCTGCGTTGACCAGACGCGGACGACGCGTCACGAGCGAGCGCACGTAGCCAAATGCCAAAGCCAAGGCGCACAGGCCGTACGGCGGAGTGCGGACCCGATGAAGAACCTTGAACAGTAGAAAGAGGGGGTCACCGCCTGTGACATAAAAAATATGTCCGTGAAAGACGCTCGTAGGAACCGCACCCATCGCCGTACCTTCGCGCTTATGGTGCTTGGTCTCGAGATCAGAGAAGTGCCTCGTCTTCCAGCCCCAGGTCACTGCACGGATCTCGTCGACGGTGTCCCAACCAGGAGAAGTAAGAAACCCGCCAATCTGATCGAAGCATTCTCGACGAACCGTTTTACAAGCTCCGAACGCGTGATACGCAGGCATTGTCACTGGCGTCCATTTGCCCGCGGCATCCATCTCCAGATACACACCAGACGCGATCCCAAGTCGACTTTCGTCATCAAATCGTGCTAGCAATCTTTCGAAGTAGTCCGGCCCGAAGCTCAGATCGCCGTCAAGCTTCACTATGAAGTCGTAATCATCAACGCATAATGAGGCATAACCAATGCCGAAAGCCTTGGCCTCGGCGGACCCCAATTGCCTCGCACCAACCGTTCGTCCCGTAATCAGCCGAATGAAAGAAAACTGCCGTGCGTATTGCTGAACGATAGATGCCGTTGAATCGGTCGAGCCGTCGTCAACGATCACCCATACGAGCGGCTTGACCGTCTGCGAAGTGACGGAGGCAAGCGTAAGCTCGATATACCTTTCCTCGTCCTTGACAGGAGAAACGATTACGTAGCGCGGAAGTCGTGCCATGGATGCCATTGCGCCATCAGCGTTCTTGAACTCTTCACACGTCGGACGAAACTCTGCAGTCCACCTACCCAGTCGTATGCACCGTGCAGCTTGGCGTGAAAAAGTGGTTCGTCATCGCAATCGTTGATGGGGATGCGCTTCAGGAAAAGAATGTCAGGTTGCGAAGTGGCTCGACCAATCACCGTCGTTGCGGCCACTTTGTAGCCACATGCGATTAGCTCACGTCTCAAATGCTCGATAAAGATTCCGTCTTCCTGCGGAAAGGCATATGGATAGGCGAAACTGTCTATCGACACCCCTAACTCGGCCTCCAAACGGGTTCGCGAATCAATCAATTCGCGACGGAGCTCTCCCCGAGGCAGCCGGTAAAGAGTCGGATGGCTGACCGTATGGGTGCCAAACAAGATTCCCTCGGCGTGCAGTTCGCGGACTTCTGGCCACGTCAAGCACGGGCGTCCCTTAAATGAACGGCGGTCTCTGTCGATATAGGCGGTAGGCAAAAACACGCTGGCAGTAAAGCCGCACTCGGCCAGAACAGGCCATGCGTCTGTCAGAAAATCTCGGAACCCGTCATCAAACGTGATGACTATTGACGGCTGCGTGTCGACTGTCCCGGCGCGCAGGCGACGTAGAGCCTCGTGCAAACTCAGAACGGTGTACCCGCCTTCACGGAGCCAGCGCATGTGTTCACGAAAGCGCACCGGCGAGGTTGAGAGCCGATAGTAAGGACTCGTTCCGGTCTCCGGATCGTTTGACACACTGTGGTACATCAATATCGGAATGCCGATCTTCGGCCGTAGTGCCCCAGTATCTATGAGCCGCTTCGCGACAGAAACGCTCGCCGCACGGTCCAACCTCATGCTGCTTCTCAGATGTCAATTCGAAGCTGCGGCAGTCCGCGAAACAACTCCGACAAGCGAGTCGATGATGTCGAGATAGTCGACGACCCTTTCTTGCCAGCTATGCTGAACTGCGAAATCCCTTGCCGCTTTGATCCACGCTCCGTGACCGAAACGATCTTCGTAAACGTCCAGGAGGGTTTTGGCGAGATGGTTCTCGTCCCCGGACGTGAAGAAACGGACTATCGTGTCATTGAAGTAGTGCGAATCGACTTGCGTCCGCGAAACGACTACTGGCACGCCGCACGCCATGAACTCGAGGATTTTTGTGCTAAACGCTTCGTTGCCGAATCCATCAGCACGCTTGGGCACAACACCTACATCAGCTAATGCCATTACGGGGGCGATTTGAGCCAGAGTTAACCGATCGCGAAGGCACACTCGATCGCCGAGTGCGCGTTCTTCGATGAGCGCAGCCAGCGATGGTCGGGCAGGACCCTCTCCGTATATGTGAAGTTCAGCGTTTGGCATCCTATCTTTGACCAGCGCAAACGCCTTGATTGCCACATCCAGTCCCTGATGATGATTCAGCGTGCCCGGATACAAGATCAGGAACTTCCCATCGGATCGCCGCCCCCCGGCCGATACCGGCATGAATAGACGTAGATCAGGAAAGTTTAAGATCGGCGTACACTTCTCCGCGGCGAGAGCACGTTCAACCAGCTTCTTATGCCAAAGGTGATTTGCGACAATCACGTGATCGGCAAACGCACACGACGATCGCTCAACCCTCAGGAGTGCGCGAAATACGGCCGAATCCTCTGCTGCTCCAAATTTCCCGGCGTAGAGCTCTGGCAAAATGTCATGAATATCAAGGACGAGACGCGCCCCCATCAGGCGAGGAACTGCCGCGGCAAAGATAAGGAAGTCCGGTACGTTGTGGACGTGCACGACGTCGTATTGCTTGCGGAGGTGACGCAGCGTGAGCAGACCGCCTGACTTGAAAAAAAACCAGAGGATTTTCAGGAGGTACGCCAACGCATTCTTTTCGTTGATGGCACGACGCTGTATGCGAAAGACGCGTACGTTTCCCGACACGTCGACTCGTCGCTGGCCAGGGCGTCGCAGGGCGACTACGTCGACCTCGCATCCACGCTCTGCTAGTGCCTCCGCGTAACGAATTACGCGATTGTCATTCTCGTAAAACGTGTACGCCAGATGACAAATCCGCAAGGGCCTTCTAGTGCGATTCCCGGCCATGCTCATACCCTCGCCTCTGCAGCGGTGCCATCGGTGCGGCCCGTTCGTCGACGGTACCATCTCCGTTTGACGATTCTGCGTAGAGTACCGAGGACGGATTTCACCTGCGCGCTCGGGCCGATGCGTAACCAACTCCGCAACAGAGAAAAGCCCTCATATCGGGGCATCGGTATTCCAAGCAGACGAAACGCCACCAGCCTTCCGAAAAGGGCGCGCCGACGCTCGAGAAGGTTGGACTGTGCTCGAAGCACGTTTTCTGCACCAACGCGTCGCAGCGTGATATACCCGGAGCGCTGAGCTCCGTGGAGGATTCGACGGCCGCGTTCCGTCCTCACAAGGACTAGCGACCGACCTGGATCACCGTCGTCCTTGAATCGATCCCACGCATCGCCACATGCGATGTCGGCGACGCGACCGAGCCCATCTGGGCACAAGTTACAACGCAACGGCCGATATGCCGTCAGTTTGCCCCATGATTCCTCGTAGGAGAGGCTTTTCATGACCTCGCCCGTCTCCGAGATCACGCGGAATCGACCTGGCCAACCCTCCCCGCGATAATGAACCTGTTGAATTCGATCGGGGCCGTCTTGGAGTCCATCGATTAGATCCAACGTGCCGCGGGTGCTCGGCGTACCGGCGCAGAAAAAAGTCAAGACTACACCCACGCTACGTTCGGCGCGTTCGTCCCGACGCCTTAGCTCACTAACAGCGGCGGCGTCGCAAGGTTTTCCAATGAACACGTGCGGCTTATTCGGGTCTACAAGGTCGCTGAGTGCGGCGCACGGAGCAGATGGTGCGTAGCGCGATCCAGCTCGCAACATGACGTCGCTACGGTCGTGACTGACGTGATTGCGATTCATCCAAGGCTTCGCCGGATCCATACCCGCGTGGATGACTCCCGCGAAACTTTCCTGCTCCAGGCAATACAGCGAGAGGGCTGAGAGCAAACCACCGGAGGAACCTTTGAATCGGATTTCCGGGTCCGTCGCCCAACCCTCCCAAATCTCAAGTGTGGGACCGAATTCGTGATCACCTTCGTGCTGTTTTGGAATATGACCTAGTTCGAGATTCCCGTTAACGCGCGCAGCTGGACAGATCTCAACGCAGTCAGTGCAGTCGTGGCATGCGGGATCGTCGAATATGGGCCGAAATCCCTCGTTCTCGATGTGGACCATTCGCACTCGGCCACGCTTACACGCATAGGCACAGGCGCCACAGCCCACACAAAGCCCCCAGTCGACAACCTCGCCGAGAGTCCTGGGATAATGCTGGAACATTAATGTGTCGAGTGCGCGCGAGATTTCAACGCGAGACCCCGACCTCCACGAATGCCTGAATCTCGGCCACCACGCGCTGCTGTTGGTCTGCGGTCAACCCTGGAAACATCGGCAGCGAAATAATTTCAGCTGCCACTCTCTCAGTCGCTGGAAGACTCCCCTTTTCGTACCCCCAGCTGCGGTAGCAATTCTGCAAGTGAACGGGGACTGGGTAGTGAAAGCCCGTGTGAATACCGCAACCCTTCAAATGATCGGCGAGTGCATCGCGTTCCTTCGTCCGAACGACATAGAGGTGATATACGGCCTTTGTGGACTCTGGCTCGTAAGGTGCGATGACGCTGAGCGATGCCCCGGCTGTCCCGGTAATCAGCCGTGAGAGAAGTTGATTGTAACGCGCGGCTGCTTCACGACGCTGCGAGTTCCATGTATCCAATCGACGTAGCTTGACTCGTAGGAACGCAGCCTGAATCGCGTCAAGGCGACCGTTGTACCCCTCGAGGTCGTGATAGTACTTCCGCACCTGACCGTGATCGCGCAGCATCTTGACCGTACGCGCTATGCTTTCGTCGTTCGTAGTCACGGCTCCCGCTTCGCCGCATGCGCCCAGGTTCTTTCCAGGATAGAAGCTGAACGCAGCTGCCCGGCCAATAGAACCAGCGCGGCGCCAGCTACCGTTAAAAGTCTGATATTCGGCACCGTGGGCCTGACACGCATCCTCGACAACGACCAGGCCGTACTGATTCGCGATCTCCACAATCGGATTCATATCGGCAGGCTGGCCATACAAATGGACTGGCACCACCGCCTTAATCGGTTTACCTGTCCTATTGCCCACAAGTCGACCGCTCGAGTCCTTCTTACATCCGTCAAGGTATCGTGCTAAATCGTCGGCGCTCATGTTGTATGTGCGCTCGTCGATATCGATAAACTCTGTTGCGGCACCAGCCTGACTGATGGCTTCTACTGTCGCAATGAATGTGTGAGCGACTGTAATCACAGCGTCGCCGGCGCCAACGCCGACTGCCATTAACGCGAGACGCAGCGCATCTGTGCCGCTTCCCACGCCGACCGAATACTTCGCACCACAGTAATCGGCGAACTCTTTGTCGAAGTTATCGACCTGTGGACCACCGATGAATTGCGCCGATCGAAGCGCTTCGCGAAAGAGCTGCACGAATTCCTCTTCGAGCTCGCGATGTGGTGTCATTAGATCGAGAAATGGAATCGCGTTATCACTCATTGATGGTCCTTGTTAGCGCATTCTCATGCGAAATGTTTGTAAAGCCGGTTTCCGATATGGATTTGAACCGTTTTCGGGACAACCGAACGCGCGACTCTCACGAAAGTGGGCGTCCAGACACTCGCGCGGTTGGTTGACGAGGTAGGGCAGCGATAGTACGTGAGCGCTGCTCGTTGAGCACCTAAATGGTCTTTGAAAGCCAATAGCCCCTCATCATCTAAGTTCGATCGACCGAGATCGAACTCCTCGAGGCCGTGCTTCTTAGCCCATTGAATCGCGCGCCAAAAGAGAAGTGAGGTCCCACCCAAACGGTTGTACGCTGTATCGGAGCACCCATACTTGTAGATCAGCGACTGCTTGTGTACTGCAGTCACAATAGCGGCTACCGGTCGTTGTTGATCACGAGCGAGCCAGACGCTCACGCGATCACCGAGGCAGTCGAAGAGGTTCTGAAACCAGTTCAAGGGCTGAACAGGCATTCCATGGCGCCGTCTGGTAAGTGTGTGTAAGGCGTAGAATACCGTCAGCAGCTCGGCCGAACGACCAACCTCAAGGTCAAGGCCAACTCGTTCAGCTTTTCGTACCGCCCTTTGTGTGTGACTTCGATGGAGACGCGAAAACAGCGTGTCAAGGTCTTGCCGGAGGTCAATAGAGTGCAAGTAAAACGATGCGCTTGGGTTGAACGGTTTAGGAATCCCAGAGCCCTTGCGTGGACGAAGCTCAACATAGCCACCCTCGCGTCCTTCGCGAGTCAACAGCGAATCGAGGAGGCCGCACAGCATGTTGGGTTCGTCCACTAGTGGCTCGCAATGATCCGAGAACGGCAATGAAACAAGGCGAGCACCTGTTATCCAACTCCGCACTCGACAGAAGAGAATCGCATTGTTCAACCGTTCGCCGGGTGAGGAATCGGTAAACGCGACAGGCTGGTACTGATACGTGCGGCGCAACGCGTCGAGCCACATTGAGGTATGAAAAACAGACGCATTCTCGTGACGCACGATCAAGTCGTTCCATCGCTCGTCACGAAGTGGGTCAAACTCGAAAAGGGTCGTGCGGCCTTTCAAGTGTTTCTACGTCGCGGAGGATGCGCTTGACCGTGAAGTTTCAGACCAACGAAGCAATGCAAAGAGCGGCGCCAGCAGCCCCAGAGTTAGCAGAAAAAACACGAACCCGCCCTCGTGGTGGAGTTGACCGGTCAGAAATGACGGGTCAACGTGCATCGCCAGTAAGGAGAGCGTAACAATCCGTATCGCATTCTTGATTACAGCGATCGGAAGTATCAGGAGTACAAGCGCGATCTTCGTCCAGGGTCTTTGGAGAAATCGGTGGCCAGCCAGGACACCCGTCAGCATCAGCGCAATGCTGGAGCGGATCCCGCTACATTCATCGGCTATTTCAATCACGAAGCTTGGTAAGGAAAAGACAAATCCCTGACGATGGAAAGGAGTGCCGGTGAGAGTGAAGAGACTCGCCACCGCCTCGGTAGACCCAGTCTTCAGGAATTCTGTTGCACCGTCCACGACAGCGCTTGGCATCGGAATCATCAACGCCAGGAACCCCAAAGGAAAGAGCGCGGCTCGCGCGCTCGCCAGGCCGTAGAACATCACGAACCCAGCGATCCACGAGACGACGAGGCTGGCGATCATGACAGTCAGGCTTGCCGCCGGGCTGTCAGGCACTACACGACCGAGAACGGCGACCGTCACCGCTGCGAGCAGAGCAGCGCCTCCGATCAAAGGCGACGGCCGGTGAGTTCGAAAAATGATGTCGCGGTCGCTGTAAACAAGCGCCAGAGTTACGGCAGGAATCACAATTACGTGCGAAACCGTGGAATCGGCCAGCGCAAGCTCGGTAAGCGCCTGCAGGGAGCCGACGTTTAAGAGTGCGACGCCGACCGCGAAGACGCCAAACACTAGATGCTGGCGATTCAACGAATTCATGCGTGTTTCACGTGTGTATGATCGGCAAGCGTGTATACAACGCGATCGCCATCGACCGTTGCATACGCCACGCGGGCCCGTCCACTGCCTGGACCTGAAACTCGCCATGACTCGCCACGGCGAACGAGCGTCATCTGGCTACGATCCCGCCACCATCGATTGACTTCACCGGGCAATGCCATCCAGACGCCTTCGTCACGACGCAGGTGATCGAGATGAGTGAGGAGTTCCGTGTAGACTGCCCGCGCGCGCTTCTCCAGCAGGTAATCTGGATGAGCGATAAAACTAATGAAGCCGTTCATCGAACGGATGAGATCGATCTGGGCTTTCCAGAGGGCGATCGAATACTCGCCGAGAATGTGGAAGAGCGAGTAATCCTGTGTGGTGGTCAATGGTAACTCGAGAATCTTGCCAACGAAATACGGCATGACCGTGCAACAACCGCCGCGCTGCGGCTCGAGATGAGCGGCGTTCGGGACCGACATGTCGTAAGAAAACGCGAAAGCATCAAACCACTGCTGCTCACGATACATCGCACCTGATCTGAAACCGTCGCAGCCATACTCCTGCGTGTACTGGTTGATGAGGGCGGCGCGTTCGAGAAATTGTGGCTTGTTGTGAAACAGGTAGCCATCGTGATTCAAGTCGTGGAGATTCACCTCGAACCCACGTTCTCGAAGCTCCTTGACGAGAACAGACGACGTCCTCACACGTTCCTCGGGAACGACCTGAAATGCGGATCTGATCCCAAAGGACTCGTCTAAGTCCATCAGCTCGCCGCAAAACGCACGTCCCGGCGGACCTTCAACGTCGTGCGTCATGATCGCGCAACTCGATGCTCCATCTGGCCAAAACCAGATGAAAGGCATCCGCCGCGTGCCACTCGCTTCGAGTAGCAGTGCAACCGTTTGTCGCATGATCGAGTCGACACTGCAGTCGACCGGCCAGCGTGGAAATGGGATCGCCTCCCAGCCGCTCAACCGAATCCTCTGCAGGTGACGTCGGACAGCTACTGGCAGCAGCGGCCGTATCAGGTAATAAAGGTCTTGGACGGCACCGGCGCTAATCAACCGTTCTTTCAGCCCACCGGCCGGCCGTCGATAACGCTCTTCGCGCAGATTGGTTACTACGTCGGCCAAATCGAATGGCAGCTGCAGTCGTCCGGAATCTGTCACGACATCCGCCATCGCATCGTCGAGTCGAATGGCTACCGAGTGCTCGATACGGCCACCACGCCGGCGCCCGTATGCGACTGCGTCGCCGAAGCAGAAGTAACCCTCGACCGGAGAGAGATCTTCCACCGTGTCGAATGAGGCGACCGGGACTGGGCAGCGGAAATAGTCGACGAATACGCCTTGCGCCGCTGACACGACACTGGGCCCGGAAACAGCCGGACCTGGATGTCCCGCTGAGTACGTCGATGCCACGGGCGGTTTGGCGTGGACCAACAAATCCGAATTACAGCGAGATAATTCGTCCGTGCTCGTTCAGCGACCGCTCAGCGGCTTCGAGCAGTCTCACAACCCGCAGACCCGCTGCACCATCGTTCATCGGCGCCTGGTTTTTCAGAATGCAGTCGACGAAGTAGTTCAGTTCGAGCTTCAGGGCCTCCGTCTGTTCGACCTTCGGCGAGTAGATGTCTCCAGATCGGTAACTCACGAGGAGGTCATATACGCCCTGACCGTTAGTAACATCCACACCCTTGTCGTACACCTTAATCTTCTCGTCCGGCTCGAGATCGTTCCAGACGAGCATCTTGTCCTTGCCACCTATCAGCGTCATGCGCACCTTCACCGGCGAGAGCCAGTTCACATTGATGTGCGCAATCAAGTTGCTGGGAAAGTAGACCGTGATGAACGCCATGTCCGCGAGGTCGTTCACATGCTTGGCGCCCGTCGTCACGACCGCCTCCGGTTTGATGCGGAGGATGTGGTCCATGATCGACAGGTCATGCGGCGCAAGGTCCCACACCACGCTCACGTCGTGCTGGAACAGACCCAGGTTCACGCGCGTGGAATCGAAATAGTAAAGAGACCCCAGTGTGCCCTTGTCCACGATGTCGCGGATCTTCTTCACGGCGCCGCTGAAGAGGAACGTGTGATCGACCATGATCTGCAGGTTCTTCTTCGACGCGAGCTCAATGAGCTCTTCGGCCTGTTGTGAGGTGGAGGTAAAGGGCTTCTCGACGAACACATGTTTGCCGTTTTCGAGTGCCGCCTTCGCCAGCTCGAAATGCGTCCAGACCGGCGTCACCACGGCAACTACGTCGATGTCTGGCGAAGTCAAGAGCTCGCGCGCGTCCGACGTGAGCGTGATGCCTGGATAGATCTTGCCGGCCCGCTTGAGTGCCCCGGCGTTTTGATCACAAATCGCAACGAGCTGACCATTCTCGAGACCACTGATATTCCTGACGATATTGGGACCCCAGTAGCCGTAACCGATGACACCAAAACGAACCACTCCTGGCCGTGGACGCGCCGTCGATTCCGGCACGGGCAGACTGACTGTGCTCATCTCGAACTCCCTGTCGTGTCAATTTGTCGCAGAACTCGTGCCGGGTTACCGATCACGATGACATCGGGAGGCACGTCGCGTGTCACCACGCTCCCAGCACCCACGATGGCACGCTCACCGATGGTCACGTTGGACAGAATGGTCGCGCCCGATCCGATGGATGCGCCTTTTTTGACGAGCGTCTTTTCGACCGCCCAGTCATCTCCCGTCTGGAGCTCACCTGATGGTGTTGTGGCCCTGGGGAACGTGTCATTCACAAATGCGACGTTGTGACCGATGAAGACGTGGTCTTCAATCGTCACGCCTTCACAGATGAACGTGTGGCTCGAAATCTTGCAGCGGCGTCCCACGTAGGCGTTCTTTTGAATTTCGACGAAGGCGCCAATCTTCGTTTCGTCGCCTATCTCGCAACCATAAAGATTGATGAACTTACCAAGCTTGACGTCCTTGCCTAGCTTGACGCTCGCAGCCACCGAGATGAACTCGCCTGCGGGCACACTATCGTTGTGATTCACGAATCGAGCTCCGAGGGGATGACGGATGAATGAACGGTGAAAGCGCTGGGCTTAACAGGCGCCCTTACCGGAAATCACTGCACGCGGTGTTGCCAAGAGGATTTTGATGTCAGCCCACGCGGACGCGTTCTTGGCGTAGCGAAGGTCGAGCCTGACCATGTCGTCGAATGTCGTCCGGCTTCTCCCGCTGACCTGCCACAGCCCGGTGATGCCCGGCTTGGCTTCCAGCACCCTTCGATAATGCCAAGGCTTGTACTGCTCCACTTCGTAGTGCAGTGGCGGTCGTGGTCCTACGAGGGACATGTCTCCACGAAGTACGTTCCAGAGCTGAGGAAGCTCGTCCAAGCTCGTCTTTCTGAGCATCCGACCAATCGTCGTGACGCGAGGATCGTTGACGATCTTGAACGGCGTGTCTTTCGAATCGCCACCGCTCGGCGCGACGCCCTTAATCATCTGGCTCACGAACTGCTGGTGCATCGAGTGATCGTTGTTCACGTGCATCGTGCGGAACTTGAGCATCATGAACGATCGTCCCTTTCCGCCAACGCGGGACTGCCGAAAGAAGACCGGGCCCGGCGACTTCAGCTTAATCAGCGCCGCAACGACAAGGAACACCGGCAACGTCAGCAGAAGGATGATAGCGCTCGCGAGAACATCTAGCAGGCGCTTGAGTCCAGCCTGTGCACGGGCCGCCGTGGATAGATGCAGCCCCATCAGCAGCGGATCTGACGTCTGGCCGTTCTCGGGTACCGACGGCTTTGCTTGCGCGTAACAATGGAAGCGAATCGAAAAGTCGTCGCGCGTTTCCGCGTCGAGGCGCCGAGCCAGACTGAGCTGGATTCGCGACTCAATATCGAGAAGGAAATTAGAGTCGTTGCCGTCAATTTCGGGCACAATCAGTCCGAGCACTGAGCCGCGCTCGAGCCATCCGAGGACGTCCGTATCACGTTTTGCGACTGTCAGCGCTTCAACCACGGCGGACCAGGTCGCGGCATTGCGAATTCTTCTAGTCTTGCGAGACACCAGCACGAGCGCGAACGGCTGGTCGAATCGGTCGGCTCGTTTTTGTTCGCGAACCAACGCGCTCCGAAAAAGTCCTTGCCCGACCACGAGGGGGCGGCGGCCCCGCCACTGCGCATGAGATCGCACACCTGATCGCCCCGCCGCTCGGAAGGCCCTTGCAGCGGAAGGGCGACCGACCGACGGAGAAAATGAATCCGAGAGAGACTCAGACATAGTTAGATGGACTGCTTCGACTACGAACCGAGCCTGACGACGCGTACCCTGAGGCGTGCCGCGACTGATTTGGGCAAGCGCTCACTCAACAGGCGAGTGATACGCTCGACGATGTGACGCGAGGCGTCGACGCCCGGCTCGTCGAAACCTTGTGGCAATACGGCACCGGCAACACGCGCGCTGCGGTACCAGCCGATGAAGTCGACTTCCCGTACGCACAATCCGAGACCTCGGAAGACGCTGGCCGCCGCCGACCCAAATCGTACGCCTCGTTCTGAGCATCGACGGAGACTGACGAGGACAAGAAAGAACCTTCGTCCTGAGCGGACCGCGCGAAAACGCTCAACCTCGAGGAAGTGACGAAACGCTTGCTCAGAGCAGACGCTGCCGACATGACCTTCAAGGGCGAGAACACCAGGAGAATCAACAGGCGACTCATCCCGCGTACGGAGCGCTGTCTCTTCAAAGAAGCGGGAGTATGCCAACAACGACTCAAACGACATTCGATCGCCTCATTCGCGTGATCGTTTCTTCGATCTATGAAATCGAGGCGAAGCCACGGTGCAAACGAACCGCCATTTGCACAGAAACAATTCGGTGCGTGACGATTCTTTCTAACGATAGGTGCTTCAAGCATTTGCCTCGTTCGCGGTGCCCTCACGTCAGGCACCTAGGCAGCTTGTGTTCCGTAGAGTCGCGATAGTAGCGGCGAAAAGTCAGCGGGGCAGTGGAATTCGGGACCGATGCGAGTTTTCGTGGTCGGGAAGTTGCACATTCGATACAGGCTTGGGGGCTTGACACAGCTTCGCCCTCTCAGTCACACGGCCAAGCGGGCCGTAAGACGGAGCTGTCGGGATACAGCGTCGGTAGAGCAAGAGGTCTTCCGGGGAGACCAAGCCTGTCGGTTTGGTATGAGCTGGGATTGAACCCATTGAAATCAATGACTTACAAACTGTGGATGAGAGAACAGCTTGCGGATACGCCTCCGAAAGTCTCTCTGGACAGGGACTTTATCCATGAAAGGCTAGGATCTTTAGTCTGAGACGTGACAGAGAGTCACTTCTGGCCGTAATAGTGACCGTAGTAGGCCGTCGCAGGCAAGGTGCGCTCTTCGACACCGTTCAGGACAGTACCAATAATGCAGTCGCGTCCGAGCTCCGCAATGGCCCTATCGACAACCGGATATGGAGTAGCGCCCGCGCGAATAACGAATACGGCAGCCTGGGCAACTCTGCCAAGCACTTGCGCATCGGGCAGGAGGCCAACCGGCGGAGTGTCGAGCAGAACCCAGTCGAACCGAGTTGCCATTTCTTCCACAAAGGTTCGCATCCGTGCGGACGACAATCCAGCAAGCGGATTCTCACTAATGTTCCCCGCGGGAAGCACTGCAAGCCCGGGAGAGACAGAAACGGTGGTTGGTTCGATGCGATCGGACTGCAGCAGTTCGCTCAGCCCGTGGTCATTAGGAATCGCAAGTACCTCGTGGATCGAAGGCCTACGCAGATCGGCGTCAATCAGCAGTACGCGACGGCCGTATGACTCGCTGAAGGTCAACGCGAGGTTGATGGCGGTTAGCGTCTTTCCTTCTCTAGGGACGGCACTCGTGACCATAACGGTCTTGAGGCCCTTTTCCATTTGAGCATCGTGCAGAGTTGCAGCCAGGCGGCGATACTGCTCGATGAAGGCGGCGTTATTATCCGAGCCAACAACAAGCTTCCCTTTCCGGCCGAGGTCGGGTGACAGACTGGAAGTCCGGGCACGAACCTGGACGCGCGATACGAGTAATGATTCGGATGGTGTGCGGACAGCATCGGCTCGACCGTGACCATTCCGGTTCTCGAGCGGATAGTCGGCTAGGGTGAACTCGTCGGAAAGACGTACTGAAGATTCGCTCGCCCTCGCCGGAATTCGACCGACGAGCGCGCCCTGCGACGCTCGTTTCAACGCCTCGTCTATACGGCTCATCTAGCAATGCCCTTCATACCTGCTTATCGACTCCTGGAACCAAAAAACGAAAAGCGTCTCGGCCTGTACCCGTTATCAGTTTCTTCAGCCTTCCCCGGCGACTCGTTGGGTGTCGCCTCGGGCGGCGACGGCTCCAACGTCTTGCTGGCGTGACTCCCACTTAGAAGAGTCTCGCCTGGCGTGCCGTCGCCATGTAAGCGGAAGTCGCGGCACACCTCGAGGACGATGCTTCGGTCGACGGGCTGCCGCTCGAGGGCCATGCCGCCCACCAACGCGTTGTCACAGATGACACTGACAGTTCGGGGAATACCTCTGGAGTACTCGTGAATTAAGGCGATACCTTCTCGCGTGAATAACTTCGACGGCGTCCCACCTGCAACACGAATACGTGTTGCGATATATGCGGCCGTCTCGGACAGCTGAAAAGGCGTGATCTCGCAACGAAGCGCCACTCGTTGTTTCAACTGCCGTAGTTCAGGCTCTTCGAGCCTGTCGCTCAACTCGGGCTGTCCTGCCAATATGAGCGGCAGCAACTTCTCGTCAGCGGTTTCTATATTGGCTAGAAGCCGGACTTCTTCCAGGAGCTCTGTGCTGAGTGTCTGCGCTTCATCGACGACCAGTGCGGTGATTTCACCTCTATCACGCCGTTCACGCAATGTCCGCTCGAGCTCCTCGAGGAGCGTCGCCTTCGATCGAGAGGCCTCATCGCTCAGGCCGAATCGAGTGGCTAGTGTTGTCACGAACTCCGCTCGGGTAAGAGCCGGATTGTTCACGTACATGCAGCGCACAGCTGCACAGCGCTCGGACTCCAAAGCCGCTCGCAACAGTGTCGTTTTGCCCGTCCCAGCTTCACCGATGAGTACTGTGAGCGACTTCGCCGAGAACAAGCCGTACTCGAGATTGCTCAGCGCCTCTCGATGTGTTGCCGTGAGATAGAGAAACTTCGGGTTGGGCGTCAACTCGAACGGCAATTCACGAAGGCCGTAGAAGCGTTGATACATGAGCCTTATAGTCTCAGGAAGCCCCAGGCTACGATTGCTAGCGAACCGAGAACTGTTGCGACCCCGGCAAGATCGCAGAGGATTCGTCGAACACGAGCACCACGCCTTTCTTTGTCGGAGACTACTGCCGGAACGAGTGCCAACACAGGCAGTTCGAGAAGACGGGCTACATCTGCTTCGTGATTGAAACTCGAATCCGTATACTCAAGGAACGCACCCAAAAGGAACCCGAGCGCCAAACCGATGATGGCTGGTGCAACGGAGAATGCCAGTCGCCTCGACAGATTGGCGGCTCTCGCGGGAAGAGAAGCAGGGTCAAGGATCCTGAACTGCTCGCCGATCTGGCGTCGTTCGAGATTCGCTGCAAGTTTCGACTCTTCTCGTTTGGTCAGCAGACTATCGTACGTCTTCTTCAGAATGTCGTAGTCCCTCGTCAACTCGACGAGCTCCGATTCCCGCTTTGGCACGGCCTCCACTTTCTGCTGATAGTCAGCAATCACGGCTCTGAGTCGCGTTTCCTCTGCCTGGCTGGAAGACAGCTGGTGGTCGATCACATCCAGGTCCGCTTGCGCGTCACGGATTCGTTTTTGTCGTGCCAGCTCCGCTGGTGACTGCGCGGCCGAGGGCAGCGGAGTCGGCGGCGCTGGCCTGCGCGCTTCTTCAGCAACTCTGTCCTTCAGCTCGCGAATCGTCCGTTCCATCTTGCGTACGTCTGGATGGTCTGCCGTGTAACGCAGCTTCAGAACATCGAGTGCCTTCTCGGCAACCTCAAGTTGTTGCGCCGGCGACTGAGGCAATTGGCCATCCTGAGGGTTCGTAGAGACGGGCTGGGGAGCCGAGACAAGTTGCGTCTGCGCATCCACAAGCTGTCTTTCAACGAGAAGCCGACGCTCACGCGCCCGGTTCGCCGATTCGCTCAGCGACTGAAGCTGCAACTGCGCGGTCTGAATTGCCTGCAAATTGCTTTCAAGTTGTGAGGGCAACTCACCCGAATGGAGACGCCGATACTCTTCGAGCCTCTCTTCATGACCGAGAAGACGAGTTTTTGCGTCTTCGAGTTGGGACTCCAGAAAAACATTTGTACTCTCTGCGAGGTTCTCGCGGTCACGGCTGTTCTCGTCGATGAAGAGAGACGCGAGGCGAGCCGTGACCTTCTGCGCCATCTGCGGCTCGCGGCTCATGTAGCTCACGCGGAATGATTGCTGGCCCTTTTGGATTTCTACCGGGCCGATGTCCTGTCGCATTCGCGCAACTACATCCTCCATCGGCACCCTCGCCCGCAGCTCTGCATAGAGGCCGAAATCGCCGATGATACGCTCCAGTCTTGAGCGACTCAGGATTTGATCACTAATGGAGGGGAGTCGATCTTCAACCGTCGCAGTGACCGTGGACTTGACGTAACTGTCAGGCACCCGCTGTGGAATGACCATTATGAGGGTTTCGGACTTGTATGTCGCAGGAATGCGCTCCGCGACAAAAGGAGCAGTCGCCAAACCGAGCGCCAAGGGCACCACGAGCATCCATCTTCGCCGCCACAGAGTTTTGAAGACTTCTTCCGGAGTTAGGCTTCGTCCTGGTAACATATTTACCTTCGGAGAGCAGGCATCCACAGCGTCAGTCCGGCGCGCACGCCGTTTCGCTCAAGACCGGGCGGCATACCAGCCAGCAACAGCGCGCCATTCTGAAAATCGTAGTAGTAGTAAAGATATTCACCAAAGAGAGCGAACATTCTGCTTACGGCGTACCGAAGCCTCACGTCGGCTGTGTAAGTATCGAAGAAAAGGGCGTTGCGATTTAGAGCCGATTCGCCGGTTGCGTAAGCGGCTGAGAAGACTACGTCGACTCGCCTCGTCAACAAGCCGATAACAGACGCAGTAGCCCCATTTGAAACGACAGGTGTGGGCAAGTCAGCCACGTACTCAAGGCCTCTGCGAACGCCCGCAGTTGCCACCCATGTCTGGTTGAAGGGATAGCTAAATGACACGTCGCCGACCGCTTGGCGCTGTCGCTGGAAGTCGGCAAGGCCAGGAATAGCCTTATAGTTTGCGGCGGACAATCCGAGTCTGACACTGAAAGACGTGCGTCGTGTGGCCGAAATTGGTCGGCTGAAATCGACACCAATGTTTAGTGCGAGCTCGTTTGAATGACCATCTCCTCCATAACCGAACACACCGGATCGATATCGAATCTCTGTGGATACAGCGGTGTTACGAGTCGCATTTCGCGAGTATTGAGTGCGAAGGAGATAGGAACTGAGATCGGTCCATCTTTCTCGTTCTTTCAGGCGATCCGTATACTGAAACTCTCCAGTCGCGGACACGGTACTGCGGCTACCGATGTTATGACTGAGCGCCATCGTAGTCGTATACGTGTACGACTCGAAGTCGCTTACGGCATAATCGGGCGCTGTCATACCAGAGTCACCCGGTTCCAGCTCACCTACCGTGGGAAACAATCCAAAGAGGTATCCGGGCGTGAAAGCTGCCGATTGATTCACGACTAGTCCGGTGCCGCCAAGTGTTTCCGCGTTTAGGCCAATTCCCGCGCTATGCCCCACACTCTTTGTGCTTCCGAGATCGGCGTAATGGCGAAGCACCGACGTGGCATTGGCAGCGATTCCAGTCTTGTTTCGCCGCCAGGCGTAACTAGCACCCGCATCAAAGAGGGTCGAGAATCCCCCGGTCTGAAGACCCACCGGATCGATCGTCGAAACGAGCTGCCGTGGGACGTCGCTATCATAGCCCTCGATCAGTGAAACCCTGAGATCCAGAGTGGTGTTGGCATCAGCAGCCGGTCCGCTTCCAAAAAGACCCTGAGTCGACGCAGGCGGCATCGTAACCTGCGCAGTCGCATAGTCCCTAAACGCAAGAAGCACAACAGCCACAAGCAACGCACGGATAGCGAGGTTCACGGGAAGTGACCGTAGTTAATTGACCAGAATGGTGTCATTCGGTTGCAGAAGAATGTTTTGCTTCACGTTCTTGCCTCTCGTGACGTCGTTGAAATTGAACTTGAAGCGTCTCTCCTGTCCATTCTCGCTGCGAAGGATGGTGATGTCATCCTTGTGTGCGTACTCGAGGAGTCCACCGGCTGCGGCAATCGCCTGCAGAACATTCATATCCGTGTTCAAAGGCACCACACCCTGTTTGGCGACTCCCTGACCAATGACGAAAACCTTCCGGCTGCGAATCTCACGGACGATCACTGTCGCGTCGGGATCGGTGATGAATTTAGAGGCCGCCTTTTCGAGGTTCTCACCGAGTTGTTCGGGCGTCAGGCCCGCCGCCTGCACATCGTTCAACAATGGAACGGAGATCTTGCCGTCAGGGCGCACAACGACATCGGCGGAGAGCTGCGTATCTCCCCAGAACCGTATTGTGAGCAAGTCGTCGGCACCAACCACATATCCCGGAGGCGCCGACACACCCGTCGGAACGTTAGTGGAGTCGGCCTCGGCAATCCGAACAGTTGGCCTCGACTGGGGCGATTGCGCATCGGCGGGCGCACTCAGGAGGCCCAGAAGGATGATCACCCAAAGGCGTGAATCGAATTTGCGCATTCTCAAGGACTTTTGCAAGGAGGTCGCCAAACACCGTGGACGCTGAAAATCGACAAGACAGACGGAGTTCAGGCAGATCCGCCCGTTTGCCCGCTCTGTTTAGGCGGGCTTATTCTGCGAGCATCGACACCCTTCGATTCTTCAGAAAATAGTCTCCAAATTCGCGGACAACTTGCTGTCTCTGCGGCAGCAAACAGACTATGCTTTTCGGATCTTTTCCCGTCCCATTTTGACGCCCTTCGTCGCATTCCGTGTGTCGAGCACGAGGGTCGAGTGCTTGACGATGAACTCGTAGTCATAGGCGGAGTGGTCGGTCGCGATCAGGACGCAATCCTGCGACCCCAAGAATTCCGGCGTGAGATTCTGACTGGTCATTACCGGAAGGTCAGGATAGTGGCGCATCTTGGGAAGACCAGGGACGTGAGGGTCGTTGTAGGTCAGTTCGGCTCCACGTTCGAGCAGTAGCTTCATCAATTCGAACGACGGGCTCTCCCTGGGGTCGTCGATGTCTTTTTTGTAGGCCATCCCCAGTATCACGATCTTGCTCCCTTTGATTGGCTTTCGCTCATCGTTCAGGAATTCTGCCAACCGACTGATTACATACTGGGGCATATGGGTGTTGATCTCGCCCGCGAGTTCGATAAAGCGAGTCGGCTCCCCGTGTTTGCGCGCCAGCCAGGTCAGGTAGAACGGATCGATCGGAATGCAGTGCCCTCCCAGACCAGGTCCGGGATAAAACGCCTGGAAACCGAACGGCTTTGTCTTCGCCGCTTCAATGACCTCCCAAACGTCGATACCCAACTTGTCGTAGAGGACTTTCAGCTCGTTGACGAGTGCGATGTTAACGGCGCGATACGTATTCTCGAGAATCTTGCAGGCCTCGGCGACCTCCATACTGGATGCTCGAACGACTTTGACAATGGCGTGGCCGTACATAGCGCAAGCGAGATCGGCACTTTTTTCGTCGAATCCTCCGACGACCTTGGGGATCGTCGCTGCCTGGAAGTGTGGATTCCCGGGATCTTCACGCTCGGGACTAAACGCGAGGAAGTAGTCCGTCCCGCACTTGAGGCCAGAATCCTCGAGAACAGGCCATACGTTCACACGCGTCGTCGTCGGGTGCGTCGTGCTCTCGAGGACGACGAGCTGTCCGGGACGCAGCGTCTCCGCAATCGCACGAGCAGTTCCCTCGATGTAACTCAAATCCGGATCGCGACTTTCATTAAGAGGAGTCGGCACGCAGATGATGATGCAATCTGCTTCCGACAGGCGACCCAAGTCAGCGGTCGGCTCGAACTTTCTGTCACGAATGAATTGAGCCAGCGCAGAAGAGTCGATGTGCTTTATGTAGCTCTCGCCCGCCTTGAGCCTTTCAACCTTGAACTCGTCGACATCAAAACCGAGACATCGAAAGCCGCACGTCGTGAAGGCCCGGACGAGCGGCAGTCCCACATATCCGAGACCGATGACCCCAATCAATGCCCGCTTGGTTCGAATCAATTCGGCGAGCGCCTCGTAGCTGGTGGTTGCCTCGGTCGGGTGAGCCGATGTTGCCATCTAGAGAACCTCACGCAGCACGTGATTGCTGCAAAGCCTTCAGTATGCGTCGGATCCCGTGTCAAACAGGGCGCACGCAGGAGAGTGCGCGCCATCCCGACCGGGAACCTGGATTCAGGTTCCGTGCCGTACTAATCTTTAAAGAATCGGGGCCAGGGAAGCCTGCAAGGAATTGATACGTATGAGGTTAAACTCGAAATAACGCGTTCGGGTCCACGCCAAAAGGCACCCGAGCCACGGACAAAATACTTGACCAATTCCGAACGCGAGATTGCTCAGAATCGCACCGGCCGCTTCCTTAAGCTTTGACCGTCTCAATCACCGGCAGCCGGCCAATCGAATCGTAGACAAAACCCAGGGAACGTAGCCGGTCTGGGTTGTACAGATTACGGCCATCAATCACGATGGGACGCCGAAGCGCTCGCTTCATGCGATTGAAATCAGGATGTCGATACTCGTTCCAGTCGGTCACGATCACGAGGGCATCCGCTCCCTCGAGTGCGTCGTAGTTGGAATCGGCATAGCGGATCCGATCACCGAGGCGGCGGCGGCCTTCCGCCATCGCGGCGGGATCATGCACGGCGATA
>Ga0075428_100000806_pt1 | contig 32759 bp, 28 predicted proteins | sample RhiMetdeltSRZDD2_FD_75291 | JGI IMG/M metagenome (GOLD analysis project Ga0075428, IMG submission 75291) | Populus rhizosphere microbial communities from Tennessee, USA - Rhizosphere MetaG P. deltoides SRZDD2 | ecosystem: Host-associated > Plants > Roots > Rhizosphere > Soil | place: USA... | reverse complement strand
CGCTCGAGGAGTACTGGTGGTGCACCGAGCGGCTGTTCGAGTTCTCCGGCGGCCAGGGCCCCAACATGATCCTCGACGACGGCGGCGACGCCACGCTGCTCGTGCACAAGGGCGTGGAGTTCGAGAAGGCCGGTGCGGTGCCGGCCACGGCCGCGACCGACTCGCAGGAGTATGCGGTCATCCTCGAGCTGCTGCGTAAGTCGCTGGAGACCGAAGCGGGCAAGTGGACCCGCATCGCCCAGGGCATCAAGGGCGTCACCGAGGAGACCACCACCGGCGTCCACCGCCTCTACGAGATGCAGCGCAACGGGACCCTGCTCTTCCCGGCGATCAACGTCAACGACTCGGTCACCAAGAGCAAGTTCGACAACAAGTACGGATGCCGCCACTCGCTCATCGACGGGATCAACCGGGCGACCGACGTGCTGATCGGTGGCAAGGTCGCGGTCGTGCTCGGCTACGGCGACGTGGGCAAGGGTTGCGCCGAGTCGCTTCGCGGCCAGGGCGCCCGGGTCATCATCACCGAGGTCGACCCGATCTGCGCCCTCCAGGCGGCGATGGACGGGTACCAGGTGACGGTCCTGGAGGACGTGCTCGAGACCGCCGACATCTTCGTCACCGCGACCGGCTGCTTCGACGTGATCACCGCCGAGCAGATGAAGCGCATGAAGCACCAGGCGATCGTGGGCAACATCGGCCACTTCGACAACGAGATCGACATGGCCGGGCTGGCCAAGGTCCCGGGAGTTCAGAAGATCAACGTCAAGCCGCAGGTCGACGAGTGGCGTTTCGAGGACGGGCACTCGATCATCGTGCTCTCCGAGGGCCGCCTGCTGAACCTGGGCAACGCGACCGGCCACCCGTCGTTCGTGATGAGCAACAGCTTCACCAACCAGACGATCGCCCAGATCGAGCTGTTCACCAAGATCGACGAGTACCCGCTGGGCGTCTACACCCTGTCTAAGCAGCTCGACGAGAAGGTGGCGCGGCTACACCTCGGCGCGCTCGGGGTCAAGCTCACCGAGCTGACCAAGGAGCAGGCCGAGTACCTCGGAGTCCCGATCGGGGGCCCCTACAAGTCCGAGCACTACAGATATTAATAGATCTACGCTTGCCACTCCGTGGGGTGAGAGCTTAGGCTAACCAAACCAAGGTAAGCCTAAGCTCCTAACCCGCGGAGTTTTTGTGAACAGCTTCCTGCCCACCTACCTGATCGGACTGCGCGAGGGCCTCGAGGCCACTCTCGTCGTGACGATCCTGGTGGCGTTCCTCGTCAAATCGAATCAGCGCCTACTGCTTCCGCTTGTGTGGATAGGCGTGGGCCTGGCCGCGGCCCTGTCGGTGGGCTTCGCCGCGCTGCTGGAGTTCACCAGCGCGCATCTGGAGTTCGAGCAGCAGGAGGTGTTCGAGGCGATCGCCTCGTTCGGCGCGGTCCTCTTCGTGACCTGGATGATCTTCTGGATGCGCCGCGCCGCCCGCACCATCGCCGGCGAGTTGCGCACCAAACTCGGCCACGCGCTCGAGATCGGGTCCGTGGCCGTCATCTTGACCGCGTTCCTGGCGGTGGCTCGGGAAGGGCTCGAGACGGCCTTGTTCTTCTTCGCCACCGTGCAGGGCGAGAGTTCGGCCTGGTCCGTGACGGCGATCCTCCTCGGTATCGGTACGTCCATCCTGATCGGACTAGGCCTCTACTTCAGCGCGGTGAGGATCAACCTCACCCGCTTCTTCACCTGGACCGGCGCACTGCTGGTCCTGGTGGCCGCGGGCATCCTCAAGTACGGGGTGCATGACCTGCAGGAGGCCAACGTCCTGCCGGGTCTCAACAACACCGTCGAGCAGATCAGCTACGACCCCACGGTGTGGTGGGCCGAGCTGCTGCGCGGGATGTTCAACTTCACGCCCACGCCCAGCGTGCTGGAGTCGCTGGCCTGGGTGGCTTATGCAGCCCCCGTCCTCATCCTCTTCCTCTGGCCGGCAAAGCCCGCTGTTGTCAAGCAGCCGCAGCCTGAATCTAGGAGTGTCAATGCGTAGGTGCGTCGTTTCCATTGCCCTGCTTGGGCTTGTTCTGGGTGGTGCCGCGGCGTGCAGCAAGGATCCGGCACCGTCGACCGGCCAGCAGAACGGGCCGATCGCGGTCAAGGCCACCGACACCGCTTGCGAAGTGGCCCGCGGCGAGCACCCGGCGGGCACGGTCACCTTCATAGTGAAGAACGAGGGCAGCAAGGTCACCGAGTTTTATGTGTACGCCGCCGGCGACCGCGTGATGGGCGAGGTGGAGAACATCACACCCGGCCTCACCCGCGAGCTGAAGGTCGAGCTGGTGGCCGGCGCCTATGAGACGGCGTGCAAGCCGGGCATGGTCGGGCGCGGGATCCGCGGCGCCTTCAAGGTTTCCGGATCGGCGCAGGCGCTGACCGGCGACGCCAAGCTGGCCGCGGCGACCGAGAGCTACCAGCGGTACGTCAAGAGCCAGACCGACACGCTCCTGGTCAAGACGCAGGAATTCGTCGACGCGGTCAAGGCCGGGGACATCCCCAAGGCCAAGGCGTTGTTCCCGATAGCTCGCACCTACTGGGAGCGCATCGAGCCGGTCGCCGAGATCTTCGGTGACCTGGACCCGAAGATCGACGGGCGCGAGGACGAGGACCCCTTCACCGGATTCCACAAGCTCGAGCGCGATCTCTGGGTCGACAACGACGTCTCCAAGAGCGGGCCCATGGCCGACCAGCTGATGGTCGACATCAAGGAGATCGTGCAGAAGGCCAACTCCGAGAAGCTGTCGCCGCTCCAGCTCGCCAACGGCGCCAAGGAACTCCTCGACGAGGTGGCCACCGGGAAGATCACGGGGGAGGAGGACCGGTACTCGCACACCGACCTGTGGGACTTCATCGCCAACGTGCAGGGTTCGCAGGCGGCCGTGCAGGCGCTGCGCCCGGTGCTGGAGGAGCGCTCCCCGGCTCTGGTGGCCGAGCTCGACACCAACTTCGCGAAGGTGCTGTCCACCATGGAGAAACATCGGGCCGGAGACGGCTGGAAGCTGCACAACGAACTGAGCCAGGCCGACCTCAAGGAACTGACCGACGTCATCAACGCCCTCGGCGAGCCGGTCAGCAAGGTCGCCGCGGTAGTGGCGGGCTGAGCCATGCTGTCCCGCCGGAAAGCCCTGACCCTGGCCGGTGGCGGTATCGCCGCCGCCGGCGCGGCCGGCGCCATCACTTTGGTGGCGGGTGGTCCCGCGGACTCCCCCGCCACGGCCTCCTCCTCACCGGCCGGAGCGCTCGAGTTCTACGGGCAGCACCAGGCCGGCATCATCACGCCGGCGCAGGACCGGCTGCACTTCGTCGCCTTCGACGTCGTCACCGACAAGCGCGACAAGCTGGTACAGATGCTGGAGCAGTGGAGCGAGGCGGCGGCCCGGATGGCCGCTGGGCGGCACGCCGGATTGCGCGGCGCCGTAGGGGGTCAGCCCGAGGCGCCGCCGGACGACACCGGGGAAGCTTTGGGGCTGCCGCCTTCACAACTCACCCTGACTGTCGGGTTTGGACCTTCGTTGTTCGCCAAGTTCGGCCTGGCTTCGCAGAAGCCGGCCGCCCTTGAGGACCTGCCGCACTTCCCCGGCGACATGATCCGCCCGGAGATCAGCGGAGGCGACATCTGCGTGCAGGCATGCTCGAATGACCCCCAGGTCGCGGTGCACGCCGTGCGCAACCTGGCCCGCATCGGCTTCGGCGTCGTCAGCGTGCGCTACTCCCAACTCGGATTCGGCCGCACCTCCAGCACGACCCGGGAGCAGGTGACGGCGCGAAACCTCATGGGCTTCAAGGACGGCACCGCCAACATCAAGGCCGAGGACACGGACCTGCTACGCGAGCACGTGTGGGTGCCGTCTTCGGAAGGCCCACAATGGATGGTCGGCGGGACCTATCTGGTAACGCGGCGCATCCGCATGCTCATCGAAACCTGGGACCGCACCCCGCTGGCCGAACAGGAAATGATCATAGGACGGGACAAGGGCGAGGGCGCACCCCTGGGCATGTCCAAGGAGTTCGACGAGCCCGACTTCGGCAGCGACAAGATCGTGCCGGAGGCCCACATCCGGCTCGCTCATCGAAGCACCAACAATGGGGCGAGAATGCTGCGGCGGGGCTACAACTTCGTGGACGGATCCGATGGCCTTGGGCGCCTTGACGCCGGTTTGTTCTTCATCGGGTACCAGAGGGATCCCCGGACCGCCTTCGTTCCCGTGCAACGGAGTCTGGCCGGAGCCGACGTGCTCAACGAATACATCAGGCACACATCGTCGGGCCTGTGGGCCGTGCCGCCCGGGGTGACCGGCCCCGGCGACTTCTGGGGCCGCACCCTGCTCACCTAGTTAGTCCGACCAAGATCCCGCAATTTGCCTGGCAATAGACCGGTTGAGCTCCCATGGGAGCGCGATTTGCCAGGCAAATTGCGGGATCTTGAGGCTAGCGGATGGGGGTGGCGGGGCGCAGATGGCCCGTCGGAGTGGGTGCGGGGGCCGGGGCCTGTCCCGGGACGGCGATCTGCAGCGGGCGGAACAACTCCGGCCACAACTTGGCCTGGGTCTCGCGGGCCCGCGCGATCCTCAGCGCGGCCCGGCGGTGGCGTTCGCCGACCACGGCCGCCAGGTAGGCCCATCCCGGGGTGCGGGGCGGCGGCGAGGGCGTGACGCGCTGAAGCATCTCGCGCGCCAGGGATTCCCCGATCTGGCTACGGTACGGCTCGGCCAGGGACCGGCTGCGGGCCAGGAAGTGGCGGGCGGCCAGGGCGAGCTGGTCGTCGACGTCGGTCAGGTCGAGGGTGGCGGCCCAGGAAACGAGGAATGGCGGCGTCGTGGGCACCCAGCCCCAGGTCTCCGGCGTTCGCTCGTGGATGACGATGGTGCCGGCGGCCAGGTCGGCGATGCGCTGCGAACGCCGGGAGCTGGTCACCAGGGTCAGGCTGAGCAGCCAGCTCAGGGTCAGCAGCAGGCCGGGCCACTCCAGCGCGGTGCCCACCAGGGCCCGGATCAGCGACTGGCGGAAGGTGATCGGCCCGCCGTCCTCGCTGACCACCCGCAGCCCCATGGCGAGCTTGCCGGGAGTGCGGCCGCGCAAGAGGCTGTGGAAGATGGTCGGATAGCCGATGAACACCACGATCACCAGGGCAATCTGCGCCGCCCCGGCGAGGGCGCCGTCGGCCCACGGGCCGGTCAGCGCCAGGCCGACCGGGATCAACAACACGACGAACACCACGAGCTGCGCGACGATGTCGATCATCAGGGCCAGCGCGCGCGAACCCGCGCGGGCAAGGCGAATGTCAAGGTGGACGGCTTCGCCGCTGACCAACCTCACCTCGGGCTCTCGCATTCGATTACTGTAATGCGCTGTGGACCTGGACGCGTACGTGGCGGAGCACCGCGGGGAGTGGCGACGGCTCGGCCAGCTGAGCAACAAGTACAAACTGACCGCGGCCGAGACCGATGAGCTGGTCCTGCTTTACCAGCGCGTGGCTACCCAGCTTTCCGTGGTGCGCAGCCGCACTCCGGATCCGGCACTGGTGGCGGAGCTTTCGCGGCTGGTGCTGGGGGCACGGGCGGCGTTGACCGGGCCGTCCAAATTCGACTGGGGCAAGGTGCCCCGCTTCTTCGTCCACGACGTGCCGCTGTCGTTCTACCGGGCGCGCTGGTGGTGGGTCGCGTGCGGGCTCTCCTTCATCCTCGTCTCCGGCATCATGATCTCCTGGGTGGCGGGGGATCCTCAGGTGGCGCGGGACTTCGGCCTCAGCGACGCCGACATCCAGGAGCTGACCGAGGGCGCCTTCGAGGGGTACTACAGCGAGTACATGCCGCAGAACTTCGGTGCCCTGGTGTGGCTCAACAACGCCTTGATCGCGGCGATCTGCCTGGCGAGCGGGGTGCTTGTGCTCCCACCGCTGCTGGTGTTGTGGGAGAACGCGCTCAATGTGGGGATTATCGGCGGGGTGATGGTGGGCGCCGGGCACGGCGAAAAGTTCTTCGGACTCATTGCGCCGCATGGGTTTCTGGAGTTGACGGCGGTCTTCGTGTCGGCCGGGGTGGGGATGCGGATGGGGTGGGCCTGGATCGAGCCCGGCCCGATCCTGACCCGGGCGCAATCGCTGGCCAACGCGGCGAAACAGGCCGTGATCGGGGCGATGGGCCTCGTGGTAGTGCTGTTCATCTCCGCGGGCATCGAGGCTTTTGTCACCCCGGCGCCGTTCCCGATCATTATCCGGGACTTCATCGGCTTCGTGATCTGGTTGGCGTTCCTGGCCTATGTATGGGTTCTGGGGCGCATGGCGGACAACGCCGAGTCCGGCTCAGAGTCAGAGGCGGCCCGCGGCCTTGAGGGCGAGATAGGCGTCGGTCACCTGGCTGGCGAAGGTGTCGGCGGGGCAGTCTAGGACGTCCACCCCGTCGCGGGTCAGCGCCGACGCGATGCGGTGGCGCTCGGCCAGGCCACGGGTACCGGCGGCGATGTCATAGATGGCCGAGGTGTTCTCCGGCGGGGTTGCCGCCAGGTCGCGCAGCGCCTGATCGTGCACGGCGGCGATCAGAACCTGGTGGCGCGCGACGAGTTTGGCCAGGATCGGCAGTAGGCCCTCACCCAGTGCGCCCGGCTCAAGCGCGGTGAAGACCACGACCAGGCTGCGCTTGCGCTCGCGGCGCAGCACCTCGCTGATGATGATCTCGAAGTCGGTCTCGACCAGATCCGGGTGCAGGGGTGCGAGGGCGTTCACCAAGCGGGGCAACAGGTTTCGGCCGGTGACCCCGCTGACCACCGCGCGCATCTGATGGTCGGCGGCGATCAGGTCCACCTGGTCACCGGCTTCCTGCGCCACGGCGGCCAGCAGCAGGGCCGCGTCCATGGCGGCGTCGAGCCTGGGCTCGTCGGCGATGCGTACCGCACTGGTGCGCCCGGTGTCGAGCACGCACACCACGCGCCGCGAACGCTCCGGCCGCCAGGTGCGCAGCATGACGTCCTGGCGCCGGGCGGTGGCGCGCCAGTCGATGGAGCGCACGTCGTCGCCGGGCACGTACTCGCGCAATGTGTCGAACTCGGTGCCCTGCCCGCGCCCCCGGATCGCGGTGGCGCCCTCCACCTGGCGCAGCTTGGCCAGCTTCTCCGGAAGGTACTTGCGCGACTCGAACCGCGGCAGCACCCGCAGTGTCCACTCCGGACGGTGGTCGCACTGCCGGTAGACCAGCCCCATCGGGCCGAAGCTGCGCACCGTCGCGCGCACGGCCGGCCGGTCGCCGCGCCGAGTCGGGGTGAGCGTGGTGGTCACGGCACCTTTCTCCTTGGCGCCCAAGGAGAAGCGGTGCACAAACGGGGTGGCGCCGGCCGATGGTACCCAGGCATCCCTGATAGTCAACTGGGCGGCGCCGTCGGTCTTGTTGTGCACGATCAGCTCCACCGTCGCCGACTCGCCCAACCGGACGCTGCGCGCGCCCTCCCGGCGCACGGTCATGGCGCGTGGGTTGGCGGCCAGCTGCCAGTCCACCGACACGGCGACGATCACGATGGCGACGACGATCAGCGCGGCGGCCCAGGGATCGCTGCCCATGCCCAGCACCGGGATCCCGGCGAGGGCGATCCCGGCCAGCAGCAGCCACACGGTGCGGACAGTGATCATCAGCGGGGCGTGGGCACGCTGGAGAGCACGCTGTCGAGGACCGCGTCGGTGGTGACCCCCTCCAGCTCCGCCTCCGGGCGCAGCCGCAGCCGGTGACGCAGCGCGGGGCGGGCCATCACCTTGACGTCGTCCGGCGTCACGTAGTCGCGCCCGGTGATCCAGGCCCACGCCTTGGCCGTCTGCAGCAGCGAGGTCGCGCCGCGCGGCGAGGCGCCCAGTTCGGTGGAGGGCATGGCGCGGGTGGCGCGGCAGATGTCCACGATGTACCCGAGCACCTCCTCGGCCACGATGACCTTGCCGAAGGCCTCGCGGGCGGCGGTGAGGTCGGCCGCCGTGGCGACCGCCCTGAGCCCGACCGCGGCGAGGTCACGAGGGTCGAAACCGTTGTGGTGAGCGCGAAGCACGCCCAGCTCCTCGTCCCGGTTGGGCAGCGGCACGGTCAGCTTGAGCAGGAACCGGTCCAGCTGCGCCTCGGGCAGGGGATAGGTGCCCTCGTGCTCGATCGGGTTCTGCGTGGCGGCGACGACGAACGGCTCGGGCAGCGGCCGGGTCACGCCGTCGCTGGAGACCTGGCGCTCCTCCATCACCTCGAGCAGGGCAGACTGCGTCTTCGGCGGGGTCCTGTTGATCTCGTCGGCGAGCAGCAGGTTGGTGAAGACCGGGCCGTGCCGGAAGATGAACTCCACGCTGCGCGGGTCATAGATGAGCGAGCCGGTGACGTCGCCGGGCATCAGGTCCGGGGTGAACTGGATGCGCTTCATGTCCAGCTCCAGCGCGGCGGCGACGCTGCGCACCAGCAGCGTCTTGGCCACGCCGGGCACGCCCTCCAGCAGCACGTGACCGCGGCACAGCAGGGCGATGACCAGACCGGCGACGACACCCTCCTGCCCGACCACGGCCTTGGCGACCTCGGTGCGGATCCGGCCCAGGGCGGCCCGCGGATCGTGGACACCCGAAGTGGGACCCAAAGTGGGAACGGTCACGGTTCTACTCCCTCGTCACCTGCTGCACCAGGCGCAGCAGCTCGTTTGTGCGGGTCTCGAGCTCGGAGTCGTCCTCCGGCTCTGGTCCGAATAGGACGGTCTCAAGCCAGTCGCGCGGGTGGCCGGTCCGGGTCACGAGCGCGTCGAGCAGCTGCTCCCGGTCGGTGCCGGTCTTGAGCGCCGCGGCGAGGCGCCGCCGGGCCTCCACCCGCAGGGTCTCCAGGGCCGCCCCGCGCGCCTTGGCCCGGCGGTAAAGCTTGGCGCGACCCAGGGCGGTCTCGGCGCCGCGCACGTCGATCGGCAGCGGCTCGGTCACCGGCGCCCCCAGCCGCCGCCCGCGCGCGAACGCCAACGCGATGAACGTCAGCAGCAGCATGAGAACCAGTGGCAGCAACCAGTCCGCGAAAGGCGACTCCGGCTCCTCCGCCTCGCCCAGGCCGGCTCCCCGCTCGGGCCGCGAGGAGAAGGACGATTCCGGGCGTGGGCTGGCGTCGGGGCGGGTGCGCTCGTTGCCGGGTTGCAGCGACGGCAGGGGCTGCCCCAGGCCGGGATTCTCGCTGTAGGTCTTGGGTTTGGGCTCCGTGACGTGTAGATCCAGCCACACCACGGTCGGCTTGGTGCTCAGCAGATCGACGGCGAGTTTCGCGTTGTCGTGCTCGGCGATGCGGTCGGTGCGGAACGGGTCGGCGCTGCCCGCGAGTACGAACTCGACCGACATGTAGTCGATGGCGACAAGCCCGTTGTCGTAACAGACCCGGGGCGGCTGCTCGGCCTTTCTCAAGGCGCCGTACCGGGTCCGGAACACGCCCGCCCGCCCGGCCGTGGTCAGCGAGCAGCCCCGGCCGGGGCTGGCGACCCTGGAGGTCCAACGGGTGTCGCCCACCCCGAGGACCGGCACCGCGTCATACACCTGCCGGGCGTTGGGCTCCACGAGCACGACACGGGTCGAGGTGGGGCTGCGCCGCAGCATCCACAGGTAGTCCGGGTGCATGTACTCCGGCGTGGGGATGAACAGTGTCGCCTGGCCCTTCAGCGCCCAGGTGGCCATCAGCGCGTCGGAGGAACGGGTCTCCCGCTTGATGGTGATTCCCTTGGTGCGCAACAGGTCTGCCAGCTGCTCGCCGGAGGTCGGCTGGTGGCCGCTCGGCTGCGGGGAAAGGTAGTGCGCCTCGCCGGTGTCCGGCTGGGCCAGGCTGTGCAACGTGACGCTCAGCGCGATGAGGGTCAGTACCACCACCAGCGGGGTCAGCCCGCGAAACCAGCGACGCTTCGGAGTCATCGTTTGCCCATCTCCGATGTGAGCGCCCCGGCGAGGGCCCGCATGCGGGTGTCGTGTTCGGACAGTGCGGGCTCCTTGCGGTACCAGATGAATGTAAAAATCTTTGTCGCCTCGACGACGGGCGGCTTCACCGCCGGTCGAGCAAAACCGGCGGCATCGGCGAGCTCTGTGACCGTCCAACCCGGATGGTGGGTGATGACCCCTCGCTCGACGAGCTCCCGGACCATGGCGCGCAAGCGTTCCCGGACCGCCTCGGCGTAACGTCCCTCGGCGGCGTAGCGGTCGGCGAGGGTGGCGAACACGGCCGCGTCGACCTCGGGCAGCTCCTCCTCGCTCTGCGCGACCTCTTCCAGCTCCTCCTCGGTGATCAGCCGCACCTCACTGTCGTCATCGGACTTCTTCTCCCGGCGGCGGCGCCACCGCAGCACGCGAGCCAGCCAACCGGTGAACTCGTGCCAGAAGGCCCAGAGCAGGCCGAGAATGATCGCGCCCACGATGAGCAGCAGCGTGACCAGCGACAGCGAAAGCACATCGCCCACGACGGCGACGAACTCGTTCCAAAGTCTCATCGCACCGCCTTCAGGGCCGGCAGCGCCTCCCGGTTGAGCCGGATGTCCCAGGCTTCGGAGCGGAAGCGCGACTCGACGAGGGCGCAGGCGTCAAGCGCCGCGAGGTAGGCGTAGGTCGCCGTGTTGATGAGAGCGGAACCGGCGATGCCGATCCAGTAATCGGTATCCGAGCCGAAGGCGAGCAGGCTCATCAGCGACCCCAGGCCGGCGAAGAAGGCAAGGCGAAGCAGCAGCCAGGAAAAGTACCCCAGCAGCCGCACCCACGTGACCCGCATGCCGCCACGGAAGGCCAGCCGCGCACCGCGCCCAAGGGCGGCAAAGGCACCGCGGTTCTCCAGCCCGATGGACGCCCCGGAGACACCGAACAGGCCGTAGCCCAGAATCCAGAACGGCCCGAGCATCAGCCCGGCCAGGTTGGTGAATCCCACGACGGGCGCGGTGACCAGCGTCCGCTCCCAGGCCACCCGTTTCGGCGGGGTTATGCCGACCGCGATGGCGGCGCGCCGCCCCGCCATCGGGCCGAGCATGTTGATGATCATCGCCTCGGACGCGACGCCAAGCATCAGTATCAGCATCTGAAGACCGAACGTGTCCCAGAAGTCGTCGGTGGGGCTGATGCCCATATAACCGCGCAACAGGAACAGCCCTCCCTGCTCGGCGATGGCCAGGCCGGCCGCGACCACCAGCAGCCACAGCCCGCTCCGCCCGCGCAGCAGCTGGACGGCCGCGTCGAGCAGCTCGCCCACAGTGAGGGGGCGCCGGGGCAATGACGGATGGGGTGACGGAGGGGCTGCTGTCACGCGGCCTATGTTTGCACGTGGTGTCCAGAAACGTGACCCCGAGGTGGCCAATTGGACATATCCCTGAAGCGGGTTCATGTCTCTTGCCGGGAGGTGGAATATTTGACGGCATGAGAGCCCGGGTACTGGTCGTTGATGATGATCCCGCGCTCGCCGAGATGCTGGGCATCGTGCTGCGCAGTGAGGGCTTCGCGCCGTCCTTCGTTGCCGACGGCGAGCGCGCGCTGGCTGCCTTCCGCGAGACGAGGCCGGACATAGTCCTGCTCGACCTCATGCTCCCCGGCATGAGCGGGCTTGACGTCTGCCGCGCGATCCGGGCGGAGTCGGGCGTGCCGATCGTCATGCTGACCGCCAAGAGCGATACCGTGGACGTGGTGCTCGGGCTCGAGTCGGGCGCCGACGACTATGTGGTGAAGCCGTTCAAGCCCAAGGAGTTGGTGGCCCGGGTGCGCGCCCGGCTGCGCCGCGGCGAGGACGTCACCCCCGAGCTGCTCAACATCGGCCCGCCCGACAACCAGATCAGCATCGACGTGCCCGCGCACACGGTCACGCGCAACGGCGACGAGGTCAAGCTGACCCCGCTCGAGTTCGATCTGCTCGTGGCGCTGGCGCGCAAACCCCGGCAGGTGTTCACCCGCGAGGTGCTGCTCGAGCAGGTGTGGGGATATAGGCACTCGGCCGACACCCGGTTGGTCAATGTCCATGTGCAGCGGCTGCGCGCCAAAATCGAGCCCGACCCGGAGCGTCCAGAGATCATCTTGACTGTGCGCGGGGTGGGTTACAAAGCGGGGACCAGCTAATCTGGGCTAATCGTGACCACCCCCGGCATTACCCGTCACCTCAACCGCGCGCTGGAAGCCGCGCGGCGATACACGCGTCCCGTGATCGCCCGCATGCGGCAGGCGGCGACGTGGCTGGCGTGGGCGCTGGGACCGGTGGCGGGGTGGCTGGCGTGGGCGCTGGGGCCGGTCGCGCGGGTGTTGCGGCCCATGGCTTTGCGGGTCAGGCACACCTGGCGGCGCTCGCTGCAGCTGCGGATGATCACCATCACCGTGGTCGTGTCCGGGTTGCTGGTGGGCGGGTTCGGCTTGCTTGTCGCGCAACGAAACAACACCGCGCTGATCAATGTGGCGCGCGCTGACGCCTTCACCAAGCTCGACCTCGCCGCCGGATACCTTTATGACCTGTTCGACGGCAGGTCCAACGGCGAGGACTCCACCATCGATGACGATGTGAAGCAGGCGCTGACCCAGCTCGCCCTGGCGCCGGAGCAGGGTGGCGGGGTGATCGTCGCGGTCATGTTCACGGAGGCGCCGCCGGGCGTCTCGCCGGTTGTCGCCTGGCCCGGGCCGGATTGGGAGACTTACCACACGGTGATCACCTCGGAGCTGCAGCGGGCCGTTCAGGGGGGTGACATCGCAAGCCAGGTCTCGGTGGTCGGCGGACGGACCTACATGGTGGTGGGCCGGCCGGTGTTCACCCCGCGCTGGACCGACCGCCGCCAGGTGGAGCTCTACTACGCGATCCCGATGGACACGGCGATACAGGTCTCGCAGGACTTCCGCACCACCATGCCGCTCATGGGCGGGCTTCTGGTGCTGCTGCTGACCATCCTGGTGGTGTTCGTAACCCGGCTGGTGGCCCGGCCGGTGCGGCTGGCAGCGCAGACGGCGCAGCTCCTCTCGGCCGGCCTGCTCGACCAGCGCATGACGGTCAAGGGCGAGGACGAGCTGGCCCTGCTGGCCGACGCGTTCAACCAGATGGCGGCCAACCTTCAGCGCCAGATCGTGCGGCTGGAGGAGATGTCACGCCTGCAGCGCCGGTTCACCTCCGATGTCTCCCACGAGCTGCGCACCCCGCTGACGACGGTGCGCATGGCCGCCGACCTGCTGCACTCCCAGCGCGACCAGTTCGACCCGGCGGTGGCGCGCAGCGCCGAGCTGCTCCAGACCGAGCTGGACCGGTTCGAGGAGCTGCTCAGTGACCTGCTGGAGATCAGCCGGTTCGACGCCGGGTTCGCCATGCTCGAAGCGGAGCCCACCGACATGGTGGCGCTGGTCAGGCGGGTCTCCGAGCGCCTGGGCAGCGTGGCGCAGCGCTGCGGCACGCAGATCAGCGTGGTGACCCCGGAGCTCCCGGTGATCGCCGAGATCGACTCGAGGCGTATCGAGCGGGTGCTCAGAAACCTTGTGGACAACGCCATCGATCACTCTGAGGCTAAGCCGGTCGTGATAACCCTGGGCTGCGACAGCAAGGCCGTGGCGATCACGGTCCGGGACCACGGCATGGGGCTGAAGCAGGGCGAGGCCAAGCTGGTCTTCAACCGCTTCTGGCGCTCCGACCCGTCCCGCGCCCGGCAGACCGGAGGCACGGGCCTCGGCCTGTCGATCAGCATCGAGGACGCGCGGTTGCACGGCGGCTGGCTCGAGGCATGGGGCGAGCCCGGTGAAGGCGCCCAATTCCGGCTCACCCTGCCGGTGCGGGCCGGCGCCCGCCTGGCCTCCTCGCCGCTGCCGCTCAACCCGATGACCGCGACGGTGGTGCCGCACCAGGCGAGCCGGGCGGAGGTGGCGGCGTGAAAAAGCTCGCGGTGGCACTGGTTCTGCTCGCCGCCACCTCGGCCGTCAGCGCCTGCGGGATCGGCCCGGGACAGGTGGTGACGAAGGAAAAGGCGCAGCCTGGGGATCAGCGGCTCGACCAGTACTCCACCGAGGACCTGCTGCGCCCCGACAACCTGCGGGACGAGGTCGAGCTGGTCAGACGCTACCTGCGGGCCGCCGCCGACAAGTCCGACACCCAGTTGCAGACCGTGCGCAGCTACTTGGAGGACCAGAACTGGAAGCCGGCCGCGCCGGACGAGCTCAACATCTACCGGGTGCTGGAAGACCCTGGCAGCGCGGGCAAGCGGGACAACGAATTCCCGGTCTCGGTGCTGATGCAGCGCGTGGGTGTGCTCAAGGCCGGGCGGCTCGAGCCGGTGTATGAGGAGCGCAAGCATGTGCAGTTCACGGTCATCGACACCCGCTCGCCCACCGGATATCTGCTGCGGCAACCGCCCCCGGGACTGATTCTCTCGGACTCCATGCTGAGCACCAGATACCAGGCTCGGCCAGTCTACTTCTGGGACAACGCGGACCAGCGTCTGGTGCCCGACATCCGCTATATCCCTTCCCAGATGCTCGAGGGGGAGAAAGCCCGGCTGCTTATCGACTACCTCTACGCGGGGCCGTCGCCGTTCCTGCTCAAGGCCGTCAAGCAGCCACCGGGCCAGGTGCCGCTGCGCACCCTGGTGCACAACTCCGACGGCAGCATGACGATCGACCTGCCCAACCAGCTCAGCGACGACGATCTGTCCCTGTTGTCCGCCCAGCTTCACCGGACGTTGGTGGGAGGGCCGGTCTCGCGGATTCAAATCAAGATTCTAGGTGTACCCGTTCAGCCCGCCCCTCTCCAGCAGGCCAACGATTCGGGCCCGGTCGCGCGCTTCGCCGTGCAGGCGCAGAAAGTGGTGCGGCTGGAAAGCGGGGCGGTGCCGCTCAGCCTTGAGGTCAACACCGGTGTGGAGTGGGCGGTGTTCTCCCGCCGTGGGGAGTCGGTGGCGATGTCGCGGGCCGTCAACGGCGTCAGGCAGTTTCTCATCGGTCCCAGCGGCGGTCCCCGGGCCGTGGCGGTGTCGAGCGACAAGCCCGTCGACCAGGCGGCGTGGCTGGCGGGCGAGTCGCGGGCGGCGCTGGTACTCGTCGACCGCAAGCTCTACGAGGTGCGGCCCGGAACCGACGCACCCAAGATCACGCCGTTGGCCGGGCCGGTACCCGGCCCGGTGACGAGCTTCTCCGTGGTCCCCGACGGGCGCATCGCCCTGGTGGTGGACAAGAAGTTCTACCTGGGGGCGCTCTACCACACCGGCGAGACCTCGACGATCACCCAGCCGCAGCAGGTGCCCACCGGGCTCGACCAGGTGCAGCACGTGGCCCTGTCCCGGACCGACGCCATCATCGCCGGGGTGGGTTTGGACGATAAGCAGACCAAGCTGGTGGTGACGCAGATCAACGTCGACGGCGTGCTGCAGTCGTCGGCCTGGGAGGACTACGGGGTCGGGGAGCAGATCTCGCACCTGGTCACCGATGTCCGCACGTCCACTATGTACGTCGGCGCGACCTACTACGACTACAAGGGAGCCGCCCAGCAGGTGGGCACGAACGGGGCCAGCCCGGTGAGCCTGCTCCCGCCGTCACAACCGAGCGCCTCACCGGCGCCGTCAAGCTCGCCCGCGCCCCCACCGCCACCGATCACCGCGGTGAGCTTCGAGGGGTGAGCGGACTCTGGGCCACGCTGGCCGATCTTGTGCTGCCCAACCCTTGCGCGGCCTGCGGTTGCCAGGGCGAGCCGCTCACCTTCGACGTATGCGCGGCGTGCGTGCGGGCGATCGACCGGTTGCGGGCCTTCCCGACCCGGCCCACGCCCGCGCCGCCGGGGCTGCCGCCCTGTTACGCGCTCGGCGAGTACGGCGGGCAGCTGCGCGAGCTGATCCTCGGGTACAAGGAACGCGGGCGGCATCGCCTGGCCCGGCCGCTGGGAGCGCTTCTGGCCGAAGGCATCGCGGCCGCCGCACCGGAGTTGCCGCTGGTCTATGTACCGGACACGGGCGGCGCGGCGCGTCGTCGCCACGGTGACCACATGCTGACGCTGGCGCGACACGCGGCTGAGGCGCTGCGCCGCTCCGGCCGGTCCACGACGCTGGTGAGCGCGCTCCAATCCCGGTCGATCGTGGACTCGGTGGAGCTGGACGCCGGCGGCCGGGCCCAAGCGGCGCAAGGGAAATTCGCCGTGCGGCGCGGGGTGCCCGGCGGCGGTTCGCGCGTGGTCCTGGTCGACGACATCATCACCACGGGCTCGACGCTCGCGGCGGCAGCGAACGCCCTGCGACAGGCGGGAATCGATGTGACGGCTTGTGTCGCATTGGCGGCGACACGCCGGCAGGTGTCGCCTTGATTCACGTCAAGGCCCGATCGGGCGAATCCCAGCTAAACAGTTTTGAGACAAGGCGTGACGTGGGGGCAAAGAAGAGCTAGCGTCAGAAGTCAACCACTCCGTGGAGCGCTTGAGAGGGGGCATTTGATCTTCTGCCCTCGCCGTTTGCACGAAATCCGCGAAGTTCTCACGGCCAGGGCACAGTGATCACCGCGAAGATGCGGACGTTCGAGATCTGTGTGGGAGGTCAGGCGTGGACATCGTCGTCAAGGGTCGCAACGTGGAGGTCCCCGATCATTACCGGGTCCATGTCGCAGAGAAACTGCAAAAAATCGAGCGTTACGACCAGAAGCTAATTCGAATCGACGTCGAACTATTCCATGAGCGCAATCCGCGCCAGAACGACAACTGCCAGCGAGTGGAGATCACGTGCTTCAGCCGGGGACCCGTGGTGCGGGCGACGGCATGCTCAGGGGATTTCTACTCCGCTCTCGATCTGGCCACCAGCAAACTCGATGGGCAGCTCCGTAAGGTAGCCGACCGGCGCCGGGTCCACCGTGGCCGGCGCGCTCCGATCTCGGTCGCCGAGGCGACCGCCCGGCTCCCGCTGTTCGAGCGCCCCAATACCGAGGCGGCGCTGGCGCCAAGAAACGGTCACGTGGATCTGCTCGCGGAGCCTGAGGACGGCCAGCCCTGGCACATCGTGCGGGAGAAGGAGTTCTCCGGCGAGCCGATGACCCTCGACGATGCCCTGTACCAGATGGAACTGGTCGGGCATGACTTCTATCTCTTCCATGACAAGGACAGCGGTCGCCCCAGCGTGGTGTACCGCCGCAAGGCCTATGACTACGGCCTGTTGACGCTGGCCTGGTAAGCCGGGAAGCCCACCAGACCAGCGCGCTAGAAGACGATCACGGGTTCGAATAACCAAGCGTGTAGGCACCGGAGCCGCTGTACGCGTGCACGCGGTACCGGTAATAACCGGCCGTGCCCGAGTAGTTCACGGCTTCGGTGTTGCCCGGCGATGTCGACGAGGCGACATTGGCCCACGCGCTGCCGTTCCACTTCTGCAGATACAAGTCGAAGTCGGTCCCAGCCGGTCCGCACAGGTTGGCCCGGTGGGCGCCCGACACGGTCGACTGGTAGTAGCTGCCGTTGGGCTGGTATGCGCTGCCGCCGCTGGAAAGCGAGCCACTGACGGTGAACTCGTGTCCAGTACAGCCACTTGGAGGCGTCGTGCCGCCGCCGCCGGTCATGAGCTGCAGGCCGTAAACCTGAAGGATCTCGTTGACCGGCTGGAAGTAGGTCGTGCCGCCGGAGGTGCAGTTGCCCGAGCCCCCGGAGGTGACGCCCTGCGCCTGGTTGCCGGCGATCAGCGAGCCGCCGGAGTCGCCGGGCTCGGCGCACACGTTGGTGCGGATGAGGCCGTTGACCGTTCCCTGCGGGTAGGTCACCGAGGCGTTGCGTGCCTGGACGGTGCCGCAGTGCCAGCCGGTGGTCGAGCCGGAGCGGCAAACCGAGGCGCCGATGCCGGCGTCGGTGGACCCGGCGACCGAGACGGTCCCGCCGGCGTAGTTATTGACCAGCGGGCGCGGGGTGTTGCCCGCGGCGACCTGGACCCAGGCGTAGTCGTTGCCGGGGAAGCTGGAGCCGCGGAAGGTGCCGCTGGGCTGGCTGGTGGTGGCGCCGGTGGTGCCGCAGTGCCCGGCGGTGACGAAGCCGCCGCTGACCGGGAAGCCGACCGAGCAGCGGGTGCCCGAGCCGATGAAGTAGGCGTTGCCGCCGATGACATCGATGTACGGCCGAGGGTCCTCACCGGACGCTTCGACGCGCACGGCGTCGGCGGGGACACCGGCCGACTTGACGAAGACAGCGGCGGCTGTTGCTGCTGTAGCGTCACGGGCGAGCACCACCACACTGTTGGTGACCACGTCGACGTACCAACCGGGGACGCCGGCGCTCGGCGACGGCACGGAGTCCAGTTTGGCCATGACGCCCTGCAGATCGTCGTGGCTGCGCCCCACCAGTTTCGGGGTGGCCCCGGTGGCGCGGACCTTCTCCGCCGACGCGGAGTCGGTGACGGCAACGGTCAGGGTGGCGGCGTCGCCGGACAGCCACGAGCCGGCGTAGCTCGAGCCGAGCGACTTGCGCAGCGACAGTTCGGTGCGGGACGCCTTGGCCTCGTTGGCCAGCCGCACCCGCACGCCCTGGGGGTCGAGTTTCAGATCGCGCTGGAGAGCCGCGAACACCTGCGGGGTAACGCCTTCAGGGGTGTCGGCCGGGGGTTTTGCCAGCGCCGGTATGGTCAGCGCGGCGGTCAAGCCCGCGGCCGTGGCGATCACGGCGGCCGCGGTGATGATTCTCCGATCCATGCGGGCAGGCTTGCATGCACCTATAGCGAATAATAGATATCGCTTGGATCATACCGCGACACGGATGGACGCGGCCGCGCCGAAGTGCGGATACTTCTCCAGGAACCGCGCATATTGCGGAATGCGTTGCGCCGCATCGCAATACGCGGCGGCGGCGTACTCCAGGACGTTGTCGGCGAAGTCGGCGACGGGCGAGTCCGGATGCCAGCCCAGCAGGTGCCGCCAGCGCAGCGGCGCGCCCGTGATGGGGACCGTGGTCAGGCCGTGCACCCGCCGGAAAGTGGCCTGGCACAAGCCGACCGCGTGCCCCTCCTGCACCAGGTCGATGCAGCCGCCGGTGTCCATTTCGTACATCGTCTTCGGGGTGAACCCCTCGCGGGCGCACGCGGCGGCGAAGCAGTCGCCGAAGCAGCCGTCGCCGGGAGCCGTGACCCACTGCGCCTCGGCCAGCTCGCCCAGCCGCACCTCCTCGCGCTCGGCCAGCTCGTGCGACTCGGGCAGCAGCAGGAAGACCGCGTCCGTGGCCACGACCCGCCAGGTCAGGCCGTCGGCCGGGGCGCCGGGCATGGTGTCGCCGCAGACGCCGACCAGACAGAAGTCGAGACGGCCGTTGATGACCATGTCGGTCAGCTCGGTGGCCCACCACGAGGCGTGCGTGATGACCTGAGCCTCCGGGTGGTCGGCGGCGACCCGCTTGACCAGGCCGCCCAGGATGGGGCCGTTGGCGGCGCCGATCCTATAGCGCCCCAACATGTTCTCCGAACCGGCGAGGCGGGCCGCCTCGTCCTGCAGGTCCTTCATCGCCGGCAGGACCACCCGGGCCCGGGCCAACACCAGCTCGCCCAGCACGGTCGGGGTGGCGCCGTGGCGGCCGCGCTCGAACAGCGGCCCGCCCAGCGAGCGTTCGATCCGTTGCAGCTGCGCCGTCAGGGCCGGCTGCGCGAGACCCAGCTGGGATGCCGCCTTGGTGACACTGCCGGTCTCGGCTATCGCGCAGACAACCTTGAGGTGGCGTAGCTCGAGGTTCATAACGTGACGTTAAGACGATGTTGAGATCCAGAAAAGAGTTTTAGCCCCCAAGATTTGGGTTGAGCCGCACAAACCGAATATCATCGATGCGTGCGCCGTTCCGGCCCGGCAGCGCGGCCTTCAGGTAACCCTCGCGCGTGAAGCCGGCCCGCTCCAGAACCCGTTGCGACGCCCGGTTCTCCGGGAATGTCCCGGCGATAATCCTTGCGATGCCTACGTTTTCAAACGCCCACCGGCACAGCAGGTTGACCGATCGGGTGGCGATGCCCTTGCCCCGGAACTCCGGGTGCAGCGAGTAGCCGATCATGGCCTCGCTCAATGGCTGATCCTTGTAGTAGAGCCCGATGCTTCCGGCGAAGGCGCCCGTCACCGCGTCCTCGATGACGCACTCCGCCCGGTCGCCGGCCAGCCAGTTGTTCTGCACCCAGGCGGCGCGCTCCCACGCCACCTCCGGCGTGATGAGCGGGCCGAACGAGGTGTCGATCACCTCGGGCAGCCGGTTGAGCGCGACATAATCGTCCACATCGTCCGTCCGTAGTGGACGGAGCCGGACAATGCCGTCGGTGAGGTGACCGCCGGGCAGATCGGGCAGGATCCGCGCGATCGGCCGGTCGGGGTCGGTGGCAAGGCGGACGAAGCAGACCAGATCCTGCCGCCCGCCGTCGCGCGTGGGCCCGCCCTCGCGCCGCACGCCCTCGCGCGTGAAGCCGGCCGCCATCGCCACCCGCTGGCTCGCCCAGTTCTCCTTGGCCGCCAACAGTTCCAGGCGATGGAAGCCGGACTCGAAGGCCCACCGGCTGATGGCTCGCGTGGCCCGGGTCGCCACGCCCTGACCGCGGGCCCACGGGGCGATCCAATAACCCACCTCGGCCTGATTCCGTCCAGGTTGGACAGTGTTTATTCCTATGCCGCCAAGGACTTTCCGGGTACCAGGAAAAACTATGCAGAACGCGGCGCCACCCTGCCGCCAAGCTTGCGGCGCCCCTTCCTCGACCCACCACCGCCCGGCTTCGTCGGTGTAGGGGGAGGGGATCAGGGGCAGCCAGCGAGCGATATCGGGGTCGTTACAGGCGTCGATGAGGTCGTCGAGATCGTCCATTGCCCATGGGCGCAGCTCGATGCCGTCCCGGGCGAACGTGTCCGGGGTCATGTCATTTCCGCGCGGGGGTCCGAACGGAGGATGGCAGCGACCCAGCAGTCGTAGCGCTTGCCCCGCTGCGCGCAGCCGTGGCGCTGGATGCCCTCGTAGATGAAGCCCGCCTTCTCGGCGACCCGCTTTGATCCGTCGTTGCCCACGTGCGCGCGCCACTCGATGCGCTCCAGCCCCAGCTCGTCGAAGCCGAACTCGACCGCGGCCCGCAGGGCGGCGGTCATGTAGCCGCGGCCGCGGGCGTGTGGGGCGGTCATGAACCCGACGTCGGCCACCTGGCGGTCACGGGCGTCGATGCGCAGGTCGAGCTGGCCGGCGTAGGTGCCCTCGGCGTCGGCGACGACCCACGCGGCACCGTCGCCCCGCTTCCACCAGCCCGGGGCGTAGCTCTCGACGTAGGAGACCGCCCGGTCGCGGTCGTAGTCGAGCGGCAGCGTGACCCATTCGAGCGTCTCGGGGTCGGTGGCGGTGGCGAGGATCTCGTCGATGTCGCGTTGCTCGGCGAGGCGGAGCATGATCTTCTCGCCACGATCGGTGGTGGCGTGGAGCACAGGCTGGGGTCGTTCACTCACGTTTCCACACTGCCATACCCCGCAACTGGTAATGTTTATGCCTTGTTTGCCCGGACCAGTGGATTTGATGGGCAAACGTCGCCCGGGGGTGTGGGTTAGGCTGGAGTGCGCCTACGATGGTTCGGTTAACCGTGTAGGGGAGCGAACCCGTGTCGTTTTTTGAGAAGATCCTCCGTGCCGGCGAGGGGCGGATGCTGCGCCGGCTTGAAGTGATCGCGAAAGCCGTCAATTCCATCGAAGAGACCTACGAGAATCTCACCGATGCCGAGTTGCGCGACCTGACCGATCAATTTAAAGAGCGCCTTGCCGACGGGGAGACCCTCGACGACATCCTGCCCGAGGCGTTCGCCACCGTACGGGAGGCGTCCAAGCGCACCCTGCATAAGCGGCATTATGACGTCCAGATCATGGGCGGTGCCGCGTTGCACTTCGGCAACATCGCCGAGATGAAGACCGGTGAGGGCAAGACCCTGGTCTCCACCCTTCCGGCATACCTGAACGCGTTGGCCGGCAACGGTGTGCATGTGATCACCGTCAACGACTACCTGGCCCAGCGCGATGCCGAGTGGATGGGGCGCATCCACCGCTTCCTCGGCCTGAGCGTGGGCGTGGTCCTGCCCAACCGCCCCTCGGTCGAGCACAAGGCGGCCTATGAGTGCGACATCACCTACGGCACCAACAACGAGTTCGGCTTCGACTACCTGCGCGACAACATGGCCTGGACAGCCGATGATCTCGTACAGGTCAAGGGGCACAACTTCGCCATCGTTGACGAGGTGGACTCGATCCTCATCGATGAGGCCAGGACGCCGCTGATCATCTCCGGCCCGGCCGAGCAGTCCCAGCGGTGGTATGGCGAGTTCGCCAAGCTGATCGGCCGCATGGAGCGCGGCAAGGACGGCGCGGGCGACTACGAGGTCGACGAGTCCAAGCGGACGGTGGCCGTCACCGAGCGCGGTGTCGCCAAGGTCGAGGACAGGCTGGGCATCGACAACCTTTACGAGTCGGTCAACACGCCGCTCGTCGGGTACCTGAACAATGCCATCAAGGCCAAGGAACTTTACAAGCGCGACAAGGACTACATCGTCTCCGACGGCGAGGTCCTCATCGTCGACGAGTTCACCGGCCGCATCCTGCACGGCCGGCGCTACAACGAGGGCATGCACCAGGCGATCGAGGCCAAGGAGGGCGTCGAGGTCAAGCAGGAGAACCAGACCCTCGCCACGATCACCCTGCAGAACTACTTCCGGCTCTACGAGAAGCTTTCCGGCATGACCGGAACGGCCCAGACCGAGGCTTCCGAATTCAACAAGGTGTACAACGTCGGCGTCCTCACCATCCCGACGCACAAGCCGATGATCCGCGTCGACCGCCCCGACGTCATCTACAAAACCGAGAAGGCGAAGTTCCAGGCCGTCGTCGAGGACATCGCCGAGCGCCACGGGCTAGGCCAGCCCATCCTCGTCGGCACCGTGTCGGTGGAGAACTCCGAGATCCTCTCGCAGCTGTTGCGCCGCAAGGGCGTGGCCCACAACGTGCTCAACGCCAAGTTCCACGCACGTGAGGCCGAGATCGTCGCTCAGGCCGGCCGCAAGGGCGGGGTCACGGTCGCCACCAATATGGCCGGTCGAGGCACCGACATCCTGCTCGGCGGCAACCCCGAGTTCCTGGCCAAGGCCGACCTGCGCCAGCGCGGGGTCAACGAGGAAGACTACGACGAGGCCGAGTACGACAAGCTCGTGCAGGAGAACCTGCCCAAGTGGGAGGGGCAGTGCGCGGACGAGGCCGAGGAGGTCGTCTCGGTTGGCGGGCTCTACGTGCTCGGCACCGAGCGCCACGAGTCGCGCCGCATCGACAACCAGCTGCGTGGCCGCTCCGGCCGCCAGGGCGACCCCGGCGAGTCGCGCTTCTATCTGTCGCTTCAGGACGACCTGATGCGCCGGTTCCGCTCCGGCGCGGTCGAGATGGTGATGGACCGGTTCAACATCCCCGAGGACGTCCCGATCGAGTCCAAGATGGTCTCCAAGCAGATCAAGAGCGCGCAGACCCAGATCGAGGCTCAGAACGCCGAGATCCGAAAGAACGTGCTCAAGTACGACGAGGTCATGAACAAGCAGCGCCAGGTGGTCTACGCCGAGCGCAAGCGGGTGCTCGGCGGCGAAGACCTGCATCCCCAGGTCGAAGGCATGATCGACGATGTCGTGACGGCCTACGTGCAGGGCGGCACCGTCGGCACGGGCAAGCAGTATGCCGACGACTGGGACCTCGACCAGCTGTGGACCAACCTCAAGCAGCTGTACCCGGTGGTCGTCACCATCGAGGACCTCGAGGAGGAGGCGGGCGCGGCCCGCACCACCTTCGACTGGGAGTTCCTCGCCGCCAAACTTCGCGAGGACGCCCACCAGGCATACAAGCGGCGTGAGGAGTCGCTGGGCCACCCCGAGGCGATGCGTGTCGTGGAGCGGCAAGTGTTGCTGGCCGTCATCGACCGCAAGTGGCGCGAGCACCTCTACGAAATGGACTACCTGCAGGAGGGCGTCGGCCTGCGCGCCTACGCGCAGCGCGACCCGCTGGTCGAGTACCAGCGCGAGGGCTTCGACATGTTCGCCCAGATGATGGACGGCATCAAGGAGGAGGCGGTCGGCTACCTGTTCAACGCCGAGATCCAGATCGGCGAGCCCGCCCCCGCGCCGCCCGCCCAGGAGGGCGTGCCCCTGCCCGAGCACGAGTCGGCCCTCGAGGTCCAGGCCAAGGGCTTCGGCCAGCGCCAGCAGTCCCGCGCTTTGCAGTACACCTCGCCCACGATCGACGGTGCCGCCGGCGGCGGCACACCCCAGGTGCAGTCCGCCCCCGCGCTCGGCCTCGGCGGTTCCAACACCACGGCCGCCCAGAGCCGCAAGCCCTCGCCGCGCGGGCGCGGTGGTGCCCGCGGCGGCTCCCACGGCCGCGGTGGTGGTCAGGGTCAGGGCGGCACCGCCGCTCGGGCCGCCTCCCAGCAGCCGGTCGGCACCGTACGCGCCCCGGCCTCCCGCAACTCGCCCTGTCCCTGCGGCTCGGGCAAGAAGTACAAGCGCTGCCACGGCGCCACCGAAGCGACCGAATAGGCCGCAAGTCGTCAGCCGTCGCTTTGATCGCCCACGTCGAAGCGACGGCTGACCCTTTCCCGCCCTCCTCCTGCTCCATCGATGATCTGCGATGGCAGCATTTTCGGGGATATTGCTGTATCTCCCGCGCGTGAGGCAGCAGTATCCCCAAAGATGCTAGATCAATCGATCTTGGTTGCGTCCATGGCGCAGAGCACGCAGGCGGCGGGTGCGGGGTGCGGGCGGCAAGCAAGCGGGCGCAGGTAGCAGGAGCGGCAGCCAGGCCAAGGTGCGTCGGACGTTAGCGGTGCGTCTCGTGGGAGGCGCTGGTCCGCTTTGTGGGCGTGGCCCGTTTGGCAGAGGGCTGGGTTGCGTCGAATTGCGTTGCGCTGGAAGGGGTTTCGGAGGTCGGGGTGCCCCGCGCGGCAGAGGATGTTGTGCTGGTGCGCCGAGCCGAAGAGGCGGGTTGCCGATCGCCCTCAGATCGTGGCGGGTCGGGAGCCTGTGAACCCGGACCCGCAGGGCACGGGGGCTGATGCCCGCCACCTTGGGTGGATTGCGGGCTTGGCGCGCGTTGGGTGGTGGGGTGCGGGCGTGGCGCGGGTTGCGGGCTTGGCGCGCGTTGGGTGGTGGGCTGCGGGCGTGCTGTGGGTGGGGGTTGCGGGCTTGGCGCGCGTTGGGCGGTGGGCTGCTGGCGCGCGGAGGGTTGGGCAGCGGGCTGGGGGCGCCGGGGGCGGGGCTGGGATAGCGGGTCGTGTGGGGGCAGGAGGGCGCGGAGGAAGGTGCAGCGCCACTCGTCCTTCTGGCGCTCGATGCGGAAGCAGAGGGCCCAAGTGCGGGCGCCGTCGCAGAGGACGGCGGCGACCTCGATAACGCCGGGCACAGGCTCGCAGGTGCGCAGCTGGCAGCGGCGGACCTTGATGTTGGGGCGGCGGTGGCGGAGGCGGCTCAGGTGGCGGGAGATGTCGGCGAGCTCGTCGTGGAGGTCGAAGACACGCTGGAGGTCGAGCAGGGGGCGCATCTGGGTGGGCGAACGGAAGCCGTTGAACAACTCCAGGCACAGGTTGAGGAAGCGCAATGCTGCCGTGTGGCCCTCCTGGGAAGAGCCGGCGGTAACGAGCGGGGACGAGTCGAAATAGGCCTCGTGCAGGTGCGGCTGGAACAGCGATGGGAAGAGCTCGTCGTCGAAGGGAGGGTCGATGGGCGGCGCGTGATGGAGCCGGATCTGGTCGGGTGGAGCGATGACCGCCACCGACATAGGTTCCCACCTCCACCGTAACAAAATCTTGAGTTTGCTTTCGTTTGCTTAAGTTTGGCTCAATCCTCAGCGCTCGTCAACGGGTTATCGCGAACATAGCGCTCAGTCTGCTCATACAGGGTCTCGATGAACTCCTCCAGGCGGCGTCGCTCCACGCGCCACTGGCCCCGCCCGCCTAACCTGATGGCGGGCAACTCGCCCCGCCTGACCAGGGCGTAGATCTGGGCGACGGATGTGTTCAACTCCTCGGCGACCTGCTCCAACGTCAGGAACCGAGCTGTGGACTGCTCCATGCGGGATGACTCCGAAACCTTGTGTTTGGCTCAGTTTGCCACGCGACGGTCTTGCGGGCCAGTGCTCTGTCCACATGCGAGACTGTGCGCATGGCTAACCTGGTGCGCGTCTACCTGCCCGCGACGATCCCGCTGGTCGCCGCGCTGCGGGACGGTGATGAGCTGAGCCGGCCGCCGGGCGCGGTGCACGCGGTCACCCCGCCGCTGCGCGAGTGGTACACCGAGGGCGACGAGGAGGAACTCGAGTACGTCGCCTTCAGCCGGGCGGCGCAGGAGGCGCTCAGGCTGCTGAGAGCGGATCCCGGGGCGCCAAGGCGTCGTGTGGTGATCTCGGCGGATGTGCCGGAAGCGCAGATATCGATCGGGAGCCAGGATCTGGGGACCAGCGAGGTGAAGCTGGGCGGTCCGGTGCCCAAGCGGGCCATCGCCTCTTTCCACATCGACGATCGGGAGGCCGAGGCCGACGTGGCAGCGGCGGCGAACGCCGTGGAGGAGGCGGTCGCGGGTGACCCGGACGCTCAGTTCACGGTCGATTCGGCCGAGGACCATGAACTGCTTTGGTACGCCCCGGAGGAGCTCGACGACCTGCTAGCCAGCTGAATCCGGGTCCGCCGGCTTGAGGGTGCGACCGAAGGCGATCATCGCGGTGATCGCGCCCACGAAGAACAGAACCAGGCCGGTGTTGATCCGCCCGGCTCCGAGGTCGGTCGAGACCAGGCGGTCGACGGTCGTGTCCGAGACGGCGAGGCTGAGCAGGCGCGTGGTGCCGACCCGGGTGAACAGATCCGCGACTATATAGAACAGGCCCGGGAGGCCTCCGGCCAGCATGTAGACGGGCCAGCGGCACGCCGCCCCGCTGCGCCTGATGGTGAAGTACGCCACGAAGCCGCTGATCAATCCGATGAGCAGGGCCTGGGCCCCGGCCAGCAGGCCGTTGGCCGAGTGGTTGCCGGCGGCGGTGCCGTCCGCGCCGAACAGCGGCAGAAGCCAGCTCGAGTTGAACGCCACGACGAAGAAGAGAAGCAAAGCCGCGAGGGTGGCGGGGACGCCCCCGCGGGCGATCTCGGCGGGTCGGATGGCGGCGATCGCTCCGCCCAGCGCGCCCGACAGGGCCAGCGCCAGGGCTAGGACGAGGATGGCCGACGATGGGACGCCGCGCAGCATGAACACGGCGGCACTGGCCAGAACCCCCGTGGCCGAGCCGGCCAGCACACTCGCCGCGATTCGGGGTACACGACCAAAAACATGCACCGCCCACATGCCCGCAGCCGCTCCCGCCGAGATGCCGGAGAGAGTAAGCAGCGGCAACGATCCCCACGCTATGACGAGCGCTACGTCACCGCTGTCAAGGGACAGGCTGCGCCGCAGCACCACCAGCGCGGCGATTAGTAGGGCTATGCCGGCGAAGGCGATCCAGCCACTGCGGTTGCTCGCCCGTTCAGGCGCGCGCTGATCCGTGACTGTCACCGAGTCGGTCATTGTGGCCTCCTGGAGCGAACGCGAGAGGGTTAAGGGTGGGCGGCCGGTCGTGGGTGTGTTTCGGGCTGAGGCGGTGTTCGAACATGAGCCTAACGAGCCGCGTCCCGGTGGGCGCGTGCGAGGATGTCTCATAAGGTGGGAGAAGCCCTGAGAGGAGCGCCAAAAGAGCGCTGAAAGGAGCCAGGAATGGATGCCGTTACCTCGGTGCCCGATCCGCGCAATGAGCCGGTGCGCGCCTATGCGCCGGGCACCCCTGAGCGCCTGAGCCTCCAGCGCCGGCTCGGCGAGCTGGCCTCGGAGCGGCTCGAGCTGACGATGACCATCGATGGGCAGCCCAGGATGGCCGGCGGCGAGGCGATCAACATCGTCCAGCCGCACAAGCACAGCCACGTGCTGGGGGTCACCCACAATGCGACCAACGCCGATGCCGAGGCGGCGGTGACGGCCGCCAAGAAGGCCGCCCCGCTTTGGCGGGAAATGTCCTTTGAGGACCGAGCGGCGATCTTCCTGAGGGCGGCCGACCTGCTGGCCGGCCCCTACCGGGACACCCTCAACGGCGCCACGATGTTGGGCCAATCCAAGACCGCCTATCAGTCGGAGATCGACGCCGCCTGCGAACTGATTGACTTCCTTCGCTTCAATGTGTTCTTCGCCCGGAAGCTGCTCGCCGAGCAGCCGTTCTCGTCGCCGGGGATGTGGAACCGATTTGATCATCGACCGCTCGAGGGCTTCGTCTACGCGATCACGCCGTTCAACTTCTCGGCGATCGCGGGCAACCTGCCCTCCTCGCCCGCGCTGCTGGGCAACACGGTGGTGTGGAAGCCCGCGCACAACCAGCAGTTCGCCGCGCACTTCACGATGCGCCTCTTCGAGGAGGCCGGCCTGCCGCCAGGCGTGATCAACATGGTGACGGGCAATGGGATCGCCGTGTCCGAGGTGGCGCTGGCGGATCCGGATCTGGCCGGGATCCACTTCACCGGGTCGACCCGGGTCTTCCAGCACTTGTGGAAGACGGTGGGGGAGAACATCGGGCGTTACCGCAGCTACCCGCGGCTGGTCGGCGAGACGGGCGGTAAGGACTTCGTGATCGCGCACTCCTCGGCCGACCCGACCGCCCTCAGCGTCGCGCTGGTCCGGGGCGCGTTCGAGTACCAAGGACAGAAATGTTCGGCGGCATCGAGGGCCTACATCCCGCGCTCGCTGTGGGAGTCGGGTGTCCGGGACGATCTGGCCGCGCGGGCCGAATCACTCACTTACGGCGATATAACTGACTTTTCAAACTTCGGGGGTGCGGTCATCGACGGCAGGGCGTTCGCCAAGCATGCCGACGCCCTCGAGATGATCAAGTCGTCGGATGTCTGCACGGTGATCGCGGGTGGCACATGCGACGACAGCGTCGGCTACTTCGTCCGCCCGACGGTGGCGGAGTGCTCCGACCCGGATCATGAGATCTTCAAGACGGAGTATTTCGGCCCGATCCTGGCCGTCCATGTCTTCCCAGACAACGCTTTTGAGGATGTCGTACGGCAGGCCGAGTCCGTGGCGCCCTATGCACTCACAGGTGCGGTGTTCGCCAAAGACCGGCGCGTCATCGACTGGCTGAACCAGACGCTGCGATTTGCCGCCGGCAACTATTACATCAACGACAAGCCGACCGGAGCGGTCGTGGGCCAGCAGCCGTTTGGCGGGGCACGCGCCTCGGGTACCAATGACAAAGCGGGCTCGTGGCAGAACCTGATCCGTTGGATCTCGCCACGGACGATCAAGGAGACGTTCGTCCCGCCGATGGACCACGTCTACCCCCACATGGGAGCCGAGTGATGAATGGCGATGCTCGTTTCGGTGAGCACGGCGGCCAGCTGACCTACAACAGCTACCTTCATATGCGGCAGCTTCTGGCCCAGCAGGTGCCCGAGTCGGATCCGCCGGCCCACGACGAGCTGCTGTTCATCACCATCCACCAGGCCTACGAACTCTGGTTCAAGCTGCTGCTGCACGAACTGTCGGATGCCCGCGACAGGATGCTCGAGGGGGAGAGCTACCTGCCGCGGGTGCGGCTGGAGCGCTGCCAGGCCATCGAACGGGTGCTGGTGCATCAGGTGGATGTAATCGACACGATGACCCCTCAGGACTTTCTCATCTTCCGTAACTTGTTGGCGCCGGCATCGGGTTTCCAATCGGCACAGTTTCGTGAGATCGAGTTTCTCTCCGGGCTTAAAGATCCCACCTATATGGACCGTTTCCGCGGCCTTACCACCGAGGAGAAAGCGGCGCTGCGGCGGCGGCTCGACGAACCGTCCTTATGGGACGGTTACCTCGCTCTGCTTGGCGCACACGGCTTCGACGTCGGTGCGGAGGAGGAGCGCTTCTCCGCGCTCATCACCATCGCGCACGATCGTGAAAAGTATGGTGCCCTTTGGGATCTGGCCGAGGCGCTGATCGCGCACGACCAGGCCTGGTCGTTGTGGCGGGCGCGGCACGTGCTCATGGCTGAGCGCCAGATCGGCACCAAGACGGGCACGGGCGGCTCGTCCGGCGGCGCCTATCTGCGCAGCCGCGTCGAGACCCGATTCTACCCGGAGCTGTGGGAGCTCAGGTCCAGACTCTGAAACTCGCCGATCCTCTAAATGGGAGCATCGGCGCAGTCGGGCGCGAGCGTTGCTACTGAGGCATAAACCGGACAAACGGCGGGCCTGATCAGACAGTCGGCTCTGGACTGTCTGACACGAACTGTGCACTGTGGAATGAGCCGAAATCCTGGACAGATGCCATTTAAGGTGGCAGCGTAGACAACATGGCAGAGTCAGATATCAACGCAACAGCGGCGGCCGTGCTCGGTCTGCTGCATGAGGGCGCGATGACGGGCGGCCAGCTCATGGCCGCCGCGGAGAAGCGTCTCGGCTCATACTGGTCGATGACCAGGTCCCAGGTCTACCGCGAGCTTCCGGTTCTGGCCTCATTGGGTTATGTCAAGGCCGGAAAGCCGGGGCAGCGCTCAAGCCAGCCGTATAGCATCACCGCGGCCGGCAAGAAGGCGTTCAGCCGTTGGCTGGAGGAGGACCCGGGCCGCGAGTTGGTCCGCAACCCGTATGCCTTGCGCGTGGCCTTCGGCCAGGCCCTCGGCACCGGCGCCACGAAACTGCGCAAAGAGGCAGAGAATTACCACACGGAGCAGCTGTCCGAGGCCCGCGAGGCGGCCAAGGAAGCCAAGCGCGACGGCGACAAGATGATGGCCTCCGGCTTGGAGTTCGCCGTCAACTATCACAAGGCCGCGCTGACCTGGTTGAAGACCGGCACGAAGTAAGCGCCACCTGTGTTACCGCGCCGCGCCTACTTGGTTGAAGGCTGGGGCGAAGTGGCGCAAGGCATCACGCGTCATAACGCCGCACTGACTTCACCACTGAAGGCTGGGGCGAAGTGGCGCAAGGCATCACGCGTCATAACGCCGCACTGACTTCACCACTGAAGGCTGGGGCGAAGTGACGCAACGCGCTGTGCGACCGGGGGGCTGCACCAAGCGCGTCAAGAGCAAACAGGCCGGCGCCCAGCACGGGGGGTTGGGTGAGTACAGAGACGATGGCCGCGGGTGAATGCGCCAAGATCCCGTCCTTCACGCAATCGTGCAGCAGTGGGTGCTGAGCGCGCAGCACCCCGCCTCCCAGCACGACGGCATAACGTGAGTCGCGCAGACCGAGCCGGTTGGCCGCCACAGTGGCGAGCGCCACGACCTCCTTGGCCTGCCGGTCGACGACACGCCTCGCGACCTCGTCGCCCGCAGCCGCGACAACGAATAATAGAGCGCTGAGATCGTCAAGCGTGTCCTTGGGAATCGTTCCTAAATGGACACCGGTGACGACCTCAGCGATCGTGCGAACACCGCAGTGCCCGGCGACCGCCTCACTCAGCCCGGTCGCCGGGCCGCGTCCGTCCTCGCCTCGCGCCGCGTGCCACAACGCCAGCGCGGCAAGGTGCTGACCGCCTCCCCAGTCGCCGGAGAGCATGCCGAGCGCGGGGAAGCGAGCGGTGCGGCCATCGGCGGTGCGCCCCACGCAGTTGATGCCGGCGCCGCACACGACGGCCACCGCGTCGGGCTCGTCGGTGCCGGCGCGCATCAATGCGAACGTATCGTTCTCCACCCGCGTCTCGGTGGCCCAGCGGCGCTTCAGCGCGGCCTTTCCCACCATGTCGACCTCCTCGGGCAGGTCGACTCCGGCGAGGTAGACCTCGGCGCGGGCGAGCGGGGCCGAGCCGGTTCCCGCCTCGGTGCGCGCCCGGTGCAGCAGGTTGTCCAGCAGCGTCACCGCGGGCTCGATCCCGAGGATCTGCGGGTTGGAGCCGGGACCGCGCACGAAGGCGAGAATGTTTCCGCCGAGGTCGCCGATGATGACATCGGTCTTGGAGTTGCCGCCGTCGATCGCGGCCCACAGGCTCATCTCGCCCACGCCAGGTGCTCGAGGTTGGCGGCGATGAGCCGGTCGGTCAGCTTTTCGGCCAGATCGTGTTGCGCCACAAGGGGATTGGCCAGCAGCGCGCGGTAGACACGGTCGCGGCCCCCGCGCCGGGCGGCGTCGAGGGCAAGCTCCTCATAGGCGGCCACGGAGCTGATCAGACCGCGCTGTAACGGATCTATCTGTCCAATTGGGACAGCTGCTGGGCCGTCCTGGTTGACCTGGCAGCCGACCTCGATGACGGCCTCGGGTGGCAGGAAGGGAAACGACCCTCCATTTCGGAGGTTGACCGCGTGGATCTCGTTGTCATCGTTGAGCAGTGACTTGATCAGGCCGACGGCGGCCTCGGAGTAGAAGGCCCCGCCGCGCTGGCCGAGCAGCTCCGGTTTCGTCACCAGGGCCGGATCCCGGTACATCTCGAGCAGCTCGGCCTCGATCGCCGCGACCTTCGAACCCCGGGAAGGGGACGAGACCTGCTGGGAGACAACCAGGTCATGCTGATAGAAATATCTTAAATAATACGATGGTACCCCTCCGTCCCGCTCCAAAACGGACAGTGGCATCTCGACCATCTCGGCCGCCGCCTCCCGCAACTCCGGCAACCGATCCACACCGTCCACATAGGCCGCACGCTCCCAAGTGAGATGGTTGAGTCCAATGTGGTCTAAGGTGACCGCCTCCGGCGGCACGCCAAGGAGCCCGGCGAAGCGGCGCTGGAAGCCGATGGCCACGTTGCACAGACCCACCGCGCGGTGCCCGGCGTCGAGCAGCGCCCGGGTCACGATGCCCACCGGGTTGGTGAAATTGACGATCCACG
>Ga0075428_100000805_pt1 | contig 32766 bp, 32 predicted proteins | sample RhiMetdeltSRZDD2_FD_75291 | JGI IMG/M metagenome (GOLD analysis project Ga0075428, IMG submission 75291) | Populus rhizosphere microbial communities from Tennessee, USA - Rhizosphere MetaG P. deltoides SRZDD2 | ecosystem: Host-associated > Plants > Roots > Rhizosphere > Soil | place: USA... | reverse complement strand
GTTCGCGACGAATTTTCTCGGCCGCCGCGAGTACGTGGGTGAAACCGTGGGCGGTCTCATGAGTGCGCCCTACCGGCGCATCCTGCTCATGCAGGTCACGCTCATCGTCGGCGGATGGGTCGTGCTGGCCCTGAAAAGCCCGGTGCCGGTGCTCGTGCTGCTCGTCCTGCTCAAGATCGTGCTGGACGTCAGGACGCACCGCAGGGAACACGGACAAGCTTCGCAGTGACGACGCTCACGTACGCTCGCTGGTGACGAGTTTCACGGTGACGAGCTTCGCAGTGACGAGCGCTGCGGTGACGAGTTTCACGGTAACGAAGACGCATGACCCCTGACCCATGACGTCAGTTTCGTCACCAGCGAGCGTGAGTGAGCGTCATCACCGCGGCGCGCATCAGACCTGCGCGACGACGTGAGCCCCGAAGGTCTTCTCGTGCTGGGTTTGGCAATGGATGCAGCGCGTCGCGACGGGATAAGCCCGCAGGCGCTGGTAGCCGATGTCGTCGCCGCACTCGACGCATTCGTCGATCGCGCCGTCCGCGAGGCGCTTGCGCGCCTTTTCGATCTGGCGCAGCTCGCGCGCGTAGCGCTCCAGGTGAAGGTAGCTCAACTCCTCGATCGTGGTGGCCACCGACTCGTCGCCGGCGTCGTACACGGTTCCGGCCAGGTCCGAGAACGATTCTCTTTCCATTTGCGGTCCCGCCGCCTGGAGCTGGCTCTGGATGTCCCGATGGAACGTATCGAGCCGGCTTGCGATCTCCGAATTCTGCATCGAGTTCAGCGCCACTATTCTCTCCTCGTAATGTTTTCGAACGCGTCACAGTTTGCATGCAATTGAAGTCAACCGCATGACGGCATTTTCCGCTTTTCGGGTCGGTGTGCCGCCTACAGGGCGTCCGGCCCGGCGCCGGGGACATCGGGATTACGGCAGGAAACGGCAAAACAAAAGCGCCGCCCGGGGGCGGCGCTTCGTGTCCGGCGTGATCGGTTGTATATCCGGCCTAGCGATTACTGGTCACCGGTCACTGGTCACTGGTCACATTCTTATTGCAGGGGCGAGAACGCCGAAGGCATAACCACCTTGTTTTCCTGCTGGTGCAGGTTGTAGCCGCGGCCGCCGGACTTCTTGGCGAGCTCGGAGGGGGGCCAGTTGCCGCCAGCGCGCAGCTCGTTCCTGATCTTCACCCGGTCGTCGAGCGACTTGTACGGCCAGATGTGAATGAACTTGGAGAGCGCGCCGAGATCGGTGTAGCCGCACGTGACGATCGGGCTGACCTTGAGACGGCCCGGGAGCGCAGCTTCCCAGGTCTTCTGGATGACCGGCAGCTCGCCGCCCTTGTAGGTATAGGTGCGGATCTCGAAGTACGGCCCCACATTGCCGGGCTTGATTTCCGGGGCGAAGGAGAAAGGATGCAGGATGTCCGACTGTTGGCTGACGATGAATTCCCCGATCTTCGGCGGCCAGACGCCGTCCTTCACAGCGGCGGCGCGGATCTTGTCGCGCTCGGCGAGATCCTTGTAGCCCCAGACGTGGATGATCTGGTTGAGCGGCCCGATCTCGGTATGCCAGAACGCGGCCAGCTCCGAATACTTCTTCCTCGCTTCATAAGCTTCGCCGAAGCGCTTCTCGACCTCGGGGACTGATTGCGGCTGGACGCCGTAGGTCCTGATTTCATAGAGCATAGTGCAGTCCTTTTCAGAAGTGGAACGATGTTGGGAGAGCGGTTTGCCGCGATGCGAGCCGGCGTTCCCGGACGGCCACTCTACTGCTAAGCGCGGCCGCTTACCAGTGGCCATACTGTGAACGTCCGCCACGTGACGACGGATGGGGGATGGGGCTGTTCTGGCGTAAGATGGTTTGCGCAGTACTTCGACGCATATTCCGGGGGTTGCGTCTCCCGCCGTCTGGACGCGGCCCCCCGCTGATTCAGCACGCGGGCGGCTGCACGTTCCGGGAGGGGTACATGGGCCGCAAGATTCAGTCTCCGCGGGCGCCGCAGGCGCTCCCGCCGTCCGGGCAATCCAGCGACGGATTACCCGCCAAGATAGACCGCCGCGGGTTCCTCGCGCGAGGCGCCGGCATCGCGGGTGCAGCCGCGGCGGGAATCGCACCACAAGCTGCCGCCCAGGATGCCACGGCGGTGCCGCCGTGGATGCAGACCATGGGCACTCCCATGCGCGGCTACGGGAATCCATCGAAGTTCGAAGAGAAGGTGCTGCGCGTGGCGGCGTCGGGGTACGCGAAGGTCACGCCCGGCGCCGGCGCGTCGCGCACGCCGCTCCAGGCGCTCGAAGGAACCATCACGCCGAGCGGCCTCCATTTCGAGCGTCATCACAACGGCGTGCCGACCATCGACCCGGCGCAGCACCGGTTGATGATCCACGGGCTCGTGAAGAAGCCACTCGTCTTTACGGTGGAGTCGCTCGAGCGCTACCCCATGACGAGCCGCATCTGCTTCGTGGAGTGCGCGGGGAACAGCGGCCCGAACACCGTCAACCCGAAGCCGCCGCAGGCGACCGCGCAGGCCATACACGGACTGGTGAGCTGCAGCGAATGGACCGGTGTGCCGCTCGCGCTGCTGCTCAACGAGGCGGGCGTCGAGGCGGGCGCGGACTGGCTGCTCGCCGAAGGGGCGGATGCGGCGGCCATGGGCCGCAGCGTGCCGCTCGCCAAAGGTCTCGACGACGCCATGCTTGCGCTCTATCAGAACGGCGAGCGCTTGCGGCCCGAGCAGGGCTACCCCGTGCGATTGCTGCTGCCGGGATGGGAAGGGAACATGAACGTGAAGTGGCTGCGGCGCATCAAGGTCACGCGCGGTCCGACGCATACCAAGGACGAGACCTCGAAGTACTCCGACATGGTCCCCGGCGGCAAGGCCCTGCAATTCACCTTCGCGATGGGAGTGAAATCGGTGATCACGCGACCGTCCTTCGGCGGGAAGCTCGCCGGCCCCGGCTTTCACGAGGTGAGCGGTATCGCATGGTCCGGCGCCGGCCGGATTCGCCGCGTGGACGTAACGCTCGATGGCGGCGCAACGTGGAAGGAAGCGGTACTTCAGGGTCCGATCCTTTCCCGGAGCCTGACGCGCTTTCGCCTGCCCTGGGACTGGAACGGCGGGCAGGCGGTGATCGCGAGCCGCGCGGTCGACGAGAAGGGAAGCGTCCAGCCGACGCGCGCGGCGTGGCTCGCGGAAATGGCGCAGCCCGCCCGCTACCACAATCATTCCATCCAGGCCTGGGAAGTCGCTGCCGACGGGAGCATCGCCAATGTATTCATATAAGAGCGCGATCGCGGGAGCGGTGGCAGCGGCATTGGCGGCTGCCTGCGCCACGACGAGCGAGGAAACACGGACGCCGATTACCGGACCGGCGCTCGGTCGCGCGGCTACCGCCCAGGAAATCGCGGCCTGGGACATCAGCATCCCGCCAAGCGGCGCCGGCCTGCCCGCCGGCAGCGGCACGCCCACACAGGGCGAGGCGGTGTACGTCGCGCAATGCCAGGCGTGCCACGGAGAAAAAGCCGCAGGCAAGCCGGCCGACGCGCTCGTCGGCGGCATCGGCAGCCTCGGAACCGCCGCGCAGATCATGACGGTGGGCAGCTTCTGGCCGTACGCGACGACGTTGTTCGACTACACCCGGCGCGCGATGCCTACGACGAAGCCACAATCACTCACCAACGACCAGGTGTACGCCGTGACGGCCTATATCCTGTTCCTGAACGGCATCATTCCGGAGAACGCCGAGATGAACGCGCAGACGCTGCCGCAGGTAAGGATGCCGAATCGCGACGGGTTTATCGACAGGTCGGGGGTGCCGCGTTGATGAGGCGGCTCAGCTGAAGCGGTGCAGCTGAAGCGGTGCGGATAAGGCGGTGCGGATAAAGCGGTGCGGATAAGGCGGTGCGGATAAAGCGGTGCGGATAAAAGCGGTTCAAGTAAGGCGGTTTTGGAGTTGGTCTATCTGAGCCGCAGTATCTGAACCGCAGTGTCGGGATCGCAGTATCTGGACCTGCAGTATCGGGACCGCAGTACCTGAACCGCAGTATCCGAACCGCCCTATCCGGACCGCCATTCTAGTGTGGCGGTCGAATGCCGGCTTCCTTGAGTATCTTGTCCCAGCGCGCCGTCTCCGTGCGCAGCATCGCTCCGAAATCCGCGGGCGTGGAGGGGGCCGCTTCCGCGCCCATGGCGAGCAGACGCTCCTGGAAGGCGGCATCCTTCAACACCTTCGTGACCGCAGTATTGATCCGGGAGACGATTTCCGCCGGTGTCCCGCGCGGCGCCAGCAAGCCGTACCATCCCGTCAGATCGTAGCCCGGGACCGTCTCGGCGACCGGAGCCATTCCCGGCGCGAGCGGCGTGCGCGCTGCCGAGGTGATAGCAAGGGCCCGGACCTTGCCGCTCTTGAGGTATGCAGGGACGCCGGGAGCGGCCACGCAGCCGAGGTGGATCTGGCCGGAAAACATGTCCGTCATGGCGAGCGGGCTGCTCTTGTACGGAACGTGGACGAGGTCGATACCCGTCATTCGCTTCAGCAGCTCGACGCACAGATGCCCGGAGGATCCGTCTCCGCCGCTCGCGTAGAACAGCTGGCCGGGCCGCGCCTTGGCGAGCTCGATGAATTCCGCCATGTTCTTCGCCGGCACCGCAGCGCTCGCGACGAGCACGAACGTCGTCGTGGCGACGAATCCCACCGGCGCGAATTCCCGCGACATCGCGAACTTCCCGTGCAGCAAGGTGCTGATCAACTGTGTCTGCGTGCCCAGCCACAGCGTGTAGCCGTCGGGAGCGGCGCGGGAGGTTGTCTCGGCGCCGATCAGGCCGCTCGCGCCCGGGCGCGTATCCACCACGATCTGCTGGCCCCACGCTTCGGTCAGCTTCGCGCCGAGGTGGCGCGCGATGATGTCGGGCGCGGAGCCCGTGACGGAAGCGACGACCATGCGGACGGGACGGACAGGATACGTCGGCGCGGCGCTCGCTGCCGCTGCCCAGAGCGCCGAGCAGACAAGGATGAAGGCGGAAGGATGAAGGATGACCCGAAAACCACCCCGCTGGCTCGGCTTTGTGACAGGGCTTTTCATGGGGAGCCAGTCATCCTTCCACGTTCATCCTTCTATTTTCGTAGCGCCCATGATGCCAGCCGAGCGAAACGATCAGGTCACTGCTGCCGGAACTCTCTCCGTCGCCCCGATCGCCTCGTTGACCCGCGGCATGACCTCGTTCGCCATCAATTCCATGGAGCGCTTCGTGAGCGCCGGGTCCACCCAGTCCATTCCCGCGTAGACGAGCTCGCCGAAATCACCCGCCACCTCGCGCAGCTTCAGGATTTCGTCCACCACTTTGTTGACGGTGCCGTAGATCACCTGGTTGTCGAGGATGTAGTCCTCGGTGAGAGTGGAGTCCGGCTGCGACTGGTCGGTCTTGAACACGCCATGCCGCTTGCCGCGCATCATCTTGTGCAGCAGCATGCGCCAGTAATAGCGGTACGGGCTTTGCGGATCGTCGCGTCCGTAACGCCGGGCTACCTTCTCGTCGTCCGCGACGAAGATGGTGCGGGCGATGCGCCAGTCGGCAGGATCCGCCGTCTGGCCGGCTTTGCGCTTGCCCTCGGAATAGTTGGCCCAATGGCTCGGCAGCCATTTCGCGAGCAGGAAGTTGGCCGAAAGCGGATGGAAGTCGCGCTCGCCCATCGCGAGCGCGCCCTTGGAATACGGCGTCAGCACCGTGCCCACGATCTCGGGGCGCGGCTTCTGGAACGGCTTGTAGAGGTGACCTCTGCCGTATTCGAGGTCGCTGGTCTTCGCTACCGAAACCTTGTAGCGATTGTTCGGGAACTCGATGTCGTACGGCGTTTCGCGCTCCCAGATCGCGAGGATGACCTCGATCGCCTCGGCGAACATCTTGTTGCGGTCCTGGTCCAGGTTGCCGAGCGCTTCGGCGTCGCACGCCAGCGCGCCGGCGCTGATGCCGAAGATGAAGCGGCCCCGCGCGAGGTGATCGAGCATCGCGGCGTGCGAGGCGATCAGGACGGGATGCATTTGGGACAGGTTGGACGTGCCGGTACCGAGCTTGATCGTCTTCGTGTCGCTCACAAGCGTTGCGAGGAACATCATGCTGCTCACGATGTTCTCGCTCTTTTCCGTGAGGTGCTCGCCGACGAAAGCGTCGTAAAAGCCCAGCCGGTCCGCGAGTATGATGGCCTCGCGGTCCTCGTGCAGGGTCTCGGTGGGGCTGCGCTCCATGGGGTGGAGCGGCATGGTGAAGTAGCCCAGGCGCATGCAGAAATCTCCCGAATCGTATGGCTATGGCAATCCGATGATACTCACGACCCGTCCCGGGTTGGTCAACCGCGGGAAGAAACTGTTTGTCCGGAACGGCGACGGCCGCGCGCGCTGCCGGACTTGCGCGGAGGGGCCGGGGTCGCGCCCTGTACCGTCCCCGACGGCAGGCGCGTAATCTCGACCAGGAAGTCGATCATCACGCGCAGCTTCCGCGGCACGTGGCGGGTCGGCGGGTAGACGACGCTGATCGGCCGCCCCTCGACCGCGTATTCCTCCAGCACCTGCTTCACGGAGCCGACGGCCAGGTCGTAGCGCACCGTCCACCAGTTCGATTGGCCTATGCCGAGCCCGTGCAGCACGGCCTCGCGCAGGTAGTCGCCGCCGGTGACCACGAGGCTGCCACGCACGGGGACGTCGATGCGGCTGCCGCGATCGTTGAACGGCCATACCGGGCCGAAGTTCGAGACGATGCAGTTATGGCTCGCGAGATCCGCCGGTGTCTTCGGCTCCCCGTGGCGCTTGAAGTACGCGGGAGACGCCGCCGTCACTCGCGGGCCGTGGTTCAACACGCGCGAGACGCAGCGCGAATCGGTCAGGTTGCCCACCTGCACCGCGATGTCGAGGCCGCGCTCGATCAGATCCACGGGCTGGTCCTCGAACGAGAGGTCGAGGACGATCTCCGGGTAGCGCGCGGTGAATTCCGCGATGCGCGGCAAGAGCGTCAGGCGCCCGAACAATGCGGGAAGGGCCATGCGCAGCCGGCCTTTCGGCGTTTCGCCGGCGCTCTTGACGGAGGCCTCCGCATCCTCGATATCATTCAGGATCTGCTGGCAGCGCGCGTAGAAATCCCGCCCGTCGTCGTTCAGCGCCATCCGGCGCGTGGAGCGCGCAAGCAATTGCGTGCCGAGGTCCTCCTCGAGCCGGGCGACGGCCTTGGCGACTGCCGAGACCGACACGCCGAGCTGCGCCGCGGCCGAGGTGAAGCTGCCGCTTTCGGCCACCCGCACGAAGGAGAGCATTGCATGGAGCTTGTTCATACCGCCAAGTTCGATCGTGGACAAAAAGGAAAAACTGATTCTATAATCATAGCGGATTTGACGACAATCGCCTGCTAAAATCTCATCGTGGATTTCATGTTTCATGGGGGTTTTGGTGACCCCGATCTCGCGAGTGCGAGCGACGCTGTCTGGCGGCGTTCCACCGAAAGGCCGCGTTCGACCGGAGGGGTAGGGGATGTACGGGACTTCCGGCAGGCCCTTGGCTCTTTTGCCACGGGTATCACCATCGTGACCGCCCGGGCTCCGGACGGAGCCCTTGCGGGGGTTACGGCGAATTCCTTCTGTTCCGTATCGCTCGATCCCCCGCTCGTGCTCTGGTGTCTTGCCGGGAGCGCGCCCAGCCGGGCGGTCTTCGCGCATGCCACCCATTTCGCCGTGCACGTCCTCGCGGAAGACCAGCTGGACCTCTCCGACCGCTTCTGCAAGCCGTCCCGCAACAAGTTCGCAGGCCTGGAAGTGACCGAGGGGCTGGGCGGCGCGCCCCTTCTGGACGGCGTCGTCGCGTTGTTCGAGTGCCGCCGCGAGCAGCGTCACGATGCCGGAGACCACGTCATCCTCGTCGGCCGGGTGGAGCGCTACCACCATACCGACCGTCCGCCGCTGGTGTTTCACGGCAGCAACTACCACGGTCTCGGACGGCCCTGAGCCTCCGCACGTTCTCCGCGCCCGACGCGACCGCTGCCCGGGTGTGGTACCTTGCGTCCCTGACAAGGCGTCTCGATAGAGCGTCGATCGCAAGGAGGACAGCGCCATGGGAATTCCTCGAATCGGCTGGCTGGTTGCCGCCGCGTTCCTGCTGGCGGGTATCGCGCCCGCGCAAGCGCAGTACCCGAACAAGCCGGTCCGGCTGATCCTGCCATTTCCGCCGGGCGGCGGTACCGACACACTCGGGCGGCAGGTGGCGCAGAAACTCTCGGAGCAGATGGGTCAGCAGGTGATCGTGGAGAACCGGCCTGGCGGCGGCGCCAATATCGGCGTGGAGGTCGCGACGAAGGCGCCGCCCGACGGGTACACGCTGGTGATGATCACCCTGACGAACGCCATCGGGCAGACCGCCTACAGCAAGCTCAGCTTCGATCTCGTGAAAGACCTGGCCGGGATCACGCGGCTCGCCACCATCCCGCACGTTCTCGTGGTGCACCCCTCGGTGCCGGTCAAGTCGGTGAAGGAGTTCATCGCGTTCGCCAAGGCGAGGCCCGGCCAGCTCCTGTACTCGTCGTCGGGCAGCGGTTCCGCCGCGCATCTCGGGGGCGAGTTGTTCGCGAGCCTGACGGGGTTGAAGATGGTGCACGTTCCGTACAAGGGCGGCGGACCGTCCATGATCGCGCTGATCGGCGGGGAGGTGGGATCCTGTTTCGCGACCATGCCCTCGGCGGTCGCGTTCGTGAAAGACGGCAAGCTGCGCGGTCTTGCGGTCACTACGGCGCAGCGCTCGCCCGCGACGCCCGACCTGCCGACCATCGCGGAAACGGGTATCAAGGGCTACGAGCTCGGTTCGTGGTACGCGCTCGCGGCGCCGGCCGCTACGCCGAAGGAGGTCATAACGCGGCTCAACGCCGAGACGCACAAGGCCCTCAAGTATCCCGACGTGATCCAGCGACTCGGCGCTGCCGGCTACGAGATCACGGCCGGCACGCCGGAAGACTATACGGCCTACGTGCGCGAAGAGGTCGTGAAGTGGGGAAAGATCGTGCGTGCGATCAACCTGAAAGTTGACTAACCGAAGGTAAGTGGTCAAGCACCACGAGCCGTCGCCAGCAGTTGCCGGCGAACGTGTGGGACAGGTTCTAGTAGATCCCGAGTGATAGACCAACGGCCATTGCTGCGCCAACTTCTTCGCAACGAGCGAGGTGTTCTGCTGCGATTGTCTTCGGAGCGAGTATTGCCTCCGGCGTCTGTGCATGGGTGCAGACGATAATGGGCTCCGCAATCCGCTTCAGGCGCCAGCCGGTTGAGATGCGCTCGATCTGGCGCACGGCGTTCTCGCCGTCGCTGCCGGCGCACACCAGCGTCGCGTAGGGGCGTCCCGCGATGCGGTCGAGCGCCGCATAGTAGGTGCGATCGAAGAAGTCTTTCATGATCCCGGACATCGCCGCGAGATTCTCCGGCGTCACCCACACGTAGCCGTCCGCCCGCAACACGTCCTCGCCCCCGGCCTCGACGGCGCGCAGAAACCGTACCTCGACCTCCGGCTCCGTCGCCGCCCCGCGCCGCGCCGCCTCCGCCATCTGGCGTGCGCCGCCGGTCAGGGAGTGGTAAACGATCAACAGGGTTTTCACAGAAACGGGTGATGACTACTGGTGATGAAATACTGGTGATGGATTACTGGTGATGAACAGCGCTGACGTGCTGCTCGTCGTCATCACCATTTCTCATCACCATCGCTCATCACTATTTCCCATCACCATTTCTTCCCATCACTCGGGCTTGATGCCCGCCGCCTTCGCCACTTTCGCCCACTTCACCAGCTCCTCGCGGATGTAGCGCGCGAAGTCCTCGGGCGTGCCGCCCACCGGTTCCGTGCCGTCGGCAGCAAGCCGCTCCTTCATGTCGGGCGTCTGCAGGATGCGGGCGATCTCGGTGTGGAGTTTCGTGACGATTTCTTTGGAGGTCCGCGCCGGCACGAGGACGCCGTACCACTGCGAGGACTCGTAGCCGGGAACGCCCGCCTCGGAGACGGTCGGTACCTCGGGGAGCACGCTGGCACGCTTCGCCCCGGTCGTGCCCAGGCAACGCAGCCGGCCGCTCCTCACGTGCGGAAGGCCGGTCAGCATCGTCGCCGCGGACACGGTTACGTGGCCGGCGAGCAGATCCACGATGCCGGGCGCCAGGCCCTTGTACGGGATGTGCACCATCTTCGTCCCGGTCATGCTCAGGAACAGTTCCATCGAGAGGTGGGGATTGGTTCCCAGTCCCGCCGAGGCGTAGTTGAGTTGTCCCGGGCGGGCACGCGCAACGGCGATCAGCTCCTTGACCGATTTCGCCGGCACGGACGGATGCACGACGAGCATGTTGGGCGCTGCGATGACCTGGGTGACCGGCGCGAAGTCATTCACCGGGTCGTAGGGGACTTTCTTGTACATGGCCTGGTTGATCGCGAGGGTCGAGGGAGCCATGAGCAGGGTATAGCCGTCGGGCGGCGATTTCGCCACCAATTCGATTCCGATAATGGTGCCCGCCCCCGGGCGGTTATCGACCAGAACCTGCTGCCCCAAGCGCTCGGTCAGCTTGGGCGCGATGATGCGCGCGGTGATGTCGGTGCCGCCGCCGGGCGAGGACGGCACCACCATGCGCACGGGCTTCGCCGGATATGGGGCCTGCGCCAATACGACCCCTGTCGTGGCGAGTGCCAGCGTACCGCCAGCCAGACGAAGTGCGATACCTGGCCTCATTGTTCGCTCCTCCTCGGCGCCATGATAGTCCAGAGACTGGAGATTGGAGACCGGAGACTTGTAACCCGCTAGTCTCCAGTCCCGAGTCCGTAGTCCCTGGTTTTCACACAATGTGAACGGCCTGCTTGCAGGCCGCGGCGCGTGGACCGACAATCCCCGGTCCCTTTCGACGAGACCCAATCACAGGAGGTGACGTGGACCGAGCACTGTGGATTTCCTGGTACGACCTGCCCGATGCCGGGCGCGACGCCTATCTCTCCTGGGCGCACGGCACGTACATGCCCGCAATGGTGAAGCGTCCGGGCGTGCTCTACGCTGGACACTTCAAGTCGGTCGTGGTGCCGGGCGAGGTGCCGGGCGGCGGGCGTCTCTCCCACACTAAGGACCCCAAACTAGGCGCCGGCAACGGCTACATCATGATCGTCGGCGCCGAGGACGCGCACGCATTCGGCCGTCCGACGCCGCGCAAGATCCACGCCGGCCTGTCGCAGGACGACCAGAAGATGCTGGCCACCCGCAAGGGCGAGCGGGTCAACATCATGACCGACGAAGCCCGCGCCGACGGACCGGACGCGAAGAAGCGCGAAGCGAAGGCCGCGCTCTCTCCGTGCATACAGCTCGGCACGTTCCAGGCCGGCAGCGCCGACGGGGACGAGGACGAGATGCTCGAATGGTACGCGCAATGCCGCATGCCCAACATGACGCGGCTTCCCGGCTGCGTCGGCGTGCGCAAGATCGTCTCCGTTTCGGGCTGGGCGAAGCACGGCGTGCTCTACGAGTTCGTGTCTCTGGCGGAGCGCAACAAGCACTTTCCGACGCACGAGAAGGGCCGCCCTCAGGACGAGGCGTTTACCGACCGCCTGGTGCGCACGCTGCTGCACGCGCCGGGATCGCCGAACGTGGCGGAGCGGATTGCGTTTGTACTGAAATAGCTGCCAGCCGCCAGCCGCCAGCCGCCAGCCGCCAGCCGCAAGCCACCAGCTGGTAGCTGATAGCTGGTAGCCGTCGCTACAGCAGCTTCGACTTGTAGCGCTTCCCGAGTTTCTTCATCTTCTTCTGCTCCTCGAGTATCTCGGTGAACTGGCGCGTCGCGTTCGAGAGCGTCGGCCAGCCCGCGTAGTGCCCGACCTGGATCATGACCTCGCAGATCTCCTGCTTCGTGATGCCGAGGTGCATGGAGGAGAGATAGTGCGAGTGGTTGCCGGAGGGCCGCGCGAGCGCGATGTTCGCGGCCAGCGTGACCAGCTGCCGCTCGCGCAGGGAAAGCCCCGGGCGTCCCCAGACGTCGCCGAAGAGATGCCCCACCGACATCTCGTACAAGTCGGGATAGAGCGCTTTCTGGTTCAGCATCAGGTTCTCGCGCCCCATCTTCTTCAGTACCCGCATTCCGCGCTCGAATCGCGCGTCGTAGTCCCGCCTGGCGGCTGGTTTCTTCATTTTGTCCTCTGAGGAAAAAATCGACTATGGCACAATTGTAGCGCGCCCGGTGTCAGGTTCTAGCCGGCCGCGTCGCGTTACAGGAGAGAGTGATGATCTTACGCTCCGCACTCAGCGCGGGGGCACTGATACTGGCGGGCGCGGGATTTGCGCATGCGGCGGCAACCGGTCCCGACGGTTATCCGGGCAGACCGATCCGGCTCGTCGTGCCGAGCGCGCCGGGCGGCGGCACCGACATCATCGCGCGGATCATCGCGCAAGGTCTTTACGAGAGCTGGGGCCAGACCGTGGTGGTGGATAACCGCGGCGGCGCGGGCGGCATACCCGGCGTCGCGACGGTCGCGAAGCAGAGCGCGCCGGACGGCTACACGATGCTCCTCGGCAGCGTGGGGCATCTTTCGTTCGCGCCTGCGCTCCGCAGTAACCTCGGCTACGATCCCCAGAAGGATCTCGCGCCCGTCACGCTGGTGGCGAACCAGCCCTTCGTGGTGACCGTGATCCCGTCCATGCCGGTCGCTTCGATGAAGGAGTTCGTCGCGCTCGCAAAGAGCAAGCCCGGCACGATCACCTACGGCTCGGGCGGCAGCGGCACGGCGTCGCACCTCGGCACCGAGCTGCTCCAGCTGAACGCGGGTATCTCCCTGCAGCACGTGCCGTACAAGGGGACCGGCCCCGCCATGGCGGCCATGATGTCGAACGAGATCCAGTTCTCTCTCGTCGGGACGTCGGCGGTCATCCCGCACGTCAAGACAGGAAGGCTGAAAGCCCTCGCCGTGACGACCTCGAAGCGCTCCGCGGCCATGCCCCAGCTGCCGACCGTTGCGGAGGCGGGCGTTCCCGGCTACAACTTCGACGTGTGGTACGGCATGATGTATCCGGGCGGCACGCCGCGCGCGATCGTCATGAAGGCGCACGGCGAGCTCACCAGGCTTTTGAGGACCCCCGAGCTGGCCAAGCGCTATGACGCCGGCGGGATCGAGCCGCTTTCCAATACGCCTGAAGAGTTCGCCGCCCTCATCAAGCGCGAGCTGCCGAGGTGGCACGAGGTCGTCAGGAAGGCGAATATCAAAGTCGAATAAGCTACGAGCCGCCAGCCACTAGCTTCCAGCCGTCGGCTGCAAGCCGCGAGCCACGACGCTGGAAGTCCGTAGCTCGTAGCCGGTAGCTGGTAGCCCGAAGCGATAGCGGAGCAATCAATGAAAGCCATCCAAATCACCGAAACCGGCGCCCCCGAGGTACTGAAGTACGTCGATCTGCCCACCCCAAAGCCGGGCGCCGGCGAAGTGCTGGTCAAGGCGCACGCGATCGGCGTGTGCATGCCCGAAACGTACGTGCGCAAGGGTACGTATCGATGGATGCCGCCGCTGCCGGTGATACCGGGGATCGAGATGAGCGGCACGGTGGTCGAGGCGGGCAGCGGCGTGAGCAAGCTCCGCGTCGGCCAGAAGGTGTTCGTCTGCGCGCGCGAATTCAAGGAGCGCAGCGGCTGCTACGCCGAGTACCTCGCCGCGCGCGAGGATCTGATCTACGCGCTTCCCGACGGCGCCGATCTCGACCAGGCGGCGGGGCTCGCCAATTACCAGGTCGCTTGGCACCTGGTGAATTCCGCGCTGAAGGGGTTCGAGTACGACTCCGCGCTCGTCGTCGCGGCGGCGGGCGGCGTGGGCTCTGCGCTGGTGCAGCTCGCAAAAGCCGCGGGGAAACGCGTGATCGGCGTGGTGAGCTCGGACGAGCGCGCCGCGTTCGCGCGCGCGCAGGGCGCGGACGACGTGGTGGACCGCAAGCGCGGCAACGTGATCGAGCAGGTGAAGGCGCTGACCGGCGGGCGCGGCGTCGATCTCGTGCTCGACCCGGCCGCCGGCGCCAACATGATTTCGTACTTCCAGTGCGTGGACCGCTTCGGCATGGTGATGCTGTACGGCGCCATCGAAGGCCGCCCCACCGGCGACATCCACTCGGCCATCTCGAGCCCGCCGTGGCGGAGCAGCGCGTACCGGTATTTCACGATGCACACGCTGGACGACTGGCCCGAACTGCGGGCGAAATGCACACACGACCTGATCCGCCTGCTCGCGAGCGGCACGATCAAGGTGCCGATCTACGAGCGCATCCCGCTCGCCGAAGCGCCGCGCGCGCACCGCGTGTTCGAGTCGGGCAAGGTGATGGGTAAGCTCATCATGAAGCCGTAACTGGAAGGGCGTGACCAGTGACCAGTGACCGGTGACCGGATGCTCCATGGTACCCGCGGGCTACATGGCAAGAAAGGTAGAGACGCGGCCTCACTGGCTGAAAACCGAGGCTGTCAACGACATCTACTCCGTCAGTGGCTGTATCTCGGAATGTTTCTGCGACTACATAAAACACTGGAGGCATAACGGCTTCTGGTTTTTCGACAGCCCCGCTGAAATTGCATTGGTCGCCGCGGCAGAGTCTCTGGACATGTCGAAGCAGACAACTTTTTACTATGAGCTCTACGAAAAGCAGTTCGATGATGAGCGAAGAATCTGGCAACCCTTCGGCCCGGATGAGAGCTTCAAGACCGAGGTGCAGGTCCCACGCTCCAGAAACCTTCAGGGTTTCGACGTAGTGACCTTCACCTGCCAGACGAGTCCCGAGTGCTCGCCGCTTTCATGTAACTATCTGGCGGAAACCATTCAAGTGAACGCACATTGCTTGCTGCCGTCGCTGGAGGAGGCAGTTCGCCTCGTTGAAAGCGGTGCATTCGACAACAGCGAACCCGGACCCTTCCGCGTCTTTGCAATCTATACATACGATGCCGCCTGACTCCGTGCAGGCCCTGAGGCGGTCGCGAATGTTCGCGGGATGGAGGGGAAATTCCCTGAGCGGAGGAGCTTGTGAGCGAGCAGAACAAGCGCTTGATGCGCGAGGTCACAGACGTCGTCTGGAACAGCCGGGGGCTTGATCGGATCCCCGAGTTCTACGCTCCGGATTTCGTGGGCGACTATCGGCCGTACGGCCTTCGCGAAGGACACGCGGGCGTCCGCGCGATGGTCGAAGGAGCCTGGACCGCGTTTCCTGACTACCACGAGAAGGTTCACGAGCTCATCGCCGAGGGCGATCGCGTCGTGCTCCATTTGACCATCTCGGGAACGCAACTGGGCCAATGGGGGCCACTTCCGCCGACCGGGAAGCGAGCTGAGTTCGATGAGATCGTCATTCTCCGGATCCGTGACGGCAAGGTCGTCGGGCAGCGTGGGGTCGTTGACAATCTGTCAGCACTGAGGCAGCTCGGCGTCGTACCGACGCCGCCATCGTGATCGAAACTCGCGCGTAATGCCGCCGAACCGCGCATTGCAGAGCACGCCAGCAGGTTTTTTCGCTCCTTCTCGCTGGAGCTCCTTACGCAGGTGAGCAACCGGAAGACCGCGGTCATCTACGCGAGTATCTTCGTCTCCCTTCTGGTTCTGGCGGTGAAATCGAGCGACGCTTGACAGTGTCGCGCGACGGCACATACTGAATACCCCCAGTCGGCGAGACTGGACTTCTGGACTACCCGGAGGAGGTCTCATGGCAGGTGTCCGGAGTCCGTTCCTGTTGCGCGGAATCATTGCAGCCGCGGCTGCAATCGGTATTGCCGTTGCAGCGCCGCCGGGGCTCGCGCAGGCGCAGCAGAAATTCCCGACGAAGCCGGTCCGCCTGGTGGTGGGGATCGCTGTCGGCAGCCAGGCCGACGCAGTGGTTCGCATGATCGCCCACAAGCTGGGCGAGAGCTGGAACCAATCGGTGGTGGTGGACAATCGGGCGGGGGCAGGCGGCGCTCTGGCCGCCGGCATCGTCGCCAAAGCTCCACCGGACGGTCACACGCTCCTCTTCACGACCGGTTTTGCAATCAGCGCGGCGATGCAACCGGACCTTCCGTACGACCCGCTCAAGGATTTCGTCGGCGTTGCCCAGGTCGGATTTGGCACGCAAGTGCTGTCTGTGGCGCCCGCGCTGGGCGCCAAGTCGGTCAACGAGCTCATCGCGCTCGCCAAGGCCCAACCCGGGAAGCTCATCTTCGGCTCTTCCGCGGTCGGAACCGGAACTCACCTGAGCGGAGCAAGATTCGCCCACGTTGCCGGCATCAAGGTCGGAACCGTGGCGTTCAAGAGCGCGTCGGAAGCGCTTCTGCAACTCGTGGCCGGCCGGACCCACTATTCCGTCCTGACCCTGGTCGTTGCACGGCCGTTCTTCGAAGACAGGAAATTGCTGGCATTGGCGGTGCTCCTCCCGCAGCGCTCGCCGGTATTGCCCGATGTGCCGACGCTGGGGGACACGCTGCCCGATTTCAAGCGGCCCGAGGTATCGGGAGGATTCGTGGCGCCGGCCGGGACGCCACGTCCCGTCCTGAATCAGATCAGCAAGGAGCTGGCCCGCATCCTCTATCTCCCGGACATGAAGGAACGGCTGGATGCGGGCGGCTTTCATCCTCAGCCTTCGACGCCGGAAGAATTCGACAGGATCGTGCGGGAGCAGATCCAGACGATGACGAAGCTGGTCAAAGAGATCGGACTCCGGCAGAAGTAGAACGTGGAATCGCTGATACACAACACTTGATGCGCTGAATCAAGAACTCGGATGGACTGAGCGGCCGAGCAGTCCCGTGTACCCGTCCATTACGTCGCTGCAGTGTTCATCCTCCTCTGACTGTTTCACTCCGCCTTAATCCCCGCCCGCTTGATGACTTGAGCCCATTTCGGCAGCTCGCTCTTGAGGAACGCGGCGAACTCCTCCGGCGTGCCGGGCACGGTCTCGCCGCCCTCGGCGATTACCATCTTCTGCACCTCGGGGGACTGCAGCAGCGCGACGATCTCCTTGTTCAACCGGTCGATGATGGGGCGGGGGACTTTAGCCGGCGCCAGCATGCCGAGCCACGAAACCGATTCGAACCCGGGAAATCCCTGTTCCGCGACGGTGGGCACGTCGGGCATCAGCCGGGCGCGCTTCACGCCGGTCGTGGCGATGGCTCTGATCTTGCCCTCCCTCACCAGTTGATTCGCGGACGCGAGCGACGTGCCCATGTAAGTCACGCGCCCGCCTCTCAGATCTATCATGGCCGGCGAGGCGCCCTTGTAAGGGATGTGCGTCACATCTATGCCGGCAACCTGCTTGAAGAGCTCGCCGGCGATATGGCTGGAGCTGCCAACACCCGCCGTCGCGTAGGTCAGCTTGCCCGGGCTGCCTTTGGCCATCGCGACGAGGGTTTTGATCGATGTAATCGGAGAGTCCGCGTTGACCACCATCGCCGAGGGCGCCTTGCTGATGAGCGTGATGGGGGCGAAATCCCTGACCGGGTCATAGCCAAGTTTCGGCTGCAGCGCCGGCACGATGACGAGGTTGCTGACCTGTCCGATCCAGATCGTGTAGCCGTCGGGCGGCGCCTTGGCGGCGACCTCAGCCCCGAGCGCGCCGGCCGCGCCAGGCCGGTTGTCGACCACCACCTGCTGTCGCAGCGCTTCGGCGAGCTTCGGGCCGATGATGCGCGCGTAGATATCGGTGCCGCCGCCCGGCGGGAACGGCACGATGAACCGGATCGGCCTGGCCGGGTAGTTTTCCGCGGCGACCGCTGCGTCAACGATGCCGCCCGCCACCAGGAAAAGTGCAATGGCTCTCAATGTCCTCACTGCGTAGCTCCTCACAGTAGTGTTCATCACCGCAACGCTCATCAGTTCCTCCCGACATGCGGCGGGACCTTCCGCCTGAAGCCCGTCAGCTCCTCCGCGATCTTGAACCGCGTGGGGAACGGAAACGAGATGTGCTTCTGGATCAGCGCATCTCGCACGTACTTCTCGATCGGCATGCCCTGAACGACGCCCATGCCGCCGAACAGCTCCATGCCCTGCTCGGTCAGCCGCTGCACCGCCGTGCCGGTAAAGGCTAGCGCCATCAGCTCGTAGGGCTGCCACGGTGTGTTGCCGTCCGCGAAGGCTTCGGGATGATCCTTCGCCCATGCGGCCGTGTGGATCAGGCGGCGCGACGCTTCGAGGTTCATCGCCATGTCGGCGAGGAAGAGGCCGACTGCCTGGTGTTTGACGATGGTTTTGCCGCCGGAGACGCGCTCCTTGACGTAGTTGATCGTCGCCTCCAGCGCCGCGCGCCCGACACCCAGTGTCAATGAGGCGATGGTGACGTGGGTGCCCATGTCGGTGCGGCCGGCCGGGCCCGGCCCGAGAATGCGGCCTTTCGGCACCCGCACGTTGTCGAAGAAGATCTCCGCGTTGTCGCCGATGCGGCGGCCGATCTTCGACATGGGATGGCGCACGAGGCCGGGTGAGTCGCCCTCGACGAGAAACGCTTTTATGCCGGCGTCAGTCTGCGCCATCGTGACGATCAGCTTGGCGAGATAGCCGACGGTCTGGAAGTTCTTCGCGCCGTTCAACACCCACGAGCCGTCGGGTTGCTCGGTTGCCCGGGTCTTCAGGCGAGCGTTCTCGGGCGTCTCTGTGTAGTAGTCGAAGCCCAGATCCGTGTCGGGCTCGTGGATGGCGACCGTCGTGAAATACAGGTCGTCGTTCAGGAACCTCGGCAGGAAGTAATCGCGCTGCTCCTTCGTCATGCGCAGCTCGAACCAGTCGCGTGCCCGCCGCGCCGTCAACATGTAGTAATAGGCCGTGCCGATGTCCTCTGCGGCCAGTTCCTCGGCGACGAGGCACGCCGTGAGGTGGTCGGAGGCGCCGGCGCCGCCGTTCTCTTCCGAGAGGGCGAAGGTCCGGAAACCGAGCTGCGAGCCCTTCTTCAGAGTTTCCCACGGTATGCGGTCTTCCCAGTTGGGTTTCCTGTCGAGTTCCAGCGCGTAAGGCCTGATCTCCTTCTGCGCGAATTCCCGCGCCAACTGCTGAAACGCGAGCTGCTGCTCGTTCAACCGGATATCGAACACGATCCCTCCCCTGAGATAGAGCGTTCAGTTCCTGACTTTACACCATGGAAAAACATCGGCCACGGAACCACACGGACGACGGCCCGGCTTCGCATGGAGAGCAGAATCACGAGACGCTGGTCGATTCGGGTTTTCGAGGTCTCGATTCGGTTTTGGTTTATTTTCCGTGTGCTTCCGTGTGTGTCCGTGGCTGAATGGTTTTGATTGAATGATTGCTTGACGCCGCTCCGCGTGCGTGGCAACGTACTCACAGCACGCGAGCGGGGCAAGGCGGATGCAGGACCGCTCGATTGCTCCCGGGCGCGGGACCGGCGCAGCTTGCTTGCCGGGGTTCCGGCGTCCGGCGACACGGCCTCGGGCCGAGGATAGCGGTGTCCGGCAGGAACTCGGAAGGCGTGGAAAGGCGCCTTCGTTCTCCGCGGGTTCGGGTGGCTCCCGCCGCGGGGTTCATCTCGACGAGGATCCCGGATTACGCAGGCTAGCCTGTCTCCGCCAATTAGTTCCCCGCATTCAGACGGGGATATTTGCTCCGGCGGTCTCTCGGGGCAGCGACCTTTGAGTCCTGTCCTTACTCACATCGAGATCGGGAGTTACCCGCGACGGAGTGCAAAGGCCCGGGCGCACAGCTCGGGCCTTTCTCGTTCCTGAACGCCTATTGCCTGGCGAGGCCGAGATCGGTGAACACCGATTTCAGCGTTGCATATTCCTGTGGCAGGCTCTTGCGGAACTCGGCGCCGGGCACGACGTTGTCCGACCAGAAATTCTGCTCCATGTCGGCTTTCCAGTCCCGCCCCCCGGCACGAAGCCGACGACGATTTCGACGTTGCGCTGCGGCGACCAGCCCTGGGCGAGCGCAGCGCCCGCGCAGCATAGCGCGGACAGGAACAGTACGCTTCTGAGCTTCACGATCTCCTCCTTCGGTTGAAGCCGCTTTTGCCAGCGGTCTTTTGCATCCTTTACGTCATATGCCGCCGCCTTTCCCCGCCGCTTGCCGGGTGCTTCCTTTCGCGTCACCCCGGCTGTCGGGGCGAAGTCCGGCGAGCTTCACCACTCCGGAAAATGTCTCGATGTCAGCGCGCACTATCCGCTCGTGCTCCTCGGGCGTAGACGGCTGAGGATGAAAGTCGAAGTTCTTGAAGCGATCCTTGATGTCGGGCAGCTCGAAGATGCGGGCGACCTCCTTCGCGAGCTGCTGGCGGATGGCAAGCGGTGTTCCCCTGGGCGCGAGCAGCGAGTGCGATCCGTCGCGCGAGTAGCCCGGCAGCGTCTCCGCGATCGTCGGCACGTCCGGCAGCAGCGGCGAGCGCTGCGGCATGCCCACGGCGACCGCGACGAGCTTTCCGTCCTGGATGAAAGGGAGCGAGCTGGCCAGACCCACGATCGCGAACTGGACGCGCCCGGCGATGACCTCCAGCGTCGCATCGGACGCGCCCTTGAATCCCACCGGCACGACCTTGATGCCCGCGGCGAGCCGGAAGCGCTCGCCGTTCATGAAGGTCGAGCTGCCCACGCCCGCGTGGCTGTAAAAAATCGGCTTGGCCTGGGCGAGCGCGATCAGCTCCTTCACCGACTTGACGCCGAGCGAGGCCGGAGCGATCAGCGCAGTCGTCGAGTACCCGAGGCGGGTCACGCCGGCGAAATCCTTGATCGCGTCGTAGGGCAGGTTGGCATGCAGCGCAGCGCTGATCGCGAAAGCGGCGGAACTGACGAGGAGCGTGTAGCCGTCGGGATTCGCCTTGGCGACGAGACCCGTGCCGATGGTGCCGCCCGCGCCCGTGCGGTTTTCGATCACCACCCCCTGACCCCAGTTCTCGCTCATCTTCTGGGTAATCATGCGCGTGAGAACGTCGGACGTGCCCCCCGGCGAGAACGGCACGATGAAGCGGATCGGCTTGGTGGGGTAACTCTGCTGCGCTAGCGAGGGACCCGGCGCAGCGACGATGGCGACACCCATCGCACATACGGAGAACAGGACTCGTTGCAAAGCTGGCATGGGGCCTCCTTTGCGTTTGAGCGTTCGGGGGACAGGGGTCCAAATAGTGTGGACCCATTGCCGGAAATCTACAATGGGGACTGGCCTCCTATGAGGCCGGGAGTCGGAAGATCGGAAGTCGGGAGGGCGGCAGAGCGAAAAGGCGGCAACGCTCCGCCCTCCCGGTCGGTTACGGCGCGATGAGCCCGACCTGCTTACCGACTTTTCTGAAGATCTCGATGTCGGAGCGAATGATCCTGTCGAATTCCTCCGGCGTGGTCGGTGCCGTGACGAAGCCCATTGCCTGCAGCTTCTGCTTGACGTCCGGGTGCTCGAAAGCCCGCGCCACGTCCCTGCTGATCTGATTCAGTATGGGGCGCGGTGTCCCCGCCGGAGCGAGGAGCCCGAAAGAGCCGTCCCGCTGGAAGGCGGGGACCACCTCCACCATGGCCGGCACGTCGGGCAGGAGCGGCGAGCGCTGCGGGCTCGTGACCGCGAGCGCCAGCAGCTTTCCGTCCTTGATAAAGGGCAACGAGGGCCCCAGGGGCGGGATGGAGAAGTGCACGCGTCCCGTCATGGCCTCGATCGTCGCTTCCGCCGAACTCTTGAACGCGACGTGCGTGGCCTTGATGCCGGCAGCGAGCTTGAACCGCTCGGTGCCCATGTGCATTCCGCTGCCGGCGCCGGCGGTGGAAAAGAGGACCTGGCCGGATTTGGCGTTCGCGAGCGCGATCAGGTCCCTGGTCGTCCTGACGCCCAGCGACGGCGCCACGACCAGCGCTGAGGTGCTGAATCCGATCTGCGTGACGCCGGCGAAGTCCTTGACCGGGTCGTAGGGGAGGTTCTTGTGCACTGCTGCCCCGATCGAGAACTGGCTCGACAACATGAGGAGCGTGTAGCCGTCGGCGGCGGCCTTGCTGACGATGGAAGCAGCAAACGCCCCGCCCGCTCCCGTCCGATTCTCGATGATCACGGCCTGGCCCCAGCTTTCGCTCAGCCTGGGGGTGACGATGCGCGCGACGAGATCGTTTTGCGAGCCGGGCCCCACCGTGACCCAGCGGACGGCCTTGGTGGGGAACGCTTTTTGCTGCGCGTGCGCGAAACCCGATGCCGCCGCAACGGCGATGCATATCGCGATAGCCGTGGACGATCCGAAGCGTTGCACGAGCACCATGGAGTCTTCCTTGTTATTCGAGCGGGACCGGGAAAGTCTGAACCCGTTGGCGGAGGTTCGCAACGCTCGCGTTCACGGCAGGACGGACATTAAGCTACACTGCTGCCGATCGTTCCGGCGAAGTGACCAGTCACCAGTGATCGGTCCCGGTAACCCACATGATTGAAGTATCTTGACGAAATGAAGCCACTAATCGGCAGCGGCTCCACCACAGTGCGCAGATTGTCCGCAGGCGCGGCTCTTCTGCTGATCTCATTCGTGTCAGGAGCCCAGGAGCCGCTGCCGATCTTCGACGCGCACATCCACTACAGCCACGACGCGTGGCAGAGCGTGCCGCCGCAGGAGGCCGTTGCCATATTGCGCAAGGCGGGCGTGCGGCGCGCGCTGGTGTCGAGCTCCGGCGACGACGGCCAGCAGAAGCTCTACGCGCTGGCGCCGGACCTGATCCTGCCCTCGCTGAGGCCGTACCGCTCGCGCGGCGACATCTCCACGTGGGTGCGCGACCAGAGCGTGATTCCGTACCTGGAGGAGCGTCTCAAGCGCTACCGCTACGTCGCCATCGGCGAGTTCCACGTCTACGGCGCCGATGCGGATCTTCCGGTGGTGCGGCGCGTTGTCCAGCTCGCGAAGGAGCATCGCATTTTCCTGCACTCGCATTCGGATGCCGATGCCATCGAGCGCCATTTCAGGCAGGACCCCGAGGCGCGCATCCTGTGGGCGCACTCGGGCTTCGATCGGCCCGAGCGGGTGCGCGAGATGCTGCGCAAGCACAGGAATCTGTGGTGCGACCTCGCCTGGCGCACCGACCATGCGCCCGGCGGCAGGCTCGATCCCGACTGGCGCGCCGCCATGCTGGAATTTCCCGACCGCTTCATGGTCGGCACCGATACGCCAACGCCCGAGCGCTGGCATTTCATAGCCGAGCATTCGCGGTGGGTCCGGACGTGGCTTGCGGAGCTGCCCCGGGACGTCGCGGAGAAGATCGCGCACCGCAATGGGGAAGCTGTGTTCGGCAAGATGCTTGCTCCCTCGAAACCCGAACAACATTAGCCACGGACACACACGGAAACATACAGAAGGCTGTATTGGATTTTCAGCTCCTGACATGCAATTCAAGAAAGTCGTTCCCTGCATGCTGGCGCTGCTCGCCGCGCTCTCGCCATGGGGTGTGGCCGATCAGCCGGCGCTGCTGACGTTTTCCGAGGGCGAACTCAAGGCCATCCTGGCCCACGGCCCGTGGCCCGTCCTGCCGTCGCGTGACCCGAGCAACCGGGTCTCCGGCAAGCCGGAGGCGGTGGCGCTCGGGGAGCGCCTCTTCTTCGACACGCGTCTCTCCGGCACGGGAGCGTTTTCCTGCGCAAGCTGCCACGCGCCCGAGTCGAGCTGGACGGACAACCGGAAACGCGGCGTGGCGATCGCCGAGACGGACCGCAACACGCCGACGCTCATGAACGTGCGGTTGAATCGCTGGTTCGGCTGGGATGGGGCCGCCGACAGCCTGTGGTCGCAGAGCATACGGCCCATTCTCGATCCGCGCGAGCTGGGATCGCGCCCGCGGCAGGTCGCCGCCCTCGTGCGTGGCGACGAGCAACTCTCGTGCCGGTATCGCAGGAGCTTCGGAGCCCCGCCGTCGGCGACCGACGACGAAGGCGTGCTCGTGGATGTCGCGAAAGCGCTCGCCGCGTTCCAGGAAACGCTGCAAAGCGCGCGCGCTCCCTTCGACGAGTTCCGCGACGCGCTCGCCCGCGGCGACCGGCACGCGGCGGCGCGCTATCCCGTGGCCGCGCAGCGCGGGCTGAAAGTCTTCGTTGCCGGCGCGTGCGGCACGTGCCACACCGGGCCCAATTTCACCAACGGCGAGTTTCACGATACCGGGCTGCCGTTTTTCGCGGCACCGGGCCGCGTCGACCCGGGGCGCCACGAAGGGATCAAGCGGGTCAGGGAGAGCCGCTACAACCTCCTCGGCCCGTACAACGACGATGCCGCGCGCGTAACCGCAACGAGCACCCGGCACGTGATGCTCGAGCACCGCAATTTCGGTGAGTTCAAGGTGCCGTCGCTGCGCAACGCGAGCTTCACCGCGCCCTACGGGCACGACGGCCAGCTCGCCACCCTCGCGGACGTGGTGCGCCACTACTCCGAGCTGAACCTCGACCGGCTGCACGCGGACGGGGAGCAGCTCCTGAAGCCGTTGCGGCTCACTGCGCGGGAGCAGCAAGACCTCGTCGTGTTTCTCGAGACCCTGTCGCCCTACGGCAACTCGTGGCGCCCGGAGCCCCGTCCACCTTGCGAGTAGAGCCCTGCAGAGCGCACACCGCGAAAAAGAGTAGCCCCCGGAACTTCGCCTTGTTGCATGCTGTCCGGGATTTTGATTGAATGGCCCAACGAGAGGCCGTACGAGGAGGCGGTCGGGTTCAATAAAAACAGGCTGTCTCATGGGTGTCGACATGAAAGTGAAATACGTCCTCTGGTGTGCGCTGGCGTCGCTCGGCGCGCTCTTTCCATGGATGGGCGGCGCCGACGTTCCGGCGGATGGACGCCTGTCGTTCACGGATGCCGAGATCCGCGCGATCCTTTCCCACGGACCGTGGCCGGTTCCCGGAACGAACGACCCGACCAACCGGGCGTCCGGCAAGCGCGAGGCGATCGAGTTCGGAGAGCGCCTGTTCTTCGATACGCGCATGTCCGCAACCGGCAAGTTCTCGTGCGGTACCTGCCACATTCCCGAGCGCAACTGGACGGACAACCAGACGCGCGGGGTCGCGGTCGCCCGGATGGACCGCAATACGCCGACGCTCATGAACGTGAGGCTCGGCCGTTCGTTCGGCTGGGACGGCGGTTCGGACAGCCTGTGGTCGCAGAGCATACGGCCGATGCTGGACCCGCGGGAGCTCGGGTCGAGCGCCCGCCAGATCGCGGAGCTGGTGAGGAACGACGAGCAGTTCTCGTGCCGCTACCGGAAGACGTTCGGGTCGCCCCCTTCGGCGACCGATGACGAGGCCGTGCTGGTGGGTATCGGCAAGGCGCTCGCCGCGTTCCAGGAAACGCTCGACAGCGCTCCCACGCCCTTCGACAAGTTTCGCGACGCGCTGGCGCGCGGAGAGCGCATCACGCCCTGGAGCTATTCCGAGGCGGCGCAGCGCGGGCTCAGGATCTTTATCGGCAAGGGCGCCTGCAATACGTGCCACACCGGGCCGAATTTCACCAACGGCGAGTTCCACGACAACGGGTTCTCGACACTCGACGCCCCCGGGCGCAGCGATCCGGGCCGGATCGAGGGGATCAAGCGCGTGCGGGAAAGCCGTTTCAACCTGCTGGGGCCGTACAACGACGACGCGACACGCTCGACCGCGGCTGCTACCAGCAGTGTCAAGGCGGGGCCGCGCGATCTCCACGCGTTCAAGGTCCCCACGCTGCGCAACATGCTGCTCACCTCGCCGTACGGCCACCACGGCGAGATCCTGTCGATTGCCGACATCGTGCGGCACTACTCGGATCTCGATACAGAGCGCCTGCAGGGCCGTGCCGAGGGCAGGTTGAAGGCCCTGAAGCTCACGGCCGCAGAGCAGACCGATCTCGTCGTATTCCTGGAATCCCTGACGTCCTTCAGCAATCCGTGGCGTCCCGAGGACATGGGGCGCTGCTACTAGCTCCGCGGTGACGAGCTGCGCGGTGATGCGCGCTGCCGTGACGAGCTCCGCGGTGATGAACTTCGCGGTATCGCCACCAGCGACAGCGTCGTCACCAACGGAGTGTCGTCACCAGCGATAGCGTCGTCACTGCGAAGCTCATCACCAGCCTACCGAGGACCTCGATGATCCGAAAACTCCGCACCCAGCGCGACAACCAGCAATGGATGCTCGATCTCGCGCTCAACATGCGCGGGCGGGTGCAGAACTTCGAGCGCGACGACCTCGAGGTCCCCGCGGGCAAGCGCGCCCGCAATTACCGCATGCTGCCAAAGGTGTGGCGGGAAGCGGCGGCGCGCCACGAGGCGCTTGCGCGGCGCGCGCAGGCGCAGGGCGCCAACGAAACCGCCACCTTTCACTACGACCATGCGATCGAGGCTTACCGCATGGCGCAGCACCCGATCTACTTCGACGATCACCCGGTCAAGATCGAGCTGAACCGCAAGCTCGCCGAGATGGTGGACCGTCGCTCGAAGGTAGCCGCCTACCCGATAGAGCGCGTCGAGGTGCCGTTCGACGGCGGCAGGACGATATCGTGCCTGCTGCACCTGCTCCCCGACCGCCGCAAGGCTCCGGTCGTGATCTACGTGCCGGGAATGGACCAGACCAAGGAGGTTTTTCCGAAGGCGTTTCACAACGTCGCGCTCTCGCGCGGCTTCCACGTCCTCGCGATGGATGGTCCGGGGCAGGGCAGCTCCAACCTGCAGAAGATACGCTCCGTGAAGGACAACTACGAGCGCGCCGGCGCAGCGGTCATCGGCTATCTCGCACAGCGGCCCGAGGTGGACGCGAAGAAGATCGCGATCTACGGCATCAGCATGGGCAGCTACTGGTCGCTGCGGCTTTCCAGCTACGATCACCGCGCGGCGGCCGTGGTGAGCTCGGTCGCGTGCTTCAACCCGAACAACACGATATTCACGCAGTCCTCGCCGCGCTTCAAGCAGATGTTCATGTACATGGCGGGCTACGAGAACGAGGAGAAATTCGACGACGAGGTCGCGAAAGGCATGACCGTGCGCGGCTACCTCGGCAAGGTGCGCTGCCCGACCCTCCTCGTTACCGGCGAGTTCGATCCGCTCTGCCCGCTGGAGGACGCCGTCGAGGCTTTCAACGATCTCAAGGTCCCGAAGGAGATGTGGGTCTTCGAGAACCAGTATCACCCGCTGTGGAGCATCGCGAACCTGGGTGGCATGGACTGCCACGATTACGTGATGGACTGGTTGAAGCTCACGTTCTCGGGCAAGCGCAAGCCGACGAAGCGCGGCCGTATCGCGTACATCAAGGAAGGCGGCGACGGACCGTGGGGCAGGTGCGACTGGACGCCGCCGATCAAGCCGGGGCAGGCCTACTTCTAGTGTTGAGTGTTGAGTGATGAGTTTTGAGTGATAAGACTAAAAACTCAAAACTTAAAACTCAAAACTCCCGATTGCCCGATGCGGATCGACACCCAGGTAGCCATCGTCGGCGCGGGCCCGGCCGGGCTGCTGCTGTCCCATCTCCTGCACCTCCGGGGTGTCGAATCGATCGTCATCGAGATTCACAGCCGTGACTACGTCGAGCGCCGCGTGCGCGCGGGCGTGCTGGAGCAGGGCACCGCGGACCTGCTCGAAGCGTGCGGCGCGGGCGAGCGCATGCGCCGCGAGGGGCTGGTTCATCGCGGCATAGAGCTGCGCTTCGACGGGCGCGGGCACCGCATCGACTTTCCCGACCTGACCGGCGGGCGCTCGATCCTGGTCTACGCGCAGCAGGAGGTGGTGAAGGACCTGATCCGGCTCCGGCTAGCGGCAGGCGGGCAGATACTGTTCGACGTGACCGACGTCAGCGTGCGCGATATCGAGTCGGTCGCGCCCCGCGTGGGCTTTGTGAAGGGCGGCGAGGAAATGGAGCTGGCGTGCCGCATCGTCGCCGGTTGCGACGGCTTTCACGGAGTTTGCCGGGAAGCGATACCCGCGGGCGTGCTCTCGCTGTACGAGCACGTCTACCCGTTCGCCTGGCTGGGGATACTGGCCCAGACGCCGCCGCCGTCGGAGGAGCTGATCTACTCCGGCCACGACCGCGGCTTCGCGCTCTACAGCATGCGCTCGCCGACGATTTCCCGCCTCTACCTGCAGATCGCCCCGGACGAAGACGCCGCGAACTGGCCCGACGCGCGCATCTGGGAAGAGCTGCGCTGCAGGCTGGGGGACGACGCCGGCGACCGGTTGAAGGAAGGAGCCGTCATCGAGAAAGGCGTGACCGGGATGCGCAGCTTCGTCGCCGAGCCCATGCAGCACGGGAGACTCTTTCTCGCCGGCGATGCGGCGCATATCGTCCCGCCCACGGGAGCGAAGGGCCTCAACACCGCGGTCGCCGACGTGCGCGTGCTGGCGCGGGCGATCGCGGAATACTTCGCATCGGGCACGGAGAACCTGCTGGAGTCTTATTCGCAGACATGTCTCAGGCGCGTGTGGCGCGCGGAGCGCTTCTCGTGGTGGATGACTTCCATGCTGCACCGCTTTCCGGAGCACGACGGCTTCCAGCGCCGGCTGCAGCTCTCGGAGCTCGATTACGTCGTCAGCTCGCGGGCGGCGGCAGCAAGCCTGGCGGAGAACTACGTTGGTCTTCCCTTCGATTCGTAGGAAGATATTGGCCACGGAATCACACGGAAACACACGGAAATAAAGCAAGAGCGCTCCTTCACGACGCAAGCTCGCATTTCGCGGCTCTTATATCGTCCGTGTACTTCCGTGTGTTTCCGTGGCCAGTGTTTCTGGACGTTTGCCATGGACCGCACGGAACGCTTCTACAGGATCGACCGGTTGATCAGGACGCACCAGTGCGTACCGGTCTCGCGGTTTGTCGCGGATCTCGAGGTTTCCCTTGCCACGTTCAAGCGCGACATCGAATACATGCGCAGCCGCTTCCACGCGCCCATCGTGTGGGACCGGGAGAAAAGCGGCTATCGCTTCACGGCGCTTGCGCCGGACGCGCCGCGCTACGAGCTGCCAGGCCTCTGGTTCAACGCCTCCGAGGCGCATGCCCTGCTCACGATGCTACATCTGTTGCGGAATCTGGAGCCCGGCATGTTATCGCAGCATGTCGAGCCGCTCCGCGACCGGCTGACCGGCCTTCTCGGCAGCACCAGCCACGCCGTGGAGGAGATCGAGAAACGCATCCGTATCCTGCACATGACCGCGCGCAGGATGAAGCTCGCGCACTTCGAGGTCATTGCGACGGCGTTGCTCGGACGCCGGCGCGTGCACATCGCCTACTTTTCTCGCGGGCGCAACGAGGAAACGGAGCGCGACGTTTCACCGCAGCGGCTCGCGCACTACCGCGAGAACTGGTACCTCGACGCGTGGTGCCACAAGACCGATGGCTTGCGGATTTTCGCCCTCGATTGCGTGCGCTCGGCGGAGCTGCTGGAGCAGAAGGCGCGACTGGTCCCGGAGAAGGATCTCGCGGAAGCGCTGGAGGAGGGCTACGGCATTTTCTCGGGGCGGGCGAAAGCGACGGCCAGGATCAGGTTCTCCCCGGACCGCGCCCGCTGGGTCTCGAACGAGCAATGGCACCCGAAGCAGATCGGTCGCTTCGAGCCGGACGGGTGCTGGACGCTCGAATTCCCCTACAGCGACGACCGGGAGCTCCTCATGGACATCCTGCGCCACGTCCCGGAAGTCGAAGTCCTCGGCCCGCCTGACCTGAGGCAGCGCTTTCACGACGCACTCCGCGCCGGTCTTGAGCGCTACAAGTAAATCAGCACCTGAAGGCCTGGGGTCTGACGCTGGCCGTTTCGAAGAGCCGGACTGCTTCCAAGCAAATCAGGAAGTTTAGGCGTTGGGGTCTGACCCCAATGGAGTCAGACGCCGGCTGGTTTCCTGCGAATCGGGTGGCTCACGCCCTGAGCCACTGCCCCCCGTATCCTCAATGACATCGTCGGTGCAATGCCGACAGAAGCGGGAGGGTGCATGGAAACGAATCCCTTCGACTGTCTCAGCGGGCACGCCCGTACCCGCATGCAGCAGCGCGGCATATCGCCGAGAGCGTTGTTTTGCCTGCTGGAGTATGGCCGGGAGGCTCACGGCCATGACGGCCGCGTCACGATTTACTTCGACAAGGCCGCGCGGCGTCGCCTGCAGCGCGATGCGCCGGGGGATGCCCGCAAACAGATGGCGCAGTTCACCCGGCTGTATGCCGTCGTAGGCAGCGATGGCGGCGTGGTAACCGTCGGCCATCGATACCGTCGTATCAACCGCCCCTGAGCGATTTCGCTTGCCGGGAATCCCGGACTCGCGCCGCGCTCCGCATCTACCTGCGACGCACGGGGGGCATCGTCAAGACTACAGAGGAGACATCCGAATGAGCCGGAATGTGATCGTAGGTGCCGAAGAGTGCGTGAGTTGTCCCAAGTGCCAGCACCAGTTTCCGCTCGAGCAGGGTATTTCGGGCCAGACCATCGATCGCTACGCGCAGGACTTCGAGCAGATGCTGTCTGCAGAGACCAGAAAGCGTGCGGACAAAGAGGCCGCACAGCAGGTTGCGGCGTTGAAGGCGCAACTCGCCGAGTCCGACCGCGCCGTAAAGGAGAGCAGGGCGCAGATCGAAAAGGTCCGCGAGGACGCGGCACGGGCCGCGCGAGAGGCCCAGCAGACGGAGGTGACATCCTTGCAGGAGGCTAACAAGGCCAAGGATGAGGCGCTTGCGAAGGCGCGCGGCGGCGAGCTCGATCTCAGGCGTCAGTTGCGCGAAGCCGAGGATGCGAAGAAGAGCGCCGAGGTGGACTACCAGCGCAAGCTGGACGTTGAGCGAAAACGCATCGCGGAGCGGGAGCGCGCCGTGGCGGGCGAGGAGGCGGCGCGGCAGATCGCGCAGCTGAAGACGCAGATGGAGCAGGCGCAAAGAGAAGCGACAGACCTGAAGCGAAAGCTCGAACAGGGCTCGCAGCAGGTTCAGGGAGAGGCGCTCGAACTGGGTCTGGGAGCGATGCTCCGCGAAGCATTTCCGTTGGACCGCATCGAGGAAGTGCCAAAGGGCATCACGGGTGCGGATCTGCTGCAACGGGTATGCTCGCTCTCCGGGCAGGCTTGCGGAACAATCATATGGGAGATCAAGCAGACCAAAGCCTGGCAGCCGGCGTGGCTGCAGAAGCTGAAAGACGACCAGCGTGCGGTAGGTGCAGAGATAGCGGTAATCGTAACGGCAACGATGCCGAAGGACTGCGCCGAGCCGTTCGTGCGGCAAGGCGATGTCTGGATTACATCTATCGCGGCGGCGCGCTCGGTGGCGGAGGCGTTGCGGGCGACACTGATGGAAATGCACAAGCTGCGCCAGGCGAATGCGGGGCGCAGCGAGAAGATGGAGCTGATCTACAACTACGTATGCAGCCCCCAGTTTGCGCAACGGGTGAAGGCCGTCGTCGACGGCGTGGTGGCGATGCGGACGGAGCTCGACGACGAAAGAAGGGCATACAGCCGGATGTGGCAGAAGCGCGAACGCCAGATCGAGCGCCTCTCCGGAGGCATGGTGGCTATCGTCGGCGATCTCCAGGGCATCGGGGACGGGGCGCTGCTTCAGCTCGAATCGATAGCGGCGTTGCCGGCGCTGGAGGATCCGGCACCTTACGAAATATCGGCGCACGGCAAATCACACTGAACAGGAGGTTCTCGACGAGATCCGCCTGCTCGACTGGGTCCACATTTGCGCGCGACGTGTCGGACCAGGGCGGTTTGCTGCTAGGATTTCCTCGAGGAGATCGCGGCTCTTGCTGTACTTCGCATACGGTTCCAATCTCGACTGGGCGCAAATCCGGAAGCGCTGTCCTTCCACGACGGCTGTTTCGGTAGCCGCGGCCAGGGGTTATCGGCTGGCTTTCACCCGATTCTCGACGAACCGCCAGTGCGGGGCGGCGGACATTCTGCCGTCTGCCGGAGACGAAGTGTGGGGGATGCTGTATGAGATCGATGAGGCGGAAATCGGCGTTCTGGATGAATGCGAGGGCTTCCGCCCTGGCCGGCCACGGGAAGAGAACGCCTACGAGCGGGTCGAGATAGATGTCTGGAAAACCGGGACCCCCGTGTGCCCGGAGCGCGCCTGGACTTACATGGTCGTACGCAAGCTCGACCCGTGCCCCAGGCCGTCGGCGGAGTACAAACGCCTTATGGTGGGTGGCGCGCGGCACTGGGGGTTTCCGCACGGATACCTCGAGCAGCTCGAGGCCATCGAGATTCAATGACTCCCGAAGCACGTGGGCGCCGCATCGCGCGATCGCGTGACGTACGGTCCCGGTCATTTCGTTGACAGCGCACGCCGAATCCGCGTAGCTTCGACTACTCCGCACGTTGTCTGCGTTTATCTGCGCTCATCTGCGACTCGATTGAAGATCCAGGAGACGTTCGAATGGCGAATTCAGTACCGAACACCACCGGCATCAACCCGCCGAAGCTCAAGGCGCCGCCGGGTTCGACCGACTGCCACATCCATATCTACGATCCGCGCTTCCAGCCCGCCGTGAAGAGACCGACGAACGCGACCGTCGCTGATTACCGTCTGCTGCAGAAGCGCCTGGGGTTCTCGCGGGTCGTCATCGTCCAGCCGCGGAACTACGCCACCGACAACAGCGTGACGCTCGATGCCATCAGGGAACTCGGAATCGCGAACGCGCGCGGCGTCGGCGTCATCCACCCGACGGTGACGGACGCCGAGCTGAAACGCCTCGACGAAGGCGGCATACGCGGCATACGCTTCACCACCGGCGATGCGCACACCGCCGTCACCACCGTGGACATGATCGAGCCGCTCGCGAAGCGCATCGCGCCTTTCGGCTGGCACGTGCAGCTCAACATGCCGGTCGAGCAGATCGTCGAGCAGGCCGCCGTGCTGCGCCGCCTGCCGGTGCAGATGGTGTTCGA
>Ga0075428_100000801_pt1 | contig 32802 bp, 31 predicted proteins | sample RhiMetdeltSRZDD2_FD_75291 | JGI IMG/M metagenome (GOLD analysis project Ga0075428, IMG submission 75291) | Populus rhizosphere microbial communities from Tennessee, USA - Rhizosphere MetaG P. deltoides SRZDD2 | ecosystem: Host-associated > Plants > Roots > Rhizosphere > Soil | place: USA... | reverse complement strand
CCGGTATCGCCACCGGTCGACGGAAGCTCGCCGACGCCCTCGACCGCGACCGCGCTCGGGCGCGCGGCCCGCAGGCGGAGCCGATAGCGCCGATCGGCGGGCACCACGGACCGGTCGCCCCCCGGCGCTTCGATCGAGACCGTCACGCGAGCACGCTCGGCGACGCACGTGATGGACGTGAGCGCATGGTGACCGCGGCGATACGCGTTCGACCGCCCGTCGTCCTCGTACAGCTCGAAGCGCGAGGTGCCCTCCGGATAGATCTGCAGCGTCACCTCGTCCAGCGGACGCTCGCCGGTGTGCTGCACGACCGGACCCAGCGGCAGGATCGTGCCGCCGCGGACCAGGAGTGGCAGCCGATCGAGCGGCGCTTCGATCGTCACGCCGCGGGGCCCTTCGTGGCGCTCGCCCGTCCAGAAGTCGAACCAGGTTCCGCGCGGCAGGTAGACCGGCCAGGCCGTGGCGCCCTCCCGGGTCACCGGCGCCACCAGCAGATCGTCACCCCACAGGTACTGATGGTCGAGCGTCCACGCTCGCGGATCGTCCGGATAGTTCAGGACGAGCGGACGCATCAGCGGCAGGCCCAGTGTGTGGGCCTGCCAGGCCAGCGTGTAGGTATAGGGCAAGAGCCGATAGCGCAGCTCGGCGTAGCGACGGCAGATGGCCTCGACCTCGGCGCCGTGGGCCCAGGGCACGTGCTCGCGCCACACCCAGCCGTGCGAGCGGAAGATCGGGCTGAACGCACCGAGCTGGAACCAGCGCGCGTAGAGCTCGGGGGTCTCGGGGACCGGATGAAAGAATCCGCCGACGTCCGTGCCCCAGTAGGGAACACCCGACAGCCCCGTGTTCAGCCCCAGAGGGATCTGAGCGTCCAGCGTCGGGAAGTCGTTGTTGATGTCGCCGGACCAGGTCGACGCCCCGAACCGCTGCATTCCGGCGGCCCCGGAACGGCACAGGAGGAAGGGACGCTGCTCGGGACGCGCGGCCGCCTCGCCGTCCGCGAACGCCTGGTGACGGAGGCGATCGTAGATGTTGTGCAGGGCGGTGCCGCTTCCGCCGGCCAGCGTCGCGGTGGCCGGCGGTCCTTCGCCGCCGTCGAGCCACCAGCCGCCCACGCCGAGCCGGACGAGGTCGCGATGCGCCGCCCACCACCACGCGCACACCGCCGGGTTCGAGAAATCGAGATGGCGCTGCCCCTGACGATAGTTCGCGACGCCGCCGGTGCCCCGCTCGTAGCCCGTCGCCAGGAGATAGCCACGCGCCTCGGCCTCTTCGAACAGCGGCGACGCCTCGTGCAGGACCGGATACTCGTGGGTGATGAACTCGAAATGCTGAGCCCGCACCTCGTCGAGCAGTGCGGCCGGCTGGGGCCAGAGATCGGGCTGGAACTCCAGATGCCCCACCCCGCGGTTCCAGCCCTTGGCCTCGCCGTAGCTCGACAGATAGATGAGTGCGTCGCACGGAATCCGCTTCTCGCGGATCGTGCGGGGCAGACGGCGGAGCTCCGCCGTGTCGTCGAAGTGGCGCGTCGATTGGAGGAAGCCGAGCGCCCAACGTGGCGGCATCGGCGCTCGCCCGAGGAGATCGGTCACCTCGCCCATGAGGGCGCGCAGGTCGGGACCGATGAGGAAGTACCAGGTCAACGCGTCGGCCTCGGCCGTGTAGTCGATCCGCACGCCGTTGTCCGAGCGCCCCACCGCCAGGATGGCCTCGCTAGGATTGTCGAAGAACAGCGCGTAGCCCCGGCTGGAGATCAATAGCGGGATGCCGATGTCCGAGCCAGGGCCGTGCCCCAGATGTGAATTCCACAACTGGCGAGCCGTTCCCAGACGGTCGAGCCGCCCACCACCCTGGCCGAGGCCATAAAAGTGCTGCTCGCCCTCGAAGGTGAACCGCGCGTGCACGCGAGCCGAGCCGTCGGTCCCGCGCTCGACGGTCATCCCGCCATCGGCGGGCTCGCGGAGCAGCCACCCGCCGGCGGCGTCGGCGAAGGTCAGGCGCAAGGGCTTCGTCTCGCACGCCAGCTGGAGGTCGCTCGTCGTCATTCTGACGACTTCGCCGTCGGTAGCGTCGAACGGCGTCGGCGCCCAGGTCCGGGGGGCGACGAACGAGGTCTCCGACGTCGCGTTGGCGCCCAGGGCCACCCGCACGATGCGCGGGCTACAGACGGTCACCGCCACGGGGACGTCGGCGCCGGGGAAGTGCAAGGTGGCGCCTCGCCGCTCGAAGGGCGCCCCGGTGCCGCCGGCGGATGGCGGAGTCACGAGTGGACGCCCACCGGCGGGCGGTCGCGGAGCGGGCGAGGCAGCATGTGGCAGTGGTCTATCAGGCCGATCGCTGAAGCGTCAAGAGTCGATTGCGGCGCTATCGGTCTCTTCTTTGCAGCGCACTCCGGTGCGGGGCGATCGTATCCCCCCGTAGAGGAGTCGTGACCATGAATGAGGAGCAGATGAAGGAATTGCTATACCAGGCGCTGCAGACCGAGATGGGGGGCGTGGAGGTCTACGAGACCGCCCTTCGCTGTGTTCAGAATGAGGACCTCAAGGAAGAGTGGGAAGAGTACCTCGAGCAGACCGAACACCACGTCGAGATCGTCCGGGAGGCCTTCACCAAGCTCGGCCTCGATCCGGAGACGGAGACCCCGGGCCGGGCGGTCGTTCGGCACATCGGTGAATCGCTCGTCAAGGCGATGGAGATGGCGCTGGAGAGCGGGCCGCCGGAGGCGGCTGAGGTCGTTGCCGCCGAGTGCGTCGTGCTCGCCGAGACCAAGGATCACCTCAACTGGGAGCTGATCGGCATGCTGGCGGGCAAGGCCAAGGGCGAGACGGCGCAGGCGCTCCGTGACGCCTACAAGGAGGTCGAAGACCAGGAGGACGAGCACCTCTACCACACCCAGGGTTGGAGTCGAGAGTTGTGGATCCAGTGCCTCGGCATGCCGGCGGTGCTGCCGCCGCCCGAGGAGGAGAAGGACGTCAAGACGGCGATCGGGGCGGCCCGGGCAAAGCAGGAGCGCAGCCGGATGAAGAAGGCCAGCTAGAAACCGTCCTGGAAAGTTCAGTCGCGGCCGGGCTCCGACGTGAGGGCCCGGCACCTTCAAGAGTTCTGACCTCGAGCGTTCTGACTCCGCCATCCTGTCCACGGCATACCTATTGCCTCCCTTTCGCCGTATCTGGAGGTAAGTGATGGCGAAGTGGATCTGGCCGCTCGTGTCCCTGGGAACCGTAGCCCTCGTGCTCCTGGCCCTGTCGTCTGGTGTTGAAGGGCAGCGCGCCTCGTCGGCACCCGTGAGGGATGCCATCGCGGAAGCCCAGGCCCCGCCTTCGGGCGCGCCGGCTCCGACGCAGCAGGACAAGAGCGACAGATTCGACGCCAGCAAGGCCGATCCGTCGTCCGGCGCGCTGGAGACTCAGCCGGACAAGGGACAGGCGACGGGCTTCGACTTCTACCGCGACCCGCTGAACGCCAAGCGACCGATGCAGTCGTTCGACGAGACGATGAAAGCCGACGTCGCCGACAAGCCTACGGTGATGGCCGCCCAGCGAAAGCTCCTGGAGAGCCGCTATACGCTGAGCCCCAAGCTAGATCCCGACGCCAAGATGTCGAGGGGCAAGCCGCTGGCCGTCGGGCCGACCGCGCGGCTCGCGTCAGGACTCACCTGGGACGATCTGGCCAGGCTCAGCCCCGACGAGATCAAGCGGCGTGGCGTCTTCCCCTACCCGCCGCTTCCGCACCCCAAGCACGTCACCGGGGGCCAGGTGTTCCCGCAGATCCAAACTCGCATGTTTCCGCGGCTCGAGCGCTTCGACGTGGAGTTCGACATCCCCGAAGCGTTCCTGCCGGAGTTTCCGCCCGCGATCTTCCTCCAGAATCGGCCCGAGCTCGGCGACGTGTCCCGCGGCGAGGTCGTGTCGATCAACAACTACTACCGGCTCTTCAAAGATCTCCTGACGCCGGTGCAGCTCGACGGGCTCCGGATGCTGCTGACGCCGTTCCCGCAGGAGGAGTTCAATCCCACGGATGACCGCAAGTCGGCTCAGCCGAGCCTCGGAGTGACGTGCCTGGACTGCCACGTGAACGGTCACACCACCGCGCAGTTTCACCTGAACCCCGACGACCGTCCTCAGCAGCGTCGGTTCCGCCTCGATACCGTGAGTCTGCGTGGCCTCTTCAATCAGCAGATCCACGGCTCCAAGCGCAGCCTCCGCTCGGTCGAGGATTTCACGGAATTCGAGATCCGGACCGCGTATTTCAACGGAGATCCGATTCACGCCATGAAGAAGGGCTTCACCGTCGTCCCGCGGGAGCAGGTGGCCCACATGGCCCAGATGCAGAACATGCTCGGTTTCCCGCCGGCCCCAAAGCTGGGGCCAACCGGTCGGCTCGATCCCCGGAAGGCGACACCAAACGAGCTCCGCGGTGAGCAGGTGTTCTACGGCAAGGGTCAATGCGCCGGTTGCCACTCCGGGCCGGGGTTCCTCGACCACCAGATGCACGACCTCCAGGTGGAGCGCTTCACCAAGGAGCCCGGCGACGGACCCATCAAGACGTTCACCCTGCGCGGGATCAAGGACAGCCCGCCGTATCTGCACGACGGACGCCTGCTGACGCTCGAGGACACCGTGGAGTTCTTCAACCTCGTACTGGGCGTCAACCTCACCCGAGACGAGAAAGCGGACCTTGTGGCCTTTCTCCGGGTGCTGTAAGGAGACACCATGATCACGCTTGGCTACAAGCTATCGAGCGAAGAGCAGTCGGCCACTGACCTGGTGCGTTACGCGCAGATGGCGCAGGACACGGGATTCGGCTTCGCCCTCATCTCCGACCACTTCCACCCGTGGACCGACCGGCAGGGTCAGAGCCCCTTCGTGTGGAGCGTGCTGGGCGCCATCGCCCAGGCCACGCAGCGCCTCACCGTCGGCACGGCGGTCACCTGCCCGAGCATGCGGATCCACCCGGCGATCATCGCGCAGGCCGCCGCCACGACCGCCACCCTCATGCCCGGACGATTCTTCCTGGGACTCGGAACCGGCGAGAATCTCAACGAGCACATCGTCGGACAAGGCTGGCCGGAGACGGAGGTTCGTCAGGCCCGCCTCGAAGAGGCGATCGAGATCATTCGCCTGCTCTGGAAGGGCGGCAACCAGAGCTACCACGGCCGGTACTTCACGGTTGAAAATGCGCGTCTGTACTCGTTACCCGATTCTCCGCCGCCCCTCTACGTGGCCGTGGGCGGTCCCCGGAGCGCCGACCTGGCCGGCCGGGTGGCCGACGGCATGATCGGCACCGATCCCGACGCCTCTCTGCTGGCCGGGTTCGACCGGGCGGGTGGCGCCGGCAAGCCGCGCTATGCCGAGCTGACCGTGTGCTGGGCCAAGGACGAGGCGACCGCGAAGCGCATCGCCAAGGAACAGTGGCCGACGTCCGCCATGGAGAGCAGTCTCTCGTGGGAGCTCCCGTTGCCGGAGCACTTCGAGGCCGTGGCCGAGCTCGTCACCCAGGACCAGGTGGCCGAGTCCGTCACGTGCGGTCCGGATCCGGAGCGTCATCTCGCCGCCATCCGAAAGTACGCCGCTGCCGGCATCGATCACATCTGTGTTCATCAGGTCGGCAAGGACCAGAAGGGATTTTTCGAGTTCTACGCCGAGGAGATCCTGCCGCAGCTCAAGTCGATCCCATCGCCCCGGCGGAAGAGATCGCGCAAGGCCCGCAAGCGGTAGGCCGCAGGATCGCACGTGATCGACGGTCTGATTCTTGCGCCTCCTTCGAGTGAACGAAAACATTCCGAGGAGATCCCATGAAGAAAGTACTTCTGACCTTGCTGGTCTTGGTCGTCGGTTTCGCGCCCGCCGTTGCGATGGCCGCAGGCGGCGGCGCTGGCGGCGGGGCGGGAGCGGGGGCGGGCGCAGGGGCGGGGGCGGCCGGTGGCACCGGCAGTGCGGGTGGCGCGGCGGGTGGCGGTGCGGCGGGTACGGGCGGTGCGGCGGGCACGGGTGGTGCGACGGGGACGGACTCCTCGGGCGCCAGCAGCTCGTCCGGCAGCGGACCAAGCTCGAGCGGCCCCAGTGACGGTGGATCGACGAGCCAGCCGGGCTCGAGCGCGCCGTCGGCGAGCCCGTCGCTGGACGGCTCCCGTTTCACGACCGAGCGGGATTGCATGGGCGCGGGTGGCAAGTGGGACAGCGCAGCGAGCCGCTGCAGCATGAGCCGGTAGAGAAGCGTACCGAGGTCAACGATCAGAGCGGAACCGGATCGTTGACCTCGGTCATCCCGTCCATCCCGTCGAGAATGACGGGCTATTGGCCAACTGGTCGAGGGCCACTTGGCGCCCTCCGAAACGTCCTCGAGATCGGCGTCTTGCCGCCGGCCACTCATCGGCCCTGGCCGCTTCCGCGTCGTCCATGGATCATGGCGCAAACCTGGGAGCGGCTGCTGTTCGCCCACTGGCCCGTGCCGGAAGAGAAGCTGCGCCCGCTCGTCCCTCCCGGCCTCACGCTGCAAACGTTCGACGGCCGGGCCTGGCTCGGGATCACGCCCTTCATGCTCAGTGGCCTCCGGCTCCGAAGTCTGCCCTCTCTTCGGGGCCTGGCGCCTTTCCCCGAGCTCAACGTCCGCACGTATGTCACGCTCGACGATCGGCCCGGCGTCTTCTTCTTCAGCCTCGATGCGGCAAGCGCCCTCGCCGTGGCAGGCGCGCGCCGTCTGTATTCGCTTCCCTACTTCCGGGCTCGATTCACGGTCACGAGCGGCCGCACCGGCGTCGCCTATCGTTGTCGCCGGACTCATCGAGGCGCCCCGCCTGCCGAGTTCAGCGCGGCGTACCGACCGATCGGGCCGATCATGACGTGGGCGCCGGGGACGCTGGTGCACTGGCTCACCGAGCGCTACTGCCTCTATGCGGTCACTCGAGCCGGCCGCCTGCGGCGCGCCGAGATCCACCATCCAGTGTGGCCGTTGCAGTGCGCCGAGGTGGACATCAGCTTGAATTCGATGACCGATGGTCTCGGCATCCAGTTGGCAGCCTCGGACCCGGTCGTCCATTTCGCCGAACGTCTCGAGGTCTACGTGTGGCCACCGGAGACGCTTGGCGACCTGCGGCGTTGGCGATCGATCTCTCCGCGGACCTCACCGGACGCTAGTCGATTCGCTCCGACGAAGTTTCGTATGGGGCAAGTCCCCGTGCCGTTCGAACGCCGCCTGATCCTTCCAGCGCCAGCGCGCCCTCGTTCCCGGGGCGCGCATGAAATCGCGCGAAGATAAAGATCTCCAAAGGCCGCGAAAGCGGTCACTGAACCGCTAGCATCAGGCGCGCTCGCCGCGGCGTGCGGCCTTGCCGGGGGCCATCCGCGCGGCGAGCGTCGGGGACCTCAGCAGGCGACGGTGTCGTCCTGGTAGTCGCTTCCGTGCTGCTTCACCAGCTTGTTGTAGAGACCCAGGACCAGAATGGTCGGCGCCCATTGCCCGATGAAGTTTGCGGCCTGACGTCGACCGGTCAGCAGAAGGGCCAGCGACAACGCCATTGATCCCATCGCGACCCCCAGGAAGGCTATCGACGGAATCGCGGTCGTCTGAGACTCGACCGTCCTGGTCACCGCGTCTTCGCGCCGCGCGGTCCCGTACTGGGCGTTGTGCATTGCCTCGCGCACACTGTCTCCCATTGCCATGACTCTCTCCAGTCTTGAATGACTATCGGTTTCGCCGTGTCGAACGGGTTGTTAGTGGAGTTCCCACAGGCTTCAGCGACCGATGCCGAGGCTAGGACCAGGCAATGCCAGTGCCACTGATGCCGAGACTCGAACCGGAAGCGCGCTGAGCCTGGCGTCGAAGGCGCCGCGTCCCGATCACGCCAGATTTAAAGGCGCAGTGACCGATTCCCGGCGGCAGGGATCTTGCTGACTGGTCAGTTCGATGGCGGTGATCCAGGCCCTATTGGCGCTTATCAGCCGGTCCCTGGGGCGCATCACCTCCGCGATATTCGGCTGGGCGGTGGTCGCGCTGTTCGGCCAGACGGATCCCGCCGAGAAGACCATGCTGTCGGCCCTGGTCGGCGCGGCCGCGGCGTGGCCCGTGCTGCTGCTGGGCATCGCGATGCCGAAGATCGCCGTCTTCGCCATGGGGTTCGTGCCCCTGCCCGACTGGGTGCCCAAATGGACAGTGCGATTGGTCTGGATCGGGCTGGCCGCGACGATTCCCCTCGCCGTCGGGCTCACCATGGCGATGCGGCGCCCGCGCGGCCGCGCGTTCTCGCGGGTGAATCCTCCGGCCGCGCAGGAGTCGGCCTTCAAGCGATTGCTGCGCGGCTTGCCGACCACGGTCGGCATCGCCGCGGCCTTCTTCGTCGTGTTCGTGACGGTGCCGGCGCTCCGGATCGCCTCCCTGGTGCGACGTCGGGTCGACGTGCAGATTCCGCTGCTGACCGACAAGGAGAGCTACCAGCCGGTCGCGTCCGAGATTGCCCGGGTTCTGACGCAGCATGACTTCCCGGTGCAGGCGGCGACACCGGGCTGGTGGATGACCCTGCCGTCTCGGATTCTTCTCCGACTGGGTGGCCCGGCGTTCCGTGCTCACATTCCGGAGCACCTCGCGTACTTTCGGGGCGACCGTCTCGAGGTCGCGCTGTATCCGAATGGCCTGCTGCTTCGGGGCAGCGTGCAGGACACGGCATGGGCGCACGGCCTCGTGGTCGAGGCGCTCACCGCCGAGCCGGCCCTTCAGACCTTCGACTCCCGCGCGCAGGATATGGAGCGCCAGATTCGTCGCGTGTGGGCCGTGTACCGGGAGAATCCCACCGCTCACGAAGACTCGGCCGCGCTGAATGGGCGACTGAACGACATCGCCAAGGAGCTCGGTCGCGCGCCACTGACCTATGACGAATGGCAGATCGTCTATCGACAGGTGCTGCAGCTCGGCCGCGCGCTCGGGGGCGAGCGTCAGCTCCTGGAGGTAGCGTCGCCGAACCATCGGGCCAACGGCGACAGAACAGCTGAGGAGAACCGGATGACAACATCGACATCGACGACACCGAACGCGCGCGAGCTGTCCAACCGCGCATTGATCAGCGAGATCACCGGTAAGGCGTCGCTGCTGGCGAAGAAGGAAATCGAGCTGGCCAAGACCGAACTGCGCGCCGACCTGAAGGCAGAGCTCGGCATGGTCAAAGCCATGGGCATCGCGGCCCTCGCCGCGATCTTGGGACTGAACCTGCTGCTGGTCGCCGGGGTCCTGGCGCTCGGTCTCAAGATCGCCAGCTGGCTGGCGGCCCTGATCGTCGGCGGCGTGCTGCTCGTTGCGGCCGCCTTGCTTGGCTACATCGGCTGGAAGCGCATGGTCACGAATCCCCTGGCGCTGACGCGCCAGACGCTGAAAGAGGACGTACGATGGGTGAAAGAACGCCTGGCCTAGGGACCAATTCGCACGCCCGCCCGGACCACGCCGGCCCGCGGGCCGCGGCCGAAGAGCTCGGAAGCGAGATCGCGGGCGTCCGCGAGGAGCTCGACACCCTGTTGTCCGAGCTGGACCGCCGCCGGCACGATGCTCTCGACCTGCCACTGCAGCTGCGCCGTCACGCCGTCGGGGCCGGACTGACGGCGTTTGCCCTCGTGGCGACCGCGGCCGGCAGCGTGTGGCTGACGCACTGGCGCGGCCGCCGCCGGGCACGCCCGACGGCCAAGACGGGTCGCTTCTACCACGCGCTGTCGCGGATGACCGAGCACCCGGAGCGCGTGGCGACGGCATCGACCATCCCGGCGAAGATCGTCACCGCCGCCGCCAGTGCTGCGGTGGCCGCGCTCGTGAAGAAGCTGCTGGAACGGGTGGTCGTGAAGGTGATGGACGCCAGCTCCCCAGACCGTGTGGGCCCGCGGCCGAGCTTCCCCAGCCCCGCGGTCCACGACAACGGTCGTCCGATTGGCGCTCTGGCGGCGTCCCGACGCTGACATGGCTGAAGCGCGCGCCAGGGTCGCCAAGCATCCCATCCACCCGATGCTCGTGGTCATTCCACTCGGGCTCTGGACTGCGGCCCTGGCGTTCGACGTCGTGGCGGCCGTCACGACGAACACGATGTGGCGCACGATCGCGTTCTGGAACATCGTCGGCGGAATCATCGGCGCGCTCCTGGCTGCGGTGCCGGGATTCGTCGACTATTTCACCTTGCAGGGGCGGATCGCGCGTATCGCCACGTGGCACATGGTCCTGAACCTGGCCGCAGTCGCGCTGTTCACGGTCAACGCCTTCGTCCACGTGCGCGTCGGAATCGAGTCGTGGTGGCCGCTCGTGCTGTCGATCATCGGGGTGCTCGGCGTGTTCGTCTCGGGCTGGCTTGGCGGTGAGATGGTCTACGTCGAGCGTATGGGGGTTGTCGAGCCGAAGGGCCGTCGGGAAGACCGTCCGCGCCGGGTGGCCTAGGCCAACCCGCACGTCATCGGCCGAACCCTCAGGGCGTCAGGACGACCTTCATGCACTCGTCCTGCTTGTTCAGAAACATCTCGTACGCGGCCGGTGTGTCCTGGAGCAGCAGCCGGTGCGAGATCACGAAGCTTGGATCGATCTCACCGTTCTGGATACGGTCGAGCAGCGGCTTCAGATACCGCTGGACGTGACACTGACCAGACTTGATCGTCAGTGAGCGGTTGACCACCGCCCCCATCGGGAACTTGTCGATGAATCCACCGTAGACACCGATCACGGAGACCGTCCCGCCGTTCCGACACGCCATGATGGCCTGGCGGAGCGCGAAGGGTCGGTCCGTCTCCAGTCCCATCGCCTGCTTCGCACGATCGTAGGCATAGAGCGGCCCCGGAACGTGGGCCTCCATCCCGACGGCGTCGATGCACGCATCGGGACCGCGTCCGCCGGTCATGTCCCGCAGCGCTTCGTTGACGTCGACCTGCTCGTAGTGGATCGTCTCCGCTCCACTCGCCTCCCGCGCGAGGCGGAGGCGATAGGAGAACCGGTCAATCGCAATGACCCGCTCGGCTCCGAGCAGGAAGGCGCTCTTGATGGCGAATTGACCCACGGGCCCGGCGCCCCACACCGCGACAATGTCGCCGGGCTTGATGTCGCACATCTCGGCGCCCATGTAGCCGGTGGGAAAGATGTCGGACAGGAAGAGCACCTTCTCGTCTGGCAGCTCGGGCGGGACCTTCAGAGGCCCAACGTCGGCGAAGGGCACGCGAGCGTATTCGGCCTGGCCCCCCGGGAATCCGCCGAGCATGTGCGAATAGCCGAAGAGGCCTGCCGGCGAATAGCCCCAGAGCTTCTCGGCCATCCAGGCGTTCGGATTGGAGTTCTCGCAGAGGGAGAACAGGCCCTTGCGGCACAGCGCGCAGGCGCCGCACGCGATGGGGAACGGGACGACCACGCGCTCGCCCACGCGAAGATTCCTCACCCCCCGGCCCACCTCCACCACCTCGCCCATGAACTCGTGGCCGACGATGTCGCCGGACCGCATCGTCGGCACGAGCCCGTTGTAGAGGTGAAGGTCGGAGCCGCAGATCGCCGTGGAGGTGATCTTCACGATGGCGTCGCCGTCATTCAGGATCTTGGGATCCGGGACCTGCTGCACCTCGACCGAGCGCTTGCCCATCCAGCAGTTGGCCCTCATCGTGAGCCTCCTCTCACCACCGACACCGCACGCGGCGTGCGCGAGCGAGACCGCCGGGTGTCGAGGCCGCCCTCGACGCTCTGCAGGGCCGGTCTGGCCTCGATGATCTGCCCGGTCTCCATGAGCTGTTTGACCCGTCGGAGATCCTGCTGCAGCTGCTGCTCGGGGGCCTGTCCGATCAGCCTGGCCAGCTGGGCGGCGACTTCCTGGCCAGGTGGGGTGTACTCGAGCTCCACGACGACTTCCGTTCCCCGGCCGCCCGGCGCCGGTTGGAAGCGCACGACGCCGGCCGAGTCGAGCTGGGAGCCCGGCACCGACCGCCACGCGATGAGCTGGTTGGGCCGGTCCTCGGTGAGCTCGGCCTCCCACTCGAACCGCATGCCCAGCGGTCCCCTCGCGATCCAGCGTGAGCGCCGATCGTCGATCAGGCTCACGGACTCGACCTTCTCCATGAACCGCGGCAGGTTCGAGAGATCTCGCCAGAACCGGTAAAGCTCCTCGGCGGTCCGGTTGATCGTGATACTCCGCCGCGCGCGGACGGCGCGGCCGCTGGTACTGGGCGGTCCGGTCAGGCGCTGGGCGCACCGCGCGTCGAGCACCGTCGCGCCGGCCACCGCGGCCATGGCCGCGAGAAGGCGTGACCGCCGCGCGGAGGGCGCGGTGAACGCCACCCCGAGCAGGCCGAGGTCCATCATGTCGCCGGCCACGCGAGACGAAAGCCAGGTCGCGGGCCGCGGCGTCGTGAGGATGCCCACGCCGGCGGCGATCTCGCGCAGACCACACAGCCGGGTGATCAGCCGGGCCGGCACGCTCCCTCGGGTGCCGATCGCGCGTGCGAAGTCGCCGGGCCGCAGCACTTGCAGTAATCCGCGGGCGATGCTGAACCATGCGAGTCGCCTGGCGGTGCGCTTGGCGTGAAGCTGCAGGGATGGTCCGGACGGTCTATGGTCCGCCGGTCTTCCGATCGGCTGGCTGACGGGTGGCATTGCCATCACACTCTCCTGGTTGTCGACCGCTCGGAGCGAGCAACGGCTATGCCGCTGAGACGCCGCACCGGAAGAGGTAAATTGTGCGACTCCCGTCGCCCCTGCAAGGGCTCAGGCCGCTTCGGGCACCACTCGGGATGTGGGTCTTCGACTCAGACCGGTCGGCTCGATCGCGACGAATCGTGGCCTGACGTCCCGGGCCAGCGCCGTCTCGATCCGCGAATGGAGCCGGCCAATGGCCTCGACGATGTCGCCGGCGGTGAGGTCGTCGCGGAATCGTACCGCGAGCGTCGCGATGATCTCGCGCGGCCCGACGTGCATGGTACGGATCCGGTCAATCGAGATGACGGTGTCATCGTAGGTCACCGCCTCGCGAATGACGCGCTCGACTTTCTCCTGCGCGCGCTCACCGATCAGCAGCGAGTGGTTCTCGAGCGCGAGGACGACCGCCACGGCGAGGAGAATGACGCCGATGACCACGGACGCGATGGCGTCCCACTGCGGCCAGCCCGTGGCCTGCGCGAGCATGAGCCCGCCGGTGGCGACCCCGACCGCCATCAGGGCGGCCGTATCCTCCAGGAGCACGGTGAGAAGCGTGGGATCACGGGTCTCGTGCCAGAACTCGCGGAGCGAGCGGCCGGCCTGAACGCGGCGGAGCGACCGCACGGCAATGCTCAGGGAGATCGCCTCGAACACGAAGGCCCCGGCCAGGATCGCGTAGGCCCAGGCCGAGACGGCGTGCTCGTCGCCGTGAAGGAGCTTGCGGACGCCCTCCCAGACCGAGAAGGCCCCGCCGATGGCGAACAGCACGACCGACACCACGAACGCCCAGAAATAAACGTTCTTTCCATGTCCGAACGGGTGCTGCTCGTCAGGGGGGCGCCGCGCGGCACGCATGCCCAGCAGCAGCAGCGCCTCGTTGCCGGTATCGGCGGCCGAGTGGAAGGTCTCGGCGAGCATCGCCGCGCTGCCCGTGGCCGCGGCACTGATCCCCTTGAGCAAGGTCAGCGCGCCGTTGCCGACGAGGGCGGCGACGACCGCGATCTTCGACTCGCTCGTCTCGGCTTCGACCCGTGGGCCGGGGTCCATGGCCTGGAAATCCGTAACTGTGAGGTGCATTCGCTCTGCCAGTGACCACCCAGGGCACGCAAGGCGAGCAGCTTGACGGCCTGGCTGGCGCGGCATAGCTTCGGGACGTCGTGGAGACCGGCGATCAGATGACGGCAACCGTTGTCCGCTCGCGGATTTTCCGCGACACGTACCGGGACTCCGTCGAGCTGATGCGCGTGGCCGCCGAGATCGAACGGCTTCCAGGCGTCCGCCGAACGGCCCTGCTGGTGGCCACCCCGGCCAACCGCGAGGTGCTGAAAACGGCCGGCCTCCTCGACGACGACGCGGAATCCGCGCGGCCAACCGATCTCATCGTGGCGGTTGCCGGGGGCGACAAGACCGCCGCCGAGGCGGCGCTGGCCCGGGCCGCCACGCTCCTCACCGCCACCCGGGAGACCGCCGCGCCCGCCGCCGCTCGCCCGGCTCCCTCGACAATCGCCGACGCGGTGGCCGACGATCCCGCGGCCAACCTCGCGCTGATCTCGACGCCCGGCCCGCACGCCACCGCCGAGGCGCTCAAGGCGCTCAAGCGCGGCCTGCATGTCTTCCTCTTCAGCAACAACGTCTCGGTCGCCGACGAGCTCGAGCTCAAGCGCCTCGCCCTGCGCAAGGGGCTGCTGCTGATGGGTCCGGACTGCGGCACCGCCATCCTCGACGGCGTGCCGCTCGGCTTTGCCAACGTGGTCCGCCGGGGCTCGATCGGCCTGATCGCAGCGTCGGGCACCGGGCTCCAGCAGGTCGTCTGTCTGATCGACCGGCTCGGCGAGGGCATCTCCCAGGCGATCGGGGTCGGCGGCCGCGATCTTGACGAACGGATCGGCGGACTCATGATGCTCGCAGCGCTCGAGCAGCTGGCGAACGACGCCGACACGGCCGTCATCGTGCTGATCTCGAAGCCGCCCTCACCGGTGGTCAGCCAGCGTGTGTTGCAGCGAGTCCAGGCGGCCAGGAAGCCCGTCGTCGTCTGCTTCCTGGGCGGCGATCCTGCCGCCATCACCGGCGCGGGCGCGACGCCGGCGACGACGCTGGAAGATGCCGCGATCCTCGCAGTGGAGGCTGCCCGTGGTGCGCCATCCGCCGTGGCGAGGCTGCGTGAAGCGGAGCTGGCCGCCGCCGCCCTGGCGCGAGCGGCTCGTCTGGCGCCTGGTCAGCACGCGATCCGGGGCCTGTACAGTGGTGGCACGCTGGCCTACGAGGCGGCGCTGCTCCTGAAACAGGCGTTCCCCGACGCGCCGGCGCGTCGCGTCCACTCGATGCTCGACCTCGGTGACGACGAGTTCACCGTCGGGCGACCCCATCCGATGATCGATTTCCGACTCCGCAACGAGCGGATCGCCGCGAGCGCCGAAGACCCCGCAACGGCCGTCGTCCTGCTCGACGTCGTCCTCGGCTACGGAAGCCACGCCGATCCGGCCGGCGAGCTCGCGCCCGTGCTCGAGACGTCGCGAGCGCGGGCGACGAACGCCGGCCGTGAGCTGATCGTCATCGGCTCGGTGTGCGGGACGACCGCCGACCCGCAAGGCGTGCACGATCAGGAGGCCCGGCTCACCGCCGCCGGCATGCTGCTGGCGCCCAGCAATGCCGCCGCCGCCCGCATCACGATGGTCGTGGCGCGCGCTGCTCACGGTGGGAGCGCGCGACCGTGACGCCTCCCCGGGGCACCGCCGCCATCTTCCGCGACGGCGTCCATGCCCTCAACGTGGGCCTCGCAGCGTTCGCCGAGCCGCCGCGCGCCCACGGCGCCACGGTCACGCAGCTGGCCTGGCGGCCTCCGGCGAGTGGTGATCGTGAGCTCGGGCTCCTCGTGGCGCGCCTCGAGGACGATCCCGACGACCCGATCGGCGCACGCGTGCGCGTGGCCAACGAGAGCGCCGTCGCTCGTATCGTGGGGGCCCGCCCGATGCTGGTCGACGTTCGGCCGGCGCGCGAGGTGATTACCGCTCTCGCCGGGCGAACGATCCTGCACGCGGGGCCGCCGATCGACTGGGCGCGGATGTGCGGGCCTGTACAGGGCGCGGTCATCGGCGCCATCCTCTTCGAGGGGTGGGCGTCGAATGCCGACACCGCGCGTGGGCTCATCGACGCCGGAGCGATCACCTTCGCCCCCTGCCACGAGCACGGGGCGGTCGGCCCCATGGCGGGGATCGTCTCTCCCTCGATGCCGGTCGTGGTCGTCGAGAATGTCACCGCGGGCAATCGCGCGTTCGCGACGCTCAACGAGGGGCTCGGCCGGGCGCTGCGCTTCGGGGCGTACGACGCCTCCGTGCTCGACCGCCTGCGGTGGATGGCCGAGACGCTCGGGCCGGCGCTCGCCCGAGTGCTCGCGCGGGGCGGGCCCATCGACCTCAAGCGCATCACGGCCCAGGCCCTTCAGATGGGCGACGAATGCCACAACCGGAACGTGGCCGCGACCTCGCTCTTCACACGGGCCATCGCCCCGGCGCTGACGCGGAACGTCGACGGACCCACGGCCGCGACCGTCCTCGAGTTCCTGCTCGCCAACGATCACTTCTTCCTGAATCTGTCGATGGCCGCGTGCAAGACCGCGCTCGACGCCGCGCACGGGGTGAACGGATCCACCGTGGTGACGGCCATGGCGCGGAACGGGGTCGAGTTCGGCATCCGGGTGAGCGGGACGGGTGCGCGGTGGTTCACGGATCCCGCCCCCGTGATCGATGGCCTCTATTTTCCCGGCTACGGCCCGGCCGACGCCAATCCCGACCTCGGCGACAGCGCGATCACCGAGACTGCCGGCATCGGAGGCTTCGCGATGGGTGGCGCACCGGCGATCGTGCGGTTCGTCGGCGGCACGCCGGCGGACGCCGTGGGCTACACGCGCGCGATGTACGGCATCACCTTGACGCGAAATCCGGAGTACACCCTGCCCGCCCTCGGCTTCGCCGGCACACCGACCGGGATCGATCTGCGGCGCGTCGTCGAGAGCGGTGTGGCGCCCGTAATCAATACCGGCATCGCCCACCGCGAGCCGGGGGTCGGCCAGATCGGCGCGGGCATCGCGCGCGCCCCCCTCGACTGCTTCGCGGCCGCGCTCCGGGCCATGGCCATCGAGCTCGGGGTCACCGCCTCGCCTGCATGACCACCGACCAGACCCTGCTGATCGCGATCGGTGGCAACTCCCTCATCCTCGAAGGGCAGCGCGGGACGATCGCCGAGCAGTTCGAGAACAGCCGCACGACGGCGCGCCAGGGTCGGCGCCGTCGTCTCGGCGGGCTGGCGAGCGGTGGTCACCCACGGCAACGGCCCGCAGGCGGGCTTCATTCTGCAGTGGCGGTGTGTCCGTGCTACTTCTGTCGACCGGGGTGGAGCAGGTGGCCATCCGGTTTCGGAAGCCGGATCAGCGAAGCCTGGAACGGGTCACGGTGGATGAGGCGCGACAGTATCTCGCGGCCGGGGAGTTTGCCGCGGGGAGCATGGGCCCGAAGGTCGAGGCGGCCATCGCATTTCTCGAGCACGACGGGCGCGAGGTCGTCATCACGTCACCCGATCACCTGGCCGACGCGGTCGCCGGCCGGACCGGCACGCACCTCACCGCACACTGAGCTGCTGATCACCGCTCCACGAGGAGGCCCATGGCGAGCGTGAAGGCCGAGCCATACGAGTTCGAGTTCGAGGCGCGGACGACCGCGCTCGTCATGATCGACTTCCAGCGCGATTTCGTCGATCCCGGCGGCTTCGGGGAGGCGCTCGGCAACGACGTCGCCCTCCTGCGCCGCGCCGTGCCTCCGGCCGAGCAGGTTCTCAAGGTCGCCCGCGCGGCCGGTCTGTTCATCGTTCACACGCGCGAGGGCCATCGTTCCGACCTGGCCGACTGCCCGCCCGCGAAGAAGGCGCGCGGCCGGCTGAAGATCGGGATCGGCGATCCGGGTCCGATGGGCCGGATCCTGGTGCGGGGCGAGGCCGGACACGACATCGTCAAGGAGCTCGCGCCCGCGCCAGGCGAGCCGGTGGTGGACAAGCCGGGGAAGGGCGCCTTCTACGCGACCGACCTGCACGCACTCCTCGAAAATCGCCACATCGCGCAGCTCGTCGTGTGCGGCGTCACGACCGAGGTGTGCGTCAACACCACCGTGCGCGAGGCGAACGACCGGGGCTACGACTGCCTGGTCCTCGAGGACTGCGTGGCCTCGTACTTCCCCGAGCTCCACCAGGCCGCGCTGGCGATGGTGAAGGCTCAGGGCGGGATCTTCGGCTGGGTCTCCGACTCCCGCCGCTTCCTCGCGGCGCTCGGCCACGCGCGCTGACTCAAAGTCCGAGGATTGCCAGCAGGGGCGGCCACCGCTCGCGCCAGGGCGCGGCTAGGCCCGGCCTTCTCGCCGTTCGGCGGGCGAGCGGCCAGCCGTGTCGAATTTTTCCGCAGGGTCGCCGAACACCTCGGCCGCCTTCTGTTGCCGCTGCGGAAGCTGCTGGTTCACGTACTCCCTGATGGGGCCTCGATAGCGCCACGCCGCGAAACCGCCGACGATCGCGAGAAGTAGTCTGATCATGGATGTCGCTCCTTTGAGTAAACCCCACGCGATAGATCGTGAGGACCACGACGGCGCCGAGCACCGCCATGATGAAGCCGACCGGTTGTCCAGCCTGATACACCCCAAGGGCGCGACCGCCCTTTCCGGCCCGGATCAGCGCTCGGCCCGCACGCGTTGAGACGCGCGAAGCCTCCACGGGGATGAAGACCTCGACTCGAGCTCACAACCTTCACTTTCGATCGCGACAGAGACTCCAACAAGGTGAGCAAGGCCGGGGCCATCTAGACCGTTCCAATGAAGCGCCGGAGGGCGTCGTGCTCCGGTACCTTCTTTATAGTAGAGATATATCTTATATATGATGTACAGTATAGGCGGAGCGAATGTTCGACAGTGAAGCCCGTGTCCTGGTTATCCTCCCCCGCGATCTCCTCGATCGGGCCCGCGCACTCGCCGGGCGGGCGACGACCTCCCTGCGGCTGTCCGTGAGCTTGCAAATCGTGCTGCGGGCCCTGATCGAAGAGGGTCTCAAGGACTCGAAGAATCCTGACCTGCTGGCCAACATGAACCGTCAAGCCGAGACGGTTCGCCGCATCCGCCGGGAGGCGCGCCAGCCGATCGCGATGCGCACCACTCGCGGCCTGGCGACCCGATCACGCCGAGGATCAAAATCATGACCACACTTCAGACCGAGGCTTCGGCATGACCGGGGCATGGACGGTCGTGCTCTCCAGCATCGTGATCACCCAGGTGGCCGTCATTGCGACGTCCATCTACTTGCATCGGGCGCTGGCGCACCGGTCGCTGCGCGTGAACGCGCTGGCCGACGTCGCGTTCCGTGTCGCGCTGTGGCTGACCACGGGACAGAGCCGGCAGCAGTGGGTGGCGGTGCATCGCAAGCATCACACCTTCACTGACCGCGAGGGAGACCCGCACAGCCCCCGGCTGCTCGGCTTCTGGCGCGTTCAGCTCTTCAATGTCGCCTACTACATGCGCGAGGCGCGCAACGCGGAAACGCTGGAGACATTTGCGCCCGATCTCCGGCCGGATCGGCTCGATCGCATGTTCTTCGCCCACGGCTTCCTCGGGCTGGGGATCGGGATCGGTCTCCTCTGTGCGCTGCTTGGCCCCTGGGCCGGCCTCATGGCCGGGCTCCTCCACGCGGCCTGCTATGTCTTCGTCGTCGCGCCCCTCATCAACGCGCTGGGCCACTGGCGCGGCGGCCGGAACTTCGAGAACACCGCGTCCAACTGGCGGCTGCTGGCCTGGTTCACCGGCGGCGAGAGCCTCCACAACAACCACCACGCCCACCCGCGGTCGCCGAAGTTCAGCGTCCGCCGCTCGGAGTTCGACCCCTCGTGGCCGATCATCCGCTCACTGGCGGCGGTCCGGCTCCTGGACATCGTGGGGCCGCCGATGGCGTGGACGCGCGCGACCACCCCGACGAGCACCCCATGAACCTCCTCGCCGTCTCGACCTCCCGCCTCGCCGAATGGCGATGGCGTATCGTCGACCTGCAAGGCGCGACCCTCGAGGAGTCCTCGGCGAAATTCCCGACGATCGGCGCGGCGCTCGCGGCCGGGACCGAGCAGCTTCAGGTTCTCCGCGAGCGCGATCGTCCGCTCCCCGCCCAGGTGCCATGGCATCGCCGTCGTTGATCGATCCTCTCGCGACCCCCGACGTGACCGCCACGCAGCCGTTGTCGTGGCCCGAGTTCGATCGCTGGCAGGCGGCGTTCGCCGCGGCCCAGATCGTTCCGCCTCGATGGGAGGGCTTGCAGCGCATCCCTCCGCCCCACACGCGAGAAGCCGAGGAGTACCATCTCCGGAAGCTCGCGATGTTCTGCGAGTGGACGGACATGATCGCCCGGCGGCCGGCCGTGCGTGCGCACTACGCGCGGCAACAGATCCGGGTCCGGGTCGTGCGCCAGGACGAGCACGCGCCCTGTCCAGCCTGCGAGCCCTTCAACGCACGCGAGGTCGGCGCCGAGCTCGACATGATGCCTCCGTACCACCCCGGCTGCCGGTGCGTGCTCGTGGCGGTGCAACGCGTCCAGGTTGGCCGACGCGGACGATCGTCCGAGCGCCCTCGTTCACGCCTCGGGTGAACAGGTAGCTGGGTCGGGTAGTCCCTCACAACGCAGCGCCGACCCTGGGCGGTTCACTCCGCGCCGATCCGCTTGCCCGACCGTGTCGGGCCGGCGAGGGGTGGCGACGTGGTACTCTGTCGGTGTCTGGTCTGGGTCGCTGACCATGGTGGTCCTCCTTCCCCATCAGTCCACGCTTTGGCGCTCGCATCCGCCGTTCCAGGGCGCGTGGTTCCCCGCGGAGTAGGAGACGAATCATGGGTCAGAAGCTTTTCATCGGCGGCCTCCCCTTCAGCACCTCCACCGACGAGCTGGGCCAGCTCTTCAACCAGGTCGCCGGCGTCGAGAACGTCGCGATCGTGACCGATCGTGATACCGGACAGTCGCGAGGCTTCGGCTTCGTGGAGATGGCCACGTCCGAAGCCGCCGACGCCGCCGTGCAGAAGTTCAATGGCACGACGTTCGGAGGGCGCACGCTGACCGTCGAGATCGCCAAGCCGGCCGCGCCGCGAGGCAACGGCGGCGGCCGCTCAGGTGGTGGCTCCCGTTCCGGCGGCGGTCGGGGCTGGTAGGCGACGGTTCACGACGAAGGCGTGGGCGCCGGCCCACGCCTTTCGTCCTCCCGACCCGATGACGCAGAGCCCTGCCCAGCCCTCAGAGTGAGATCAGCCCGCTGCGCACGCCGAGCGTCACGGCCTCCGTCCGCGTACCGGCCCCGAGCGCTTCCAGGATGGCGGCGACGTGAAACTTCACGGTGTAGGCCGAGATCCCGAGGCGTGCGGCGATCGCCCGGTTGCTGAGGCCCCCGGCCATCATCTCGAGGATCTCGCGCTGGCGTGCCGTCAGGGCGCGATCATCCGCGACACCGACCGACCGCGGCGTCGCCCGGACGCGCAGAGTGTCGGGATGCAGCGTGATCAGTCCGGCCGTCGCGGCCGTGATCGCCGCCGAGATCTGCTCCGTCCCTGCGTCCTGACCGAGAACCGCACGAACGCCGGACCGCCGCGCCGTGGCGGTCCACGCCGCGGCAGGGTCGTTCACCACGAGCAGGATCGGTGGCACCCGGAGCAGGCCGCCGAGACCCTGAAGCGCGGCGGCAGCACGCGAGGTCGTCGACGCCAGCACGACGATGGTGGGATCGTGCTCATCGAGCAGCCGCCGCAACCCAGGGGGACGACCGAACACGACGTGGACGTCGGGCCAGTCGCGGAGCGCCGCTTCCACGGTCGCGGCGGCGACGTCATCGTCGGCCACGATCAGCGCCCGCACCGGCGCCTTCCTCACGGCACCGGCACACCGGCGGCCCGCGCGAAGCGCTGCACCTCGCTCACGGGAATGGCGAGCGCGAGGCCGCCGGCAATCATCGCGTTCACACCCACCACGCGTCCGCACGCATCGGCGAGCGGGCCGCCTGAATTTCCGGGCGCCAGCTTCAGATCGGCCTGGATCCACGATCGGCCGCCCGGCGTGATCGCTCCCACCGCGTGAACAATACCCCGCGTCACCGCGCCGGGCACACCCAGCGGGTGGCCCAGGGCAACGATGAGCGCACCCACGGCCACGGTGCCGTCCCCGGCGCGTACCGCCGCCGGGCACTCCAGGCCCGGGACGCGAAGCAGCGCGAGGTCCGCGGCGCGGTCGCCCGCCACGACAAAGCCTTCGACCGGGGAACAACCCGCACCGCGCACCGCCACGCGGGGACCGTGGATCACGTGGGCGTTGGTCACGATCAGCTCGGGCGCCCACACGACGCCCGCACCCGTGCCGCGCCCGTCACTCGTGATCTCGACCGTGATGCGGCGAAGTCGCTCCGCCAGCGTCGCGAGGTCCATCATCGCCCGCGGTCCGGTCGCTCACCCACCGTGAGGCTCACTTCGATCACGCGGCCCGCTCTCAGCACCGACGCCGTGACGGGCTGACCGATTCGCTCGGGACGCAGCGCGCCGCGGAGATCGAGGGGGTCGGCGATGGCGATACCGTCGAGTGCCAGGATGACGTCGCCCACGAGAAGCCCGGCCGCCGCCGGACTCCCGGACTGCACTTCGACCACGATGACGGCCCGACTGCGACCCACCCCTGCCTGTTCACCCACACCCTCCGGGACCCGGATCTGCTGCGTGCTCACACCGAGGTAGGCCTGAGGCACCCGACCGTGACGGACCACGGCGTCGACGACCCGATTCACCGCGTTCGCCGGAATGGCCAGGTGCAGATGCCGCGACGCCCCGGACGTGTTGACGCCGACGACCGAGCCGCGGGCATCGACCAGAGGCCCGCCGGAGAACCCGGGATAGAGGCGCAGATCCAGACTGAAGAGTTCACCATCCGCGCGCCGTGACGACGCCGCGCCGATGGCGCTGATCACGCCCCAGCTCGCGCGAGGTCCGGCGCCGAGGGCCAGGACCATGTGACCGACCCGCACGGCATCCGAATCACCGACCTCGGCCACGGCCATGGCGGAGTCGTCGCCTCGAAGGATCGCGATGTCCAGGCCGGGGTCGCGCCCGACCACGGTCACGCGCGAGGACTCACCGGTCGGCCTCGTCACGCTGAGATCGTCGTCGGTCTGCAGCGTGTGATTCGCGGTCACGATCAGACCCGAGCGCCAGTGGATTCCCGTGGAGGGAACGCGCGGGCGTCCATGAACGGCCAGCACCCACTGTCCCACGCGCTGCGCCGCGGCGGCCAGCTGGTCCGAAAGGTCGAGTAGTCTGTCCACGTGCCTCCTCCTCGCCTCCAGCATGAGGATTCCGAGCGATCGAGGCAATCGCCCGAATGGACAGGTCGAGCGGCAGGTGCGCTCAGGGAGCTTCCGGCTCGATCCCGAAGAACTCCCGGTAGGACCCGAATTGCTGGTCGAGCGAGGGGCCGTCCAGTCCGAACGCCTTCAGATCGTAGGCGTGTCGGCCGTGCTTGTGTTGCGGGTTGTCATTCAGGTGACTCCGCATCCGGTCCTCGGCCGCGGCGGTCAGGGGCAGCCCGAAGTGCGCGTAGATCCGGCGAACGGTTCCGATGGGATCGGCCAGCAACTGCTGATAGTTGACGTCGAAGAATCGCTCGGCGTCGGTCAGACCGCTATGGCGAACGTGCATGCCGCGCTCGAGCCCCTCGGTCCACGATTGCAAGACTTCGCGGCCGATCTCCGCGGGGTCGAGCGGCTCGGCAAAGGCGGACTGTAGGCTGAGGGTGAGGCTGGCCACCGAGCCGAGCACCATGCGCGGGTCACGGTGCGTCTGCACGATCAGGGCGTCCGGGTAGATCGCCAGGAGCGCGTCGAGGGCGTAGAGGTGCGCGGGCGCCTTCAGCACCCAACGGTCGGCCCCGGCGCGCCACTGCAGATGCTGGAGGAATCGCCGGTGGTACGCATAGGCGGGCGTCCGGTCCTGTTTCTTGAGCCACGCCTGGTACGAGGGCGTCCGATACGTCGTGTGAAAGCGTGAGCTCAAGAAGGTGTGGCTCAGGATGGCGATGCACTCGATCGCAAGGCGCGCCCCGAGGGGATGGATGGCCTTGAAGTCCGGAGCCAGCCAGTCGAGCCATGCGAGCTTTCGCTCAGCATCGGCGATGCGCGGATCGGTCTCGTAGCGGGCCGCCTCGGGAGGCGGCGATGGCGTCATGACCTCCCAGGCCTGGGGCGCACGGCTGGCCGGATCCTGGGAGATGAGGTGATGCAGGAGCGTGGATCCCGTCCGGGGCAGGCCGATGATGAAGAACGGACGGGCAATGCGCTGGTAGGCGATGCCGGGATACCGCTTTCGGTCCTCGGTCAGGCGCAGACGGTTGGTGAGCAGACCGATCAGATCGCGGCGAGCCACGACGCGGCCGAGCAGCGTGAGCCGCGCCTCCGTCTCCAGACCTTCGAGGACCAAGCGCAGCGGCTCGCGGAACTCGTCGCCGCCAAAATCCTCGAGCCGAGTCTCCCGGCACGCCGCCTCGAGGAGCACGCGCTCATCGAGACTGACGGTTTCGAAGCCCAGACGGCGCAATCCCCGGCCGGTGGTATTCGCCGCCCGGATGACGCCGCGTGCCGCTGACTGCATGGTGGCCATCCGGAACATACTAAGGTGAACTCGCCAACCGGCCAACCGATTGCGGCTTACCGCCCGAACGGGTTCAGGGGTCGAAGTAGAGGTTCGCCTCCTGGTAGAAGACGAGGACGAGCGCAATGCCCACCATGGCCAGGCTCACTGCGATCCCGGCCCAGCGGCTGGCGGGCGGGCTGAGCCGGATCTCGAGCCAGCGCGCCGCGGCCATGAGCGCGGCGAGCGCGCCCATCGTCGAGTGCGTGACCTGCACGAGAAAGCTCGCCTTGCTCTGAAAGGCGGCGTGGGAGTGCGTGAGGAGCAGCACGCTTCCCGCACAGCCGAGCACGGGCAGGACGTAAGGCAGCGCGGCCGCCCGGAACACGCTGGCCCGCGCCCGCCACTCGGTGAGCCCGAGCGTGAGGACGAGCCCCGCGGCCATCCCGTGCTGCAGGGCCTCGGCGCCGACGTGCCAGAGCGGCGTGGGGCCCAGCGGCCAGACGCCTTCGTTGGCGGCGGCCCGAAGAGAGACAAACGCGGCGAGCGCGACGAAGCCGAGCGGCCAGTGCCGGTACCACCGGGCGCCGGACGCGAGCCCGACCAGCCCGAACAGGCTCGTGCCGAGCAGGATCAGGCCGGACACGTTGTGACTGAAGTTCGACCAGAGATACGCCTCGCGCGTGCGCGGCGCACCCGCCGCCATCGCCGTGCGACTCTGCCGCATGGCCTCGGGTGAGGGCATGTGGAGCGACGGGACCTTGGGCCGGAACACCTCGACCACCTCGCCGACGGTGGCCGTGTCCGCCGGCGCCTGGTCGGCGGCGGGGGGTTGGGCCGACAGGCTCGCGGCAGCGAAGAGGATCATGACGAGGATGATCGTCTCCGCCTCCGCGAGTCGCGGAACACGCCACGTGGAGGCGGTCTCCAGGCCGGCGTCGGCCCGTACCGCGCGGCGATTCACGAGCGCGGCGCCCAGGACCGCCAGGAGGAGCGCGGCCTTGGTGAGGACGAGCGACCCGTAGCCCGTCCCCACGAGGGCTTGCCAGCTTCCCGCGTAGGCCCAGGTCAGCGGAAGTGCGCTGAGCACCAGCACGCCCACCGCCGCGGCTGCCAGCGTGGAGAAGCGCCGCACGAGCACGGGCCACGCGGCCGCGGCGGTGGCGTCATGCCGCCCGAGTCGCCACAAGGCGCCGAGCTGCACGAGACCGCCGACCCAGACGGCGGCGGCCAGCATATGCGCCACCGTGAGGAGCATGAGCGGACCGCGGTGCTCGATGCGGCCGGCCGCGTGGGTGAGCCAGGCGCCGCTCGTGACGATCAGCACGGCCAGGAGGCCGACGGCGGCCCAGCCCGCGACCGTCCGTGGCCTCGAGCGCAGCCACATGGCGGTGACGCCGAGGGCGAGCGCGAGCACGACGAGCGTGGCACCCGCGGCAAAGTGGGGCGTCCGCAGAAGGTCGGTCAGCACCGGCCGGCTGAGCGTGGCCGACAGCACGTAGTTCTCCAGGAGGAGCGCGGCACCGCGGCCGAGGGCCACGGCGATGGCCCCGACCCCGACGATCTCCAGACAGCGTCTCGCCGCGCGGGGGGAATGGTCAACGCCCCGCGGAGCCCGCAGCACCAGCAGGCTCCACACGACGCCGCCGGCCGCGAGGGCAAGGCCGAGCAGGCCCACGCCGCGGAGGAGACCGGTAAAGAACTCGTGTAGGGTGAGGAGCATTGGACCATCGTACAGCCATGAATCGCTACGGGATTCAGGTATACTGCGGCAGACTGCGAGCGGACTTCGATGACCCGACTTGCGACATCCTCCGGCGATCCCACCGCGGTCGCACCGACCCCGCTCTCCCACCTCCGGCGGCTCGAGAGCGAGAGCATTCGCATCTTGCGTGAGGTCGCGGCCGAATGCGAGCGCCCCGTGCTGCTGTACTCGGTCGGCAAGGACAGCTCGGTGATGCTGCACCTGGCGCGGAAGGCGTTCTTTCCCGCGCCGCCGCCCTTCCCGCTGCTCCACATCGACACGACGTGGAAGTTCCGGGCGATGTACGAGTTCCGCGACGCCACCGCGAAGACGCCGGGCGTGGAGCTCATCGTGTTCGTGAACGAAGACGGTCTCCGTCAGGGGATCGGTCCCATCACGCACGGATCGAAGATCCACACCGATGTGATGAAGACCCAGGCGCTGAAGCTGGCGCTCGACACCTACGGCTTCGACGCCGCGATCGGCGGTGCGCGGCGCGACGAGGAAAAGAGCCGGGCCAAGGAGCGGGTCTTCTCCTTCCGCTCGGCGCACCATCGCTGGGATCCCCGCAACCAGCGGCCCGAGCTCTGGAGCCTCTACAACGCGCGGAAGCACCCGGGGGAGTCCATCCGCGTGTTCCCCCTGTCCAACTGGACCGAGCTCGACGTCTGGGAGTACATCCACCTCGAGCGCATCCCGATCGTGCCGCTCTATTTCGCCGCCGAGCGGCCGGTGGTCGAGCGCGACGGAAGCCTCATCCTGGTGGACGACCATCGCTTGCCGCTCGCCCCCGGTGAGAAGCCGCGCCTGCGCAAGGTGCGATTCCGTACGCTCGGGTGCTACCCGCTCACCGGCGCCATCGAGAGCGAGGCGACGACGCTCCCCGCCATCATCGGCGAGCTGCTCCGGGCCCGAACCTCGGAGCGGCAGGGTCGGGTCATCGATTCCGATGGAGCCGGCGCGATGGAGCTGAAGAAGCAGGAAGGCTACTTCTAATCGTCCAGACCCTGCTCCGCTTCATGACCTGCGGCTCCGTCGACGACGGCAAGTCGACCCTGATCGGCCGACTGCTCTACGAGTCGCAGCTGCTCTTCGAGGACCAGCTGGCCGCCCTCGAGGCCGATTCCAAGAGGCTGGGGACACGCGGGGGCAGCCTCGACTTCGCCCTCCTGGTCGATGGGTTGATGGCCGAGCGAGTGCAAGGCATCACCATCGACGTGGCCTATAGGTTCTTCTCGACGGAGCGCCGCAAGTTCATCGTGGCCGACGCCCCGGGGCACGAGCAGTACACCCGCAACATGGTCACGGCGGCGTCGACGGCGGACCTCGCCGTGATTCTCGTCGATGCGCGCAAGGGCGTGCTCACGCAGACCCGCCGTCACAGCTACCTGGCCGCGCTCCTCGGCATCCGCCACATCGTGCTCGCGGTGAACAAGATGGATCTGGTGGGGTACGCCCGCGACCGCTTCGAGGCCATCGCCGCCGACTATCGGCGGTTTGCCGCCCGCGTGGGGCTCACCGACATCACGGCCATTCCGACGTGCGCGGTCGACGGCGACAACATCGTCGAGCATCGCGCCACCATGCCCTGGTACGACGGCCCCTGTCTGGTGAGTCATCTGGAGACGGTCGAGGTCGGCCACCAGGCGGCGGCCCGTCCCTTTCGCATGCCGGTTCAGCTGGTGACCCGCCCGCACTCCGAGTTCCGTGGCTATGCCGGCCCCGTGGTGAGCGGCACCGTGCGTCCGGGCGATCGCGTGCGCGTGCTGCCGTCGGGACGCGAGACGAGCATCGCGCGCATCGTCACGGCCGACGGCGACGAGCCGATCGCGGTGACCGGCCAGAGCGTGACGCTGACGCTGGCCGACGACATCGACGTGGGCCGGGGCGACGTCGTCGCCGCCGCCGACGCGCCGCCTCCCGTCGCCGACCAGCTCGAAGCCACCCTCGTCTGGATGGACGAGAAGGCGATGCCGCAGGGTCGCGCCTACCTGATGAAGGTGGGCACGACCATGGCGACGGCGACCGTGGCGCGGCTCCGGTACATGGTGAACGTCGACACGCTCGAGCACACTGCCGCGGAGACCCTGCACCTCAACGAGATCGGGGTCTGCGAGCTGCAGCTGGATCGGCCCGTGGTCCTGGAGTCCTACGCGGACAACCGCGACTTGGGCGGTGTCATCCTCATCGATCGCCTGACGAATCACACGGTCGCCGCCGGCCTCGTCCACGCCGCGGTGCGTCGCGCGGACAACGTGCACCCGCAGGCCCTCGACGTGCACAAGCGTGTGCGCTCGTTGCAGAAGGGCCAGCGCGCCGGCGTCGTGTGGCTCACCGGCCTGTCGGGCGCCGGCAAGAGCACGATCGCCAACCACGCCGAGGAGAAGCTGGTCGCCCGGGGGCGTCACACCTACCTGCTCGATGGCGACAACGTGCGCCGCGGGCTGAATCGGGACCTCGGCTTCACCGAGCAGGACCGCGTGGAGAACATCCGTCGCGTGGCCGAAGTGGCCAGGCTCATGGTCGACGCCGGCCTCATCGTCCTGGTCGCGTTCATCTCGCCGTTCCGGGACGAGCGCAGTACCGCGCGCGAGCTGTTCGAGCCGGGCGAGTTCGTCGAGGTCTACGTGGACACGCCGATCGCGGTGGCCGAGGCCCGTGATCCCAAGGGTCTGTACAAGAAAGCCCGGCGGGGCGAGCTGAGGAACTTCACCGGCATCGACTCGCCCTACGAGCCTCCCGAGGCCCCCGAGATCCACCTCGACACGACCCAGCTGACCGCCGACGCCGCCGCCGACCGGATCCTCGCCTATCTGGCTGACGCCGGCTTCTTCGGCGTTTGACAGGTCGCGGCCTTTGGCCGACGATGCCTTCGGCCATGGAGCGTGACGCTGATGTCGTCGTCGTCGGTGCCGGTATCGTCGGCTGTGCCACCGCGTACTTCCTCGCCCGCCGGGGCGCACGCGTGGCGATCATCGAGCGGGGGCCCGTGCCCGGCGAGCAGTCGCGGAAGAACTGGGGCTTCGTCCGCCAGCAGGGACGCGACCCGCTCGAGCTGCCGCTCGTGGTCGAGGCCAACCGGCTGTGGCAAGGCCTCGAGCGCGAGCTGAACGCGGACATCGAGTGGGTCCAGGGCGGCAACCTCGCGCTGGCCGCGGACGAGTCGCGGATGGCGCGATTCGAGACGTGGCTGCCGCTGGCCCGTGAGTTCGGCCTGCCGACTCGCCTGCTCCGCGGCCGGGACCTCGATGCGGTGGTCCCCGGACTGGCCGGTGGCTGGGTGGGCGGCATGCACACGCCCGGCGACGGCCACGCCGATCCCGAGAAGACCACCGACGCGTTCGCGCGCGCGGCCGTCGCTCACGGCGCCACGCTGCACCTGGACTGTGCGGTCCAGGCGGTCACCACGCGGGCCGGCGCCGTCGCCGGCGTTGTCACCGAGCAGGGTGAGATTCGCGCGCCGGCGGTCGTCTGCGCGGCCGGCGCCTGGTCCTCGCGCCTGGCGCGCACGCTCCGTCTCGACCTGCCGCAGCGCTGGGTGCGCGGCACCGTGGCGCGCACGACGCCGGCGCCGGCTGTGACCGCATGCGCGGTGTGGGGACCAGGCGTGGCCTTTCGCCAGCGACGCGACGGCAGCTTCAACATCGCCGCCGGCGGCGCCCTCGACCACGACGTCACGCTCGACTCGCTGCGCCAGCTCCGCTTTTTCCTGCCGAACTTCTGGAAGAACCGGACGCTGTTCCGCTTCCACTTCGGCCGGCCGCTGCTGGCCAGTCTGGCCGCCCCGCTGCCCGGCTCGGCGGTGCGCCGCCGGCCGCTGGTGTGGGACCGCGGCCGCGAGCCGCAGCCCAATCCGGTGAAGGTGCGGCGCAGCCTGGCCGAATTGCAGCGCGTGCTGCCGGCGCTGCCGCCGCTCGGGATCGCGCGCAGCTGGGCCGGTTACATCGATGCCGCGCCCGACCTGGTTCCCGTGATGGGCGAAGTCCCGTCGCTGCGCGGCTTCGTCCTGGCGACCGGCTTCAGCGGCCACGGCTTTGCGATGGGACCCATCGCCGGTCGCCTCGTCGCCGAGCTGATCGTGGACGGCAAGACCTCGCTCGACATCACCGGCTTCCGCTTCTCGCGCTTCGCCGAAGGCGCCATCGGCCGACCACGCAACGTCCTGTGACCGCTCGCTCGGCCGGCTACGCCATTGCCCTCGACGTCGGGGGGACGTTCACCGACGTTGCGCTGGTGCACGAGGCGAGCGGCCGCCTCTGGGTGACGAAAACCCCCACGACGCCCGATGATCCATCGACTGGCTTCATCGGCGGCATCGACAAGGCGCTCCGGCTGGCCGGCGTCGAGCCGGCCGCGCTGCGCCACGTCCTGCACGGCACCACGACGGCCACCAACGCGATCCTCGAGAGCAAGGGCGCGCCGACCGGCCTGCTGACCACCGCGGGCTTCCGCGACGTGCTCGAGATCGGTCGCCACGACATCCCCCGGCGCGCCAACATGTTCGCCTGGGTGAAGCCCCGGCGGCCGGTGTCACCCGAGCTGATCTTCGAGATCGGCGGCCGCGTGGCCGTCGACGGCGCCGAGCTCGAGCCGCTTGACGAGGCCGCGGTACGCACGGCGGCCCGTCGGCTGCGCGAGGCCGGAGTGGATTCCGTCGCCGTATGCTTCCTGCACGGCTACGCCAACGCCGAGCACGAGCGACGGGCCGGCGCGCTGCTCCTCGCCGAGCACCCACGCTGCGCGGTGTCGCTGTCGAGCGAAGTGCTGCCCGTGTTCCGCGAGTTCGAGCGCTCGATGGGCACCGTGCTCAACGCTTACGTTCAGCCGCTGGTCGGGCGGTACGTCGGGCGACTGGCTGAGCGGCTGCGCGGCCGGGGCATCACCGCACCGCTGTCGATCATGAAGTCCAACGGCGGCGTCATCGGGGCCGACGTCGTGCAGACGCAGGCCATCCACACCGCGCTGTCGGGTCCGGCGGCCGGCGTGATCGGGGCGCGACGCATCGGCGAGGCGGCCGGCTTCGCCGATCTCATCTCGGTCGACGTCGGCGGGACCAGCGCGGATGTGTGCCTCGTCCGCGGAGGCGAGGCGGAGGTGACCGTCGAGGGCCGCATCGGCAGCTGGCCGCTGCACGTGCCGATGATCGACATTCACACGATCGGCGCCGGCGGCGGCTCGATCGCCCGCGTCACCGCGGACGGCACGCTGACGGTGGGGCCCGAGAGTGCGGGGGCGCAGCCGGGCCCGGTCTGCTACGGCGCCGGCGGCGAGGAGCCCACCGTCACCGACGCGCACCTGGTGCTCGGCCGCATTCCGGCGCACCTGCTCGGCGGCGAGATCGCGCTCGACGCCGATCGGGCGCGACGGGCCATCGAGGAGCGGGTGGCCCGGCCGCTCGGGCTCTCACTGGAGGCGGCGGCGCAGGGCATCCTCGACATCGTGAACAACAACATGGTCGGCGCGCTCAGGCTGGTGTCGGTCGAGCGCGGCTACGACCCGCGTGACTTCGCCCTCGTCCCTTTCGGTGGCGCCGGCCCGCTGCACGGCGCCGACCTCGCCGCGCTGCTCGGCATGCGCACGATCGTGGTCCCGCGCCATCCCGGCGTGCTGTCCACGTTCGGCCTGCTCGGCACCGAAGTGCGCAACGACTACGCGCGCACGAATCTGCAGAAGCCGCCCGACTACGACCTCGCCGCCGTGGGCGCGGTATACACCCAGCTGGAAGGACAGGCCGAGGCGTGGCTGGCGGCCGAAGCCGTGCCCACCGCCGCGCGCCGGGTCACACGCCTGGCCGACCTGCGCTACCGCCACCAGGGGTTCGAGCTGACCGTCCCCTGGCCGGAGCGCGATCTCGCGATCGATCCCCTGCTCGCGCGGTTCCACGAGCGCCACCGCCAGCTCTACACGTATGCGCTGCCCGAGGCGCCGGTCGAGATCGTCACGCTGCGCGTGGCCGCCGCCGGGCGGGTCCGGCGCTTCCGCATCCCGTCCCTCGAGCGGCGCCGTCCGGCCCGCACGCGCCCGGCCCGCCGCCGTGTCTTCTTCGCCGGCGCCGGCTGGAAGACGTGCCCATGCCTGCCGCGCGAGCAGCTCGGCGCCGGCGCGACGGTGACGGGCCCGGCCATCGTCGAGCAGCTCGACGCCACCACCGTGATCCCGCCCGGGCAGCGCGCCACGGTCGATCGCGCCGGCAATCTCGTGATCCGTGCGGGAGGGCGCGGGCGATGAAGCGGCCGCGCGGGCCCCGGCGCCGGGCGCCTCTGGCCCCGGACCCCGTGACGCGCGAGATCATTCGCGGCGCGCTGCGCGCGGCCCAGACGCACATGGAAGCGGTCATCGAGCGGACGGCGATGTCGCCGTTCATCCGCGAGAAGAACGACTACTTCGCCGGCATCCTGGATGCGCGCGGGCGCGTGGTGTGCGGCACGATGGTGCCGCTCTTCGGCAACCTCACCCAGTTCATCTTCGAGCAGTACCCGCCCGCCACCATGCGCCCCGGCGACCTCTACTGGTACAACGACTGCCACGGCTCGCGCGGCGGCGTCTCCCACTCGCCGGACATGGTGTTCGCCGCCCCGGTGTTCCACCGCGGCAAGCTCGTCGCCTTCTCGCAGACCTGGGGCCACTTTTGGGACATCGGGGGCATGCGGGCGGGCAGCATCTCACCCGACGCCACCGAGATCTTCCACGAGGGCATCATCGTCCCGGCCGTGCGCATCTATCGCGAGGGCGTGCTGAACGACGAGGCGTTCCGCATCTTCCTGCGCAACTCGC
>Ga0075428_100000793_pt1 | contig 32964 bp, 28 predicted proteins | sample RhiMetdeltSRZDD2_FD_75291 | JGI IMG/M metagenome (GOLD analysis project Ga0075428, IMG submission 75291) | Populus rhizosphere microbial communities from Tennessee, USA - Rhizosphere MetaG P. deltoides SRZDD2 | ecosystem: Host-associated > Plants > Roots > Rhizosphere > Soil | place: USA... | reverse complement strand
TCGGCTCATCGCATCCTGGGGCTGAAGGCGGTCCCAAGGGTTGGTCTGTTCGCCCATTAAAGCGGTACGTGAGCTGGGTTTAGACCGTCGTGAGACAGGTCGGTCCCTATCTGGTGTGGGCGCAGGATGATTGAGGAGACTCTTTCCTAGTACGAGAGGATTGGAAAGAACGGACCTCTGGTGTGCCAGTTGTCGCGCTAGCGGCATCGCTGGATAGCTATGTCCGGACCGGATAAGCGCTGAAAGCATCTAAGCGCGAAGCCAACTCCAAGACTGGTCATCCCATGAGACGCCTGGTAGACCACCAGGTTGATAGGCCGGAGGTGTAAGGACGGTAACGTCTTCAGCCAACCGGTACTAACCAGTCGATCGGCTTGATCTCATCCTCACTCGATGCCTCCGCGATCTCTTTTCACCAACCCATTGTCCGCGCGGCTCGGCGTTACTGACTCCACGGTGAGTGGAGCAACAGGCGCCGGCACGCCGCGCGGGAGGTGCCTCGGTCGGGCTGTTCGTCGGCTGCAGAACGCAGTCGTGGATCTCGCTCGCCCTTGGCACCAAAGCGCCTCCCGGTGCCCATACCTGGCTGGAAATACCCGTTCCCTTTCCGAACACGGCAGTCAAGCAGCCAGGGCCGATGATAGTGCCTAGCGCGAAAGTAGGTCAGTGCCGGGTCAATTCTCGAACGCGGTTCCTTGCTTGGATGCAGGGAGCCGCGTTCTCATGTACGCCGAGGACATTGCCCTCAAACGAGGCGCGCCGTTCCATGAAGATCTCCAGCTTGTTTGGCCACGGCAAACCGGTCGTGTCCTTCGAGTTCTTTCCGCCGAAGACGGCGGAGGGCGTCGAGGTTCTCTATCGGACCGTCGAGGAACTGCGGCCGTGCCGGCCGTCGTTCGTCTCGGTCACCTACGGAGCGGGCGGCAATACTCGCGATCGCACGCTGGACCTCGTCAGCCGCATCCAACGCGAGCTCGGGATCCTCACGATGGCCCACCTCACCTGCGTGGGCAGCTCGAAGACCGAGCTCGGAGAGATCCTTGGCCGGCTGCACGACAGCGGTATCGGGAACATCCTCGCGCTGCGCGGTGACGCGCCGAAGGGAGAGTCCGAATTTCGTCCGGCGGCCGGCGGTCTCCGCTATGCCTCGGAGCTCGTCGCGTTCATCCGCGAGCAACCTTACGACTTCTGCATCGGGGCGGCTTGTTATCCCGAGGGCCACGTCGAGAACAGGAACCTCGAGGCCGATCTCGGGCACCTCGTGACGAAGGTCGGCAAGGGCGTCGACTTCCTCGTCTCCCAGTTGTTCTTCGACAACGAGGACTACCGCGCGTTCGTGAGGCGCGCGCGCTCGGCCGGGATCACGGTTCCCATCGTTCCCGGGTTGATGCCCGTGACGAACGTGGGCCAGATCGAGCGTTTCACGCAGATGTGCGGGGCCCGGATTCCGCAGGAGCTGCATCGCCGGCTTCGCATCGTTTCGAACGACGCCGCAGCGATCGTGGCGACCGGGGTCCAATGGTCGGTCGATCAGGGCCGTGCGCTTCTGCGCGATGGTGCCCCAGGCCTGCACTTCTACACGTTGAACCGCTCGTCCGCGACGCTGGCCGTGCACGCCGCGCTCGGACTCTGATCGCCCACCTCTGACCGGGGCATCACGTCGCGGGTGATTCCGCAGCGGCCACGGAGTGGCCATCCCCGCGCAGCAGATCGCGCAGGCGCTCGGCGAGACTCGAATTGCGCTGGCCGTCGTCGTCGTTGCGCACAGCGATCTGGAGGGCCTTGCTGGAACCCACGAGCACGACGAGCTGCTTGCCGCGCGTGATCGCCGTGTAGAGCAATGACCGCCGCAGCATGAGGAAGTGATCGGTCGTGACCGGGATGATGACTGCCGGATACTCACTGCCCTGCGACCTGTGCACGGAGATGGCATACGCGGGCACTAGGTCGCTGAGATCCTCGAATCGATACTCCTGCTCGCGTTCCGGGAAGCGCACGAATGCCTTGGCTGCACCGGTGTCGAGGTGGGTGATGCGGCCGACGTCGCCGTTCCAGACTTCGCGGTCGTAGTCGTTGCGAGTCTGCATGACCTTGTCGCCGACGCGGTAGAGCTTGCCGGCGCGTTCGACTTCGATCTGCCCCGGGTTCAGTAGGTCTTGGAGATCGCGATTCAGGACATCGGCGCCGACCTCGCCGCGATACATCGGGCACAGGACCTGCACGTCCTGCAGTGGATCGAGGCCGAACCGCTTCGGGATGCGCTGCGTGATCAACTCGTGGATCAACGTCCTCGCGTGCGCGGAGCTCCGCGCTTCGACGAAGTAGAAGTCGCTGCCGTCGCCTCCACTTGTCGGCACTTCGCCGTGCAGGATCCCATGCGCGACTCGCACGATGTCCGAGCCGCGCTGCTGGCGGTAGATCTTCGTGAGCGCAGTCGTGGCGACACGTCCGCTCTCGATGATGTCCGCGAGCACGTTGCCCGGACCTACGGATGGCAACTGGTTGCGGTCGCCGACGAGGACCAGGCTCATGGTCGGCGGGACAGCGCGCAGCAGCGCGTAGGCGAGTTGCACGTCGAGCATCGAGGTCTCGTCGACGACGAGCATCTCTCCCTCGAGCGGGTTCTCGCGGTTGTGAGCGAACTTGTTGGTTCCGGGCGTGAACTCGAGCAGGCGATGCAGCGTGGAGGCGGCATGCCCCGTCGATTCCTCGAGACGCTTGGCGGCACGGCCGGTCGGCGCCGCGAGCAGCAGTCGCATTCGTTTCCGTGCAAGGATCTGGACGAGCGCGCGCACGATGGTCGTCTTGCCGACACCCGGACCGCCCGTGACGATGGATACCGACTCGGTGAGTGCGCGAACGAGGGCGTCTTTCTGTCCCTCGGGCAGCGACATCCCGGAGGTCTGCTCGAACCAGGCAACAGCAGCCGCGGCTCGGATCGGCGTGCGACTGTGGCTTCCTGTCAGCAGGTTGTCGAGCGCGCGCGCGACGCCGTCTTCTGCGGCCGCGAGCATGCTCGGGTAGACGATGGGGCGTGGATCCTCGTGCAGAAGGATGGGGCCGGGTGGCAGCTGTCGCACGACGCGGCCGGCCTTGCCGAGCAAGGGCAAGCGCGCTCGCAACGGATCCGTCGCGCATGCCAGCAACTCGGCCGTGCGCTGCACGAGGTCCTCCTCGGGCAGGAAACAGTGGCCCTCCTTGGCTGCCTGCGTGAGCGAGAACTCGAGCCCCGCGTCGAGTCGCTCCGGAGACTCCGGGGCGATGCCCAACTGGCCGGCGAGACGGTCTGCGGTGCGAAAGCCGACGCCGATGACATCGTCCGCGAGGCGGTAGGGATTGGCCTGCACGAGCGCCGAGGCCTTGGCGCCGTAGCGTCGCACGATGCGCGTTGCGAGTCCGGCACCGAGCCCGTACGTGCGCAGGAAGATCAGGACGTTCTGCATGTCCTTCTGCGCCCGCACCGCACTCGAGAGATCCTCGGCCTTGCGCGCGTTGAGTCCCCGGATCTTGCGCACTCGCTCCGGCTCCTCCTCGATGATGCGCAGTGCGTCGGTGCCGAGAGCCTGCACGATCTTCTTCGCGGTGGCGGGGCCGACACCCTTGACGAGGCCCGACGCGAGGTAGGCCTCGATGCCTTCCGCGGTCGTCGGGGCAATGGGTTCGAACGTCTCGACCTTCACCTGGACCCCGAACCGCGGATGGGTCGCTTCCTTGCCAGTGATCTTAAGCCGCTGCCCCTCAGTTAGTTGAGCCATCGATCCCACGGCGGTGATGGGCCGGCCCGCGGCCTCGTCGAGCAGCCTCACGACCGCCCAACCGGTGTCGGGATTGCGGAACGTGAACCGCTCGATGGTTCCCAGCACGGTTACGTCGCGTTCGGTTTCTGCACTCATCGGGCACGAGCAGCAGCCACGGCATTGCCCTGCGATGGCGATTGGGTATGGTCTCTCGCCCTTTCCCCGGTTCGGGTTCGCACGCACGATACGCGAGGTTGGCCCGCGCCGCCATCGTGGTGCTGCCGGCCGGATCCGCCCGGCTTCCCTGCTACTTCCTTCCTCATGATTCGCGTCCAGGTCCGCCCGAACGAGCCGCTCGAGGCTGCACTGCGCCGCTTCAAGCGCCAGTGCAACTATGCGGGCATCTTCCGTCTCGCCAAGAAACACGCCTACCACGAGAAATCGAGCGACAAGCGGCGTCGCGAAGAGCGCGAGCGTCTGCGCAACATCGTGATGGCCGAACGCAAGCGCGGCGGCAACAGCGGGGGTCGCTCGAACAGGAAGCGCAGGACGCGTCCGGGCAAGACCGTGGACCGTCGCAACAACGAAGGACCTGACTTCGATCCCTTGACCGCCGACACGACGATCCAGCGCGGCGACACGTAAGCGCGTCGGTGCAGCGATGCTGCCGAAGTATCCGGGGCAAGGTCCACGCGACCTCAGCAAGCCGCTCGAGCAGCTCAAGATCCTCGTCGATGCCCGGCTCGAGGGCCAGCGCCTCGACCTCGCGCTGACTGCGGTCCTCACCTGGCGGTCGCGATCGAGCATCCATCGCCTGATCGGCGGCGGCTTCGTGCTCGTCGACGGCCGCCGCGTGCAGTCATCGCGTCGCGTTCGGACCGGGGAGACGATCGTCGTCGACATCCCGCCGAATCCGACCGCGAATCCGGACCCCGGAGCCAACGTCGAGTTCCCGGTCCTCTACGAGGATGCATGGATGATCGCGGTGGACAAGCCGGCCGGCATGGCCGTGCACCCGTCGGGCCGCCGCCTCGACGGCACGCTGATGCACGCGTTGCATCGCCGCTACCGCCATCCCGACGATCCCGAACACGACGTGGTCCCACGTCTCTTGCATCGCATCGATGTCGAGACGTCGGGCGTCGTCGCGGTGGGCCTCGACGAACGGTTCCACTACCTGGTCGCGCGTCAGTTCGAAGATCGGCTCGTGCAGAAGTCCTACCTGGCCGTCGTGCACGGATGCCCGTCGCAGCCCGAAGGCTCGATCGACCTCTCGATGGTGCCCGACAAGACGTCGTCGGTGCGGCTCAAGCTGACGACCAGTGATTCAGGCGCGGGCCAGCCGGCATTGACGAACTTCCGCGTCGTGCGCCGCGGAGCCCTCTACTCGTTGTTGGAAGTGCGTCCGAAGACCGGTCGCACCCACCAGATCCGCGTGCATCTCGCGGCCATCGGCTGTCCGATCGTCGGCGACAAACTCTACGGAGGCGACGAGCAGTTGTTCTTGCAGCAGCTCGCCGGCACGCTCGGCGAAGCTCAGCGCGCGCATCTGGTGCTCGATCGACATGCGCTGCACTCGCACACGCTCACGTTCTTCCATCCGATGCTGTCCCGCGAGACCACGCTGGTAGCACCGTTGCCCGCCGACATGGCGGCCCTCGTGCCGTAGGCCGGCTATCTCCGGGGCTTGCTCTTCACGCGTTCGGGCGGTTCGACGGCTTTGAGCACCTCGTCGAGGAACGCGAGTTCTTCCGGCTTGCAGCGGCTCCAGTCGAGCCCGACCTGGTAGAAGTTGCTGTTGGCGCGGCGATCCACACGCGTTGCGATGGTGCTCAGCGTCACCATCTGGCCGTTGAGTACGAGCCGCAGGCGCACGACCTGACCGACTTCGGGTGGTTGTCCGGTCTCGAGCCCGATGCCGCTGCGCGAGAGGTCGCGTACGGTACACACCGCCTGATTGGTCGCATTGAGGCCGCCGGTCTCGAGCGTGGCGATGCCCGAAGCCTTGACGCGTTTGCCGCGTCGCGTGTCCTTTCCGGACCTGTCCTCGGCAGGCTTCGATGGCGCTGGCCCGCTCACGGACTTGCTCTCCACCGAGCCGGGATGCGCTTCCGCTGCGTCTGGATCCTCGTCCAGTGCGTCAGGTTCCGCGTCCAGTGCGTCGAGATCCACGTCCACGGCGTCTGGATCCTGGTCCAGTGCGTCTGGATCCTCGCCCACCGCGGCGGGATCCTCGTCCACCAGGCTGGGGAGATCGTCCAGCAGGTCGGAACGCTCCTCCACCGGGGCGGGGCTGTCCACGGGTGCATCCTCGAGTTCGGGACTGCCCAATGGCTTGCGAGGCGCGAGCGCCGGAGGGGGTTGCTTGGCCACCGGGCTGGGTGGCGCTGCCTCTGGAGCGGGCCTCGCCGCTGGGCTGCTTCGCTCGGCCACAGGGGCGCGGTTTCCGGCCGGCGGCACGGGTGGGCTTGCCGCTCGCGCGTGTTGGTACGCAGCCGGACCGCGCGGTTTCGTCGCCGGCGCGGGCGAGTTTGGCACTGGACCCGGAGTGCTAGGAGCTGGGCCCGGGGGTTTGGCTGCCTGGCTGGGCCTTGCCTGTCCGGGTGGCTCTACTGGGGGCGCAACTGGGGCGCGATTCGGGACCGCAGGCACGGAGGGCCTTGCCCCTGGGCCCGGGGGGGGGCCACCTGACCCCGTGGGTTTGGTCGGCGGCACGGGGGATCTTGCAACTGGTCCCGGTGGGTTGGCCGCAGGGCCGGCGGGTCTTGCTGCAGCGGGCGGTTGCTCCCCCAGTGGCGCGCGAGGTTGGATCCCCGCCGGTGGCCTAGGCCCCAAGCCGGGGGAATAGGTAGCCGGGCCAGGAGGCTTGGTCGGCGCTCCTGCTGTGCCCGGTGGGTTGGCAGCAGGGCCGGTGGATGTTGCCGCGGGACCGGGACGCTGGGCCTCTTCAGTCTCGACGGACTCCAGCACCTCGTCGAGGAATGCGAGCTCCTCGGGCGCGCACTTGCTCCAGTCGAGCCCTACTGAATAGAAGTTGCTGCCGGGGCGACGGTCCACGCGCGTTGCGAGAGTGCGGAGCACGAACGTCCGGTTGCCCAGTGCGAGGCGCAAGCGCACGATCTGTCCGGGCATCGGCGGCTGTCCCGTTTCGAGACCGATGCCGGTGCGAGAGAGGTCGCGCACCGTGCACATCGCCTGATTGCCGGCATACCTTCCGGTGGTCTCGAGCGTGGCGACAGCTGCCACGCGAACCCGTTCCCCACGGCGACTCCCACGCTTGTCGCTCATGGTCAGCAGATCGGCAAATCCCCCGGTACTGCTGAATCCGAGTCGGTCGCGAGACCGTCTCGATCTAGACCCGGCCCGAGTACGGCATCACGAGCCGGTATTTGTCCGTCGCGCGCATCGGGTCGACACTGAGTCTCGGTTCAGTCCTGGTCGCCCTCTTCCCCGCCAACGTCGTCGCCTGGTCTCCCGCGGCTTTGCTCTCTCGCCCATAGCTCATGCGATCCGGGCTGCCCTCTGGCAGCGTTGGTGTCGGATCCTGCACCTCGGTTCTTGCGTCCATAGGCACTCCTCGGTGTCCAACAGGGGAGAGAGAACCGTAGTCACCTGCGGCGTGCTTGACAACCCGCCTCGTCCCTCAACCCGTAAACATCGTGCCGATCAGCACCGGAAGCACGCAGAGGGCCCCGTAGAGCGCCGCGATCGCGCGCAGTTCGCCTGCCAACGAGCCCACCGGAGGACGGCCTCGGGCGGCCGGATCCTCGGCTCTTTCAGGAGCTTCGGTTCCCCCATCGGATCCCGCCGAGGCCACGCCAGAAGCTGGATCCAAAGCCTCGTCCGGCTGGCCCAGACGCTGCAGCCACCAGACGGCGCCGCCGAACACGAGCCCCGCGATGGGCCAACGCAGGGCGTGAGGGAGCACGGCCCCAAACACCGTTCCCAGCCCGCCGAGCACGACGGCGGCGCCGAACAGGGCGCCGAGGTCCGTGGCGGCGTCGGCTTCCCGGCTCTGCGTGAACGGAATGTCGTCGAGCGATCGCACCATCGCGCGGGCCGCGACCACGGCGATGCCGAGTGCGAACAGGGACGCTGCGGTCGCGTCGAGCCGGTTCGAAGAGAAACTCCAGAGCAGCAGCAATCCGATCGCGTGCACGGGCACGAGCACGTGCGTCACCAGGGCGCGCCAGGTGGCGTCCTGCACCAGACCACGCGAGAGGCCCGGAGCCAGACCGAACACCCATGCCGTGTCGGTCTGGTCGGCGCGCGGCAGGAACGCGATCAGGAAGGGCAGGTAGATGGCCGGAATCTGCAGCAGCAGGCACATCAGCACATCGCCGTTCTGCTGCCCCTCGCCCTGCAAGCTCAAGAACGCCATCCCGGCCGGCAACCCGAGCAGCGGCAGCACCCGAGACCGGAAACCCGCGCTGCGCCACATCGACACCGCGACGAACTCGGCGATTCCCAAGCGCGGACCGCGGCGTGCCAACAGTCTGAGCAGCCACCGCAGGGGATCCGGAGGACCCGCGCGCGAGCGACGTGGCGATTCCACTTCGAGAGAGAGGAGCGACAGCAGCAGCAGCAGCGCCCCGGCGCCCAAGAGAGGCAGGATGCGCCACGCCTCCCCGCCGCCCGTACCGAGCAGCCTCGCGGCGTGGTAGGGCGGCAGGAGTTCGGCGCCGAGGCGTCCGATCGGCAACGAGGCGGCATCCTTCTGCAAGCGCTGCATGCCGAGTGCGAACAGCACGAACCCGCCGCCGAGCAGCACGGCCTTGCCCGACGCGGCGAGCAGTGCTGCGCGCGCGTGACCGAGCCAGCGCACGAGGATGCGCATGCTCACGCCGAGTGCACCAGTTGCAAGCCCGCTGCATACACACGCGAGCACGACGTAGCCGACGGCCGACGTCCAGCTGTGTTGCGGCAGATACGCGAGCAGAACGGCCGGCGGCAGCGCCATGCCGATGGTCACGAGACACACGTAGAACGCCGCGTGGCCGCCGCGCGCGAACACGACCGTGGCGCGGCCGATCGGTGCGGGGTCGAGCAGGTTCCGTTCGGCCCGGCGCCGATGGAGCTGATCCTGGTTGCCGAGCGTGCCGATCGCGACGAGCAGCGACGAGAGGCAGAGATTGGCAGCCGCGAACGGCACCGGCGGCGTTTCGGGGTAGAGCAACGCGGCAAAGACCAGCGCGAGGAACGACTGCGTGAAGATCGTCGTCGTCAGACTGCTGCCGGTGCCGCCCGTGCGACGCGCGTCCTCGAAGAAGTCGAGCACCAACCAGGCGTGGATCAACGCGCGGATCTTCTTCATCGTTCGCTGGCGCACGGAGACGCGTGTGGCGCCATGAAACAGACCAGGGGGCGACCATACTCGATGCGCGTCCGGCGTCCGAGGCACTTCCGTTGGCGCCCTCGCGCTGCTACATGCGTGTATCGACTACTTCGACATCGTTCTGGCCTGTCGGCGGGCGGACCTCGCGGCCTTCGTGCCGTGGCATGTCGGGACCTCGGCAGGTTTCGTGAACTGCGGTTTCGTGCACCGCGATCGCGTGCCGAGACTGATGCGACCCGGCTCGCCGTTCCGGCTCGTCGCCGATCGGCTCGTGCTGCAAGGCGAAGACTTCGTCGCCCGCTCGAACGAGCTCGCAACGTTGCTGCCTTCGTTGTGGGCAGCGAACGAGGTGCAACCAGCGCTCGGCGAGATGTACCCGGTGACTGGCGTCGCCGATCCGACGCCGTTGCTCCAGGTCGACCGGTCCGCGGTGACCTGGTTCGGCGTGCGCTCCTCCGGCGTGCACCTGAACGGCTACGCGAGGCTACGCGGCGATCTGTGCCTCTGGGTCGCGGTGCGGGCGCGAGGGAAGCGGACGTTTCCGGGTCATCTCGACAACATCGTGGCAGGTGGCCAGCCGATTGGGTCCACACCACTGCAAACCCTCGTCAAGGAGTGCGACGAGGAAGCCGGTCTGCCCGCCGATCTCGCCGCGCGCGCGGTTCCGATCGGAGCGATTTCGTATGTGCAGCAGGATCGGCTGTTGCTGAAGTCGGACACACTCGCTTGCTTCGATCTGGAATTGCCCGCTGCATTCGTGCCGCACCCCGCCGATGGCGAGGTCGAGGAGTTCGCGCTGTGGCCCGCGACGAGGGTGGCCGAGTCGCTGCGCGATGGCACGCCGTGGAAGCCGAACAGCGCCATGGTCACGCTCGACTTCCTGCTCCGGTTCGGGTGTCTCGATGCAGAACTTCCGACCGCGCAGAGATGGCGACTGTGGCAGGCGTTGCGCGGCGAGCTACCCTGAGCCTGTGCGCGTCGTCCTCGTCAGCTCGCCTGGTTCCAGCTCCCAACTGCACTGGAGCCACGGTGCCGCTGCCGAGCTGGCGCAGTTGCTCGTGCTCAAAGGGGCGAACGTGCAGTGGCTGCCCGTGACCTACGTCGGTCAGGACCTGCCGCCGATCCCACCGGCGGTCCACCTGAGGGCGACGCAGCACGACAAGCCGACACCGCTTTCCCTCGTCACCAAGGGCCGGACCGATTCATCGTTGGAGATCCTGCTGACGCGGTCGCTGCGTGAGCGTCCCGCGCACGCCGTCGTGCATCTCGGGGTGGGTGCGCGCGGCTCGCCGAACGTGTTGTGGCTCGCGGACTGCTTGGGCAGCGCGCCGATCGCCGTGTTGCGGGCGGCCGAAGTCGTGTGCCATCGCGGCGATCTGATCCATGCGACCGGTGCCGCGTGCACGAAGTTCGACGATGCGGAGCGATGCCGGCTCTGTTGCAGGGCTTCGCGTTGGGGCCACCCGCACCGGACCGAACTGCTCAATCGGTCCGACCTGCTGGCTGCCGGCCTGCTCGCCGCCGAAACCGTGTTCGTCGAGACGCAGGACGATGCCGGATTGCTCGCGGCGAGCGGTGTGCCGCAGCGCGCGATCGTCGCGGACTGGGCGCCTCAGGCGATCGCAGCGAGGGTTCTCGCGGGAGCCGTGGCGACCTGATCGGCCGCCGCCGCGCCGCATGTCGGCCCGCGGCCGTCTCAAGAATCGCCGGCTGCGTGCATGCGCCGCTGGCGCCGTTCGTCGGCGGTCATCTCGCTCTCGAGTCGACCCAGGAACGCATTGCCTTCGACGCCGCGGATGAACTGCGCGAACAGCGGCGACACCTTGCGCACGCAAGCGAGCATGTCGAGCGCGACCTGCCGATACGAGAAGTGACCTTCAGGACCGCTGCGCAGCTCGATGAAGTAGGCGGTCTGGCGCGGATCGAAGACGATGCGCACCCGCTGCAGGAACGCGAACGGCGTCACATAGCCGGCCGCGTGCGGGAACCGCGCGGCAACCACCTGCTGCTGCACGGCCGCCTGCTCGAGCACGGCGGCATACTCGGCGCCGAGGCCCGCGTCGGCGACGAGCGGCGGCACCGCGAAGCCGTGCGCCGTCGTCAGCGCCTGCTGCTGCTGGAATGCCTTGCGGTGGCGGCCCACGTCGCGGTAGGCGCCGAAGTCGAGCACGATCTCGAACTCGAACGGGGTGGCCCCTTCGAGCGCGAGCGGCCATGCGTCGTGCTTACCACGCTCGGCCATGAGCTTGCGCAGCAGTTCGGCGCGCTGGCCCTGCGTGAGTCCGCGCACGCGCGCGAGCAGCGAAGCGAACGGCTGTTGGCTGTGTTCGTAGAGCAGCGACGCGAGCAGGCGGTCGTCGAGGTGCGGATCGCAGGCGAGCAGTTCGGTGTGGCCCGCGGCCGGTCCTTTGTGCACGGGGGCATCGGCGACGCCGAGCTCCGCAACGAGCGATGGCAACGCCTGCTGCAGCGCCTGCGCGAAGACGTTCGGTCGCGCGTGTTTCAACAGCGTCGGCAGTGCCACTTCGGCTTCGCGCTGCATGCGCTCGCCGACGAGCCGGAACTCCGCGAGTGCATGGCTCTTCAACTCGGTGATGACGTCGCTCAGCGTGCGCGCGTCGACGACCATGCCCCACTTCGTGAAGATCGCCGGCGTCAGCAGGTAGCGCGCGGCGTCGAATGCCTCGGCCTTCAGCGTGCGTTGCCACGCCGCGTCCTTCTCGCCGGGTTGCAGCGGCCGCACGCGCTGCAGGTGCGCGAGCAGGTTCTGCGTCGCCCTGCCGTAGAGCGCGAACGTGCTCTGCAACACCGCCTCGTAAGCGCGCGCGACGTCGCCGCCGGCATCCATCACGTCCGGATCGCGCCAGTGCGTCTCGGCCGAGAACGAGATGTAGCGCGTCGACGACTCTTCGAAGCTACAGCGCCGTTCGCGCTGGACGAAGCGCGTGACGAGCTGCGACACGCGTTCGACCGCAAGGTGCACCACGGATCCCTCGCGCAGCGAGTTGTGGCCGTGGTCGATCGCATAGGTCTTGAGGAACTGTCCCGACTTGTCGGCCATCGCGGCGGACAGCAGGTCTCTGGGACCGCCGTCGATCGGCAGGTCCTCGAGCTTCTTGCCCTGCGCTTCCAGCCCCTGCCGCAGGCGGTCGAGGAACTGGTCGCGCATCGACTTGCTGCTGCGCGAGTAGACGCCGTTCAAAGTCGCGGCGACTTCCGCGGGGAGGTTGCGCACGAGGTAGATGTCGGCGTGTGCGCTGCCGTCGACCACCGAGAAGTAGGTCTGCAGCAGCTTGCGCTCGAAGTCGCTGTAGGGCATCGCGGGCTCGTGGGGGCGTCAGGACCGGCTGGCCGCGCGGTGACGCATGACGGAAACGGTGCCGAGGATGCCGAGCACGAGCCCCGCGGCGAATGCGAACCAGACGATCGGGGCTTCGAAGGCGGTGATGTGGGCGAGCATGGGCGCGCACTCTAGGTCGCGGCTCGTGTGGCGTCGAGCGCGCTCACTCGATCGGCGCGAACAGCTGCGTCCTCCACTTCGACTGGTCGGGGACCATGCCGGGATCGGTCCAGTAGACCTCCCAGACACCGCCGCGCGCCTTCAACTTCTTCTCGGCGAGGTGCGCCCGCAGCCCCGCGTGCGCGTCGGTCAGCTTCTCGTAGGGACCGATGTGCCAGCAGGTCACGGCCCTGCCCGCCGGCAGTTCGCTGTTCTTGACGCGGCCCTTCTCTTCGAACGGCTTCTTCACGGGGATGCCAGCTTCGAGGTCGATCTCGGTGTCGGAGACGCTGTGGTAGCGCGAGAAAGGTGGTCCGGCTTCCTTCGCGCCAGCTGCTCGGATGCGGGACCACACTTCGGGCAGCAGGATCGCGAGCTGGCCACTGATGTCCGCCGGCTTGATCTTGACGCGGATGCTCGCGACGGGCTGGCCCGCGCGGTCCACGATCTGATACGTCGGCGCGCCCTCGGGCGTGAACGCGGGCACGGTCGGCTCGTTCACGACTTTCGCGACCGCGTCGGGCGGCGCGAATCTCGCGGGGTCGATCTCGGCGCCGACGGTGATCTTGCTGCGCACCGACGACACCTTGGCTGGTCCCATGCGCAGCGTGCTCCGCATCGGGAAACGCCCGCCATCGACCTTCTGCCAGTCGGCGAACGTCATCTCGGTGTCCATCAAGTCGGGTATCGCGAAAGTCGCATCGGCGGACTCCGGCGAGGGCAACGCGATGTCGATGCGAGCCACGGTGCCGTCGGCGTCGACATACCAGACGTCCGGCTTGCCCTCGGCCGCGGTCATGCGCAGCACGGTCAGCTCGCGGCCGTCGATCACCTGCGTGCCCGTCTTCGTGAACTCCCGGTAGGTGTTCCGCGGATCCTCGCCGCGCAGCAGCGCAAACCAACGGCGCGTCGCGGCCGCGTTGACGCCGCGGTGCACCTTGGCGCCCATCGACGGGTCGACTTCCCAGGTGGTGTCCTTGTAGATGCCGCGCTCCATCGCGCCGAACTCGCCCATTTGCATGGTCGACCGCGCCAGATCCGCGCCGGCGAACAATTCGCGGAACGGTCCCTTCGCCATCGGTTCGGACTGGTCCTTGAACGTGACGGTGTACGTTCCTTCGATCACGATGCTGGTTGCCTTCGTGCCCGCTGGCACGCCCATGTTGGCAGCGACCTTCGCGAGCAGTGCCTCCACGGCAGGATCGGCGGGTTTGCTCGGTGTCTTCGCCGGCGCTTGCGCGCACAGCGCCGAAACGAACACGAGGGTGCTCGTGGTCAGCGGCACCAGGAAATCGGAGATCAGGTTCATGGCTTTCGGGAGTTGGAGGGTGAGCGGTGCCGCGGCCGCACCGGCCAGCGATCATGCCCGCTCGTCCCCCTGTATGCAGTCGGCGGCCCGGTTCATCGCTGGCTCGAGAGAATCCGCGCGCTGACCTCCGCGCGCTGCCCGCCCGCGGCCGGACCGTTATCATGCCGCGCTGCCAATGCGCCCGGACGAACGGCCTGTGTTTCCCTCGACGCGCTGGTCGCGGATCCTGGCACCGGCAGGGGAGCGCGACCTCGATGGTCTCGCGCGTGCCTACGCGCGACCGATCCAGGCGTATCTGGCCGCGAGGATGCGGTGCCGCAACGACGACGCGCACGACCTCGCGCAGGAAGCGTTCGCGTGGTTGATGACGACGGGCCTGCTCGACAAGGCCGACCCGGCGCGCGGCCGGTTCCGCGGGTTCCTCAAGAAGTCGCTCGCCAACTTCGCGGGCGAACAGTGGCGCAAGGCTCAGGCGAAGAAACGCGGCGGCGACATCACTCTCGAGACGCTCGAAGCGGGGGCGGAGCCGGCGGATCCGAACTCGAGGACGCCGGACCAGGTGCTCGACGACGTGTGGCGGCGCGAGCTGCTCGAGATGGCGCAAGCACGGCTGCAGCAGGAGCTCGAAGCGGGCGGCCGCGCCGTGCATTGGGAGCTGTTCCGCGATTACTTCCTCGCGGCCGGCGACGAACCCGACCACGCGACGCTCGCCGCGCGGTTTCACATCACGCGCACCGACGTGTCCAACCGGCTCGACCACGGCAAGCGCCGCTACCGCGCGATCCTGCGCGAAGTCGTCGCCGAGACCGTGACGTCCGAGGACGAACTGCAGGAAGAGCTGCGTTGGCTGTTCGGCAGCAATAAACCACAGCGGGCGACGCCGTGAACGAGCCGCTCGGGGAACGCGCGCTGCAGCGCCTGCTCGCGATGGCTGCCGCAGAAGGCGATGGGTTGGCGCCGCCGCCCTTGCCGCCTCGCTACGAGCTGGTGCGCGAGATCGGCCGCGGCGGCATGGGCGTCGTGTACGAAGTGATCGACCATCAGCTCGGCCGGCACTGCGCATTGAAGACGCTCGGCGCCGGCGCGGGTACCGACGACGAGGGGCGTCGCCGCTTCGCGCGCGAGGCCCTGGCCGCAGCGCGCCTGCGGCACCCGCACATCGCCGCCGTCTACGACGCAACGCCCGACTACATCACGATGCAGCTGATCGACGGCGAACCGATTGCCGCTGCTCCGGCGATCGCACCGCGTCTCGCGGTCGAGCTCGTGCGCGACGCGGCGCTTGCGCTCCACCATGCGCACGAACAGGGCGTCGTGCACCGCGACGTCAAGCCTTCGAACCTGCTGGTCGAAGGCGGCCACGTCTACGTCGTCGACTTCGGCCTCGCGCGCTCCATCGACGCGGCGAGCTCGGTGTCCTTGTCGGGTGTGGTCGTCGGCACGCCGGCATTCATGCCGCCCGAGCAGGCGCTCGGGCACGGCGACCGGATCGACGCACGCAGCGACGTCTATGGGCTCGGCGCGACGCTCTACCACTGCATCGCAGGAACACCGCCGTTCACGGCCCGCGACTTGCCCGCCCTGTTGCGGCGCGTCGTCGAAGACGATCCAAGACCGGCGGCGCGCGATCGCGACCTCGACCTCGTGCTCGCGAAGTGCCTCGCCAAGGAGCCCGAACGTCGCTACCAGTCCGCGCGCGAGCTCGCCGAGGACCTCGATCGCTGGTTGCGTCACGAGACCGTGCGCGCGCGGCCCACATCGTTCTTCTATCGCGTGCGCAAGCGGCTGCAGCGGCAACGTACGCTCGCCTTGTCCGCTCTCGCGGCGGTCACCGTGACGGTTCTCGTGCTCGGGCCCATCGCGCTGGGCGAGAGCGCCGCGCGCGCCGCGGCCAACGAAGCCGTGGAACTCGCCGGCCACGTCGCGAGCGTGCTGCAAGAAGCGGAGCTGTTCCGGCGCCTCGGGGACAGCGATTCGGCGGACGACGAGCTCGAGGTGGGCATCGACCACACGCGCGAGTTCCTCGGCCGCCACGAGGTGCCACGCGCGCGTTATCTGCTGGGCCGGCTGCTGCGCGCCCGCGAGGAGCCCGACGAAGCGTTGGTCGAGCTCGATCGCGCGCTCGAGAGCGAGCCCGACCTCGCCGAAGCCCGCTTCGAACGCGGCCTGCTGCTCGCGGCGCGCAACGATCTCGGGGCGACCGAGCGCGCGACTGCCATCGCCGATCTCGGGGCGGCCGCGGCGGCACGTTCGGTCCTGCGCGTCGATCTGCTGTTCGGCATGGCGGAGCTCGCGAAGCTGCGCGGCGAGCACCAGCAGGCGATGGAGCTGCTCAAGGAAGTGCTCGAGTACGACGCGATGCACGTGCCGGCGCGCGTGGCATTGGCGAAGGCAGCGCGGGCGCTCGGCCAAGCGAGTCTGGCGGTCTACTACTCGGCGAGCGCGCTCAACGTGCGGCAGGGTTTCGGACCTCTCTTCCTGGCGCGCGAAAGCACGACCCTGCCGACGTCGATCCTCGGTCTCGAAGGAGCGCTCGTCGACTATTCCGACAAGGTGCGTCATGCCGACGACCATTCGCCGGCCCTCGCGTGGCGGGGCCTCGTGCAGCTGCGCCGCGCGCTGCGGCTCGAGCGCGAGGGAAGCCTCGACGCAGCGCTCGACGCGGCGCAGCGTTCGGTCGAGGACCACGACGCTACGCTCAAGCTCCACAGCGAGCTCGCCGGGGCGCTCAACAACCGCGCGGTGTGCTCGATGGTCGTCGATCGACTGCAGGCTAAGACCGGGGACGGCGCAGCGGCAGCCGAGGCGCGCGCCAAAGCCGGAGCCGACGCGGGTGCAGCGATCGAGCTCGATGCGAAGATGCCGGCTGCACGATTCAACGCAGGGCTCGTCGCGCTACGCCAGGCAACGGTGCTGCGGGCGCTCGGGCGCGCCGACGCGGCTGCCACGCAGGCGGAAGCCGCCGTGAAGGCGTTCACGACGGCTCGTTCGTTGGCGCCCGAGGACTGGCCGCACGCGGCGACGTGCGCGCAGCGGCTCGCCGATGCCGCGACCATCGCGGCTGTGCCTCGCTGACGAACCATGCCCGTCAGAGCGTGAGCCGGCCGTGCACGACGCCGTCCTGCCCGAACGCGATCAGCCCGACGCCGGGCGCGAACCAGAACGAGTACTGGCGCTGGCCGACGCCGAGATCCCAGCGGTTCCACGCGAGGTTCACGCGCAGCAGCACGACGTCGAGCAGCAGCCGTTCGCCGACCGAACGCGGCCCGGTCCAGTTCCACGAGCCCGACACGGTCATCTGCCCGCCGATCGGAAGTCCGCTCATGGGGTGATGCACGGCTGTCGTCGTCGTCAACGCCCCGACCGAGGTGGCCACGGGCAGGTGCGTCCACACCGGGTACGATTCGTTCCAGATCTCACGCCAATCGGCGGTCAGCGATTCGCGCCCGCGCAGCTGTTCGTCGTCGAAGTAGAGCAGGTCGGTGTCCTGGGGACCGGCGATGCGCCACCTCCGCGCCGTCGGGGTCGCAAACGGCGACTCCCCGGGTACCTCCTCGACGGCGAACGTGAAGCCGTCCGCGAGTGCCACGGCGGTTCCGGTCACCGGCCAGTAGCTCGCGAGCTGGACCCGCAGTCCCTGGACGACCTGGTACCGCGCGAAGTGGCGGATCGGCAACTCGAGGTAGCCGTTGCCCACGTCGATGGCGGTCGGCTCGAAGTCGATCGTGATGTCGTTGCGGACCTGGCGCAGCCGCACGTTGCCGGGGCCGGTCTCGAACACGAACATGGTGCGATACGGCACGCGCAGCGTCGCCAGTTGTTCGAGATGCAGTCCGGACGGCTCGATGAGGAACGGCTGTCCCGGCGGCGGCAGGATGCTCAGGTTGTACATGCCGGGCGTCGGGAGCGGCGTCAGATCGCGGATGCGGACCAGCTCCGGCTCGATGAGCGCACCCGCGGGAATGGTGAGGCGCAGCCCGGCCTGCACACCTGTGTCGACGGTGATGACGCCACCTTCGGGACCGATCGCGACCGAGGCGAGGATCGGCGGGCCGCTCCCGGACCGGGATCCGTTGCAGGCCACGCAGAGGCCGAACAGCAACCAGGAGCAAAGTCTCATGACTTTGCGGATAGCAGCCTGCCCGCTGGCGGTAACGGCATTCTGCCCCGATGGGGCTCAGTCCTTTCGCTTGTAGCTGCCGTCGAAGACCTTCGTCCACTTGGCGCCGTCCTGGGACATCTCCATCAGGGAGCCCATGACGCCTGGTTTGGACAGGTCGTAGGTGATCCGCGCGTGACCCATCGGGGTCTTGCTGGCGAGCGGCAGCACGTCGCCCTTCCACGTGCCGCGGAACTCCTCGCAGCCTTGCCCCATGGCATCGTACCAGTGCAGCACGACCTGGTTGGCGCGCGCATCCCACGTGTAGACGCCGTGGCCTTCGTAGGTTCGCTGGCCGCCGCGCGTCTGCTCGTAGTCGCTGATGATCGCGAAGCCGGTGAGTGCTATGCGCGAACGGGTCGTGCCGTCGGCTTTGCCGCCTTTTGGATCCCACTGTGAGGGGTAAACGGTCTCCGTTCCTTGCCAGATCCCGGCGAGTTTCTCGAGCTTCTTGTGATCCGCAGTCGGCTTTGGCATCTCCATGGTTTCCTCTTGGTTTCGATTGGGACGGAGAGTCTACCGCGGCCGCGAAGTCGCGCCGAATTCTGCGGCCGGCTTGCCCCCGCATTGCCACTTCGCGACATGGCAATGCGAACACTGCGGACGAGGCTGTGTGGCTGGATGTGGTTGTGCGGTTGTCACCTGGTGCCGCTCCGCGCCCAGGAACTGCAATGGCGTCTGCCGCAACTCGGTGCGGCGGAGTTCCGCCGCGAATGGAAGGCAAGTGCCAGCGAGGCCGCGCGCAGTCCGGCCGCGGCGCGAGCGCTGCCGGCCGTGGGCAAGGTGCCGGACCGGTATCTGCATCGACTCGCGCCGGCACCGTGGTTGTGCCAGAGCGAGCTGCGGCCCGACCAACGAGCGCTCGGCGACCCCGTGCGGGACCTGCGCGATGTGCTGCGCGCGGTGGCCTTCGACCTCGGCAGCCGCGGCAGCGTGAGGAGCAGGTTCGCGCGCGTCGTGCCGTTCGGCGACGTGACGGTGACCGGCAGTTGGAGCGTGCTCGGACCCGATGGCAGCCAGACCCTGCGCGCTTCGCTGTCCGCGCGGCCACCCGCGGCGATCGCGGGTGAGCTGCCCGGCACGATCGAGCGTCTGCGCCCGTTCTGTCTGCGCGATGCGGACGGCAGCCTCACGCTCGAGCGGCGCATCGACGCGCAGAAGGGGCTCGTCCGGAGCTGGAAGGCCAGCCTCGACCTCGTCGTCGACGAAGGCGACAAGGTCTGTCGCCGGTTCGTGATGAGCGACCGCTGGGACTTCGTCGCCGTGCACGAGAACCAGGACGCCGACTTCCGCGAGCGCGTGATGGCTGCGATCGCGGCGGGCACGGCCTTCGTGAGGGAAGCGATCGACGAGAAGAAGTCGTTCCTCGTCGACAGCGGCGGCGACGAACGCAACTACGGCAGCGGCCGGCTCGCGCTGGGCCTGCTCACGATGGTCCACGGACTCTGCCCCGCTTCCGACCCCGTGCTCGTGCGCGGTTTCGACGAGCTGCGGCGACGGAACATCGAGGACAGCTACTCGCTGGCCGCGGCACTGATGGCGATGGCGTCGCGTCATGCACCGCCCGGCGAGGCCGAACGGATCCGCGCCGGCCTGTTGGCGGCGCCGTTGCCGCGCAAGCTCGACGAACGCGACCACAAGGTCGCGCAGAAGTGGGTCAAGCAGCTGCTCGTGAACATCGATCCGCGCACCGACCCGACCCAGGTGCTGCGCTTCAACTACACGGCGGGTCCGCGCTACGACACCTCGCTGCAGCAATACGGCCTGCTCGGTCTGTGGTCGGCGCAGACGTGCGGCATCGAGCTGCCGGCCGGCGTGTTCGCGGCGGCTGCGCGCCAGCTGCTCGCGGTGCAGGGGCCAGCGAGCGGCCGCCTCGCGTTGCGCCTAGCGACCTATGCGCAGTTGCGCGAGGTCGCGGGAACGGACCAGCTGCCGGGCGGGCCGGCACAGAATGCGAAGGTGCGCGGCTTCGCCTACGAACAACCGAACGAGCCGCCGTTCGGTTCGATGACGAGTGCCGGCATCAGCGGTCTGCTGCTCGCGCGAGCCGGCATGTCGGCCCAGGGCGGCGCCGATCGTGCGCTCGACTCGCAGATCGAAGACGCGGTGCGCGACGGGTTCGCATGGCTCGCCTCGGAGTTCACGGTGCGCGCGAACCCCGGGTTCGCCGAGCGCGCCGATCACCACTGGTATTACTGGCTCTATGGGCTCGAGCGATCGTGCGAGCTGGCCACGATCACGCGGTTGCACGATCGCGACTGGTATTACGAAGGCGGGCTGCAGCTCTTGTCGCAGCAGCAGGGCAACGGCTCGTTCCGGGCGGAGCATCCGAGCGCGCTGTTACTCGACGCGACGTGCTTCGCCGTGTTGTTCCTGGCCAAGTCGACGGTCGTCGCACCGGTCACGGGCACGGGGCGCTGATGGCTCCGCGCGAGTCGGTTCACCGGTCGTGTTGCGCTTCGAGCCAGCGCTCGACTTCGATCGCGGCCATGCAGCCAGAGCCCGCCGCCGTCACGGCTTGCCGGTAGTAGCTGTCCTGGCAGTCCCCGGCCGCGAAGACGCCGGGCACGTTGGTCGCCGTCTTGCCCGGCACGGTCTCGATGTAACCCTTCTGGTCCATCTTCAACACGCCGCGGAACAGCTGCGTGTTCGGCGTGTGGCCGACCGCGAGGAAGAGCCCGTCCGCGGCGACTTGCTTCTTCGCGCCGGTCTTGCTGTGCGTGAGCTCGAGTCCCGTGACCTTGCCCTTCTTCACGTCGAAGACGTCGGTGACGTTCTGCTCCCAGAGGACCTCGATCTTGGGGTTCTCGATCGCGCGCTTCTGCATGATCTTCGAAGCGCGCAGCGCGTCGCGGCGCACGACCATGTGGACCTTGCTCGCGTATTTGGTCAGGAAATTCGCTTCTTCGCAGGCCGAGTCGCCACCGCCGACGACGTAGACGTCCTTGTTCTTGAAGAAGAACCCGTCGCACGTCGCACACGCCGAGACGCCGCGGCCCTGCAGCAGCTTCTCGTTCGGCAGCTCCAGGTAGATCGCGCTCGCCCCGGTCGAGACGATCAGCGTCTCCGTCTCGAAGACCTTGCCGTTCTCGGTCGTCACCGTGAACGGGCGCTTTCTGAGGTCGACCGCCGTGCCGACTTCGTCGTGGATCACGGTGCCGAAGCGCGCGGCCTGTTCCCGGAACATCTCCATCATCTCGGGCCCCATGATGCCCTTCGGGAAGCCCGGGTAGTTCTCGACGTCGGTCGTGATCGTGAGCTGTCCGCCGGGCTGCTTGCCCGTGAGCAGGATGGGCGTGAGATTGGCGCGCGCGGCGTAGATCGCGGCGGTGTAACCAGCGGGGCCGGAGCCGAGGATGAGCGTCTTGTGTGCGGCGGTCATGGGGTGGGCGAGGGTAGCGATGCTACGAGCCCCGCCGAAGCAGTTCCCGGCCGAACCTCAGCGCTTTGGCTGCGCGAGTTGGTAGCGGCGGATGCGATCGCAGTCGGCCGGCGTCAAGGCACGCGGCGCGAGCTCCTCGCGCGAGGCTGCGCCCTCGACGACTTCGGTGTGCAGCCCGGCCGTCGCGACGAGATCGACCACGTAGCGCCCCCATTCGCGCACGACGACGAACTCGGAGACGCGGCCGCCCTCGTTCGGATCCGCGACGCGCAGCCGCACATCGAACTGGCCCTGCTCGCTCGTCGCCGACAGCACCTCGAGCGGCTGCCGCTTGCTGATGCGGTCCCACGGCATTTCGCCGAGGGCCGCCGCTGATTCCGTCGTGATCACCTCGCGGCAACCCTCGGCGTCATGACGCTGCAAGGCGGCCTGGAACCGCGCGAAGGCGGCCACGGCCTCGGCGTGATCGCCATCGTTCGCGCAACCGGGAACGACCATTGCCAGCGCGGCGAGAAACCATCGCATGCGCAGGAGATCGTCATGTCGCAGACCGGGACTGGAGTCTGTCTGGCAGGCCAGCACGCGGGGCCGGCATACTCATGGCATGGCGTTGTCGTTTCGATCCCTGCCGCATCGATCTTGGGCGTTGTCCGCCGTGCTGGCCGGCGTCCTCGTCGGCTTGCGGTCGCAGGCGGCTGGGTCGGCTGGCGAAGTCGGGCGGCAGCCGACGTTCGTGCGCGTCCTGTCGGCCGGCGGTGAGCCGATCGCGAATGCCGTGGTGACGTTCATCGGCAACATCCCGCATCTGGGCGCCGCCGCGGGTCCGCGCGACGAGTTGCAGGTCGCGAGTGATGCTCGCGGTCGCGTGATGGCGAGGTTGCAGGAAGGCCTCTGCTACGTCGCGTGGGCCGTGGGGCCGGGCGACGACGCGGGACGCGGGATGCTCTCGCCGGTCCTCGGGTACTTCGGCGCCGGGGCCTTGCTCGAACTGCGCTGCACGCAGCGTTACAAGCCGCGGCGCCTGCGGGTCGAGGGCGCCGACGCATGGGACTCGCTGGGTCCGTTCGATTACTTCCTGGTCACGGCGACGCAAGGGACCGAGACCGCACTCGTGCTCGAGGACGGAGCCCTCAGCGTGCCACCGGGCCCCGATGCCTTCGAAGACAATGCAGCGCACCGAAGCGTGATCGAAGTGCGTTGCCGCGATGGACAGCCGCTCTGGACTACTCCCGCCGACGAGAAAGTCGTCGCGATTCCTGCGCCGCAGTCGCTGGCCGTGCGAGTCGTCGACGAGAACGGCGCGCCGCTCGCAGGCGCTCGAGTGAGACACCGCGTCCACCGGTTGCTGCCGTGGCGCACCGATGGTCTCGGCAACGGCGTCGTCGAGGACCGCTTTCGCGAACTGGCGAAGACCGACGCCGATGGTCGCGCCGTCGTGCAGGTTCCCTATCCGGCGGATCCGCTGCAGGAGCAGAACCACGGCGACCTGGTTCTGTTCGCGGGCGCAGCCTCGAGACCACAGGTGTCCGGCGGGGTCTACATGCGCCAGCTCTGTATGGACGACCACAAGGTCGACAAGGTGCCGGGCAACGAGCTGGTCTTCACGTGCAAGCGCGGGGAACCGCTTTCGGGGCGTTGGGAGCCGATGCCCGCGGGCACGGTGGCACACCTGTCGGCGGTCTGCAAGATGCTCATGGTGGGCGGGGGCTTCGTGCACGACTCGCGTGCCTTCGTGACGACGGTCGACGAGCAGGGGAAGTTCGTATTCGACGACGTGCCGGCGGAACTGGATTCCTGCCGGCTCACCGTCGTGCCGCCGGCCGACAAGCCGCGCGTGGTGCCGCTGTTTCCGGCGATGCCCGGTCGCGCACTGCCGTTCGAGGTGAACGCCGGCGATGGCCGCGCCACGTCAGTGATGGTGGGCTCGAGCCTGGACGTTCAGATCACCGATCCCGGTGGGGGACCGGCGCGCGGCGTCGTCGCATTCATCGCCCCTGCAGATCAACGCCGCGTGTTGTTCCGCTATTCGCTCGTGCGGTTCCCGCTCGATACACGGGGGGCTGCTGCGTTGCATCTCGCGCCTGGCAACTGGATCGTCGTCGTCGTCTCGGCTGCGGGTTGGGCGGCGACGCAATGTGCGTTGGAGCCAGGCGAGCACGAGCAGGTGGCGCTCGCGATGGAACCGCTCGCGCTGATGCGCGTGCAGTTGCTCGACGGCGACAACCGTGCGATCGCCAACGCGGAACTCGAGCTGCGCGGCAGCAGGACCAAAGGCACGGGCGACGCACTGCAGACGATCCTGTGGAACCTCCAAGGCCGGCCGCAAGCGCAGTGGCGATTGCTGCGCACGGATGCCGAGGGGCGGATCGCGATCCCGTTCGTTCCCATCGCCGGCGTGACGCGACAGCTGGCGCTGCGGTGGGAGGGCGGCAGCACGGCCGACTTCCCGCTCGAGGCCGGAGCCGATTGGCTCACCGTGCGTCCGCGCTGAGCGGCTCTTGCAGTGCGCCCGCGCGCCGGTATTCCCGATACACGATGAACGATCCGATCCGCCTGATCGCCGGCGTTGTTCGCTCCAGCGGGGGTCGGCAGGTCTGCGACGTCGAGGTTCTGCGCGGCACGGCCGCGGATCCGGACGCACCGCCCGACGTCCTGTTCGAGGTGTCGCACGGCGCGACGCGCTCGATGCACTTCGACGACCTGCGCGGCCAGTTGCGCGGCGACTACGCGGCCGACCTGCGCGAGTTCTTCTTCGTCAACACCGACGTCGGCGCTCCCGAAGTCGCTCGCGCGGTGGCGCGGCGCATCGTGCAGGCACAGCCGCGGCGCGCTGCACTCGTCGTGTGCTGTCTGCTGCCGCGCACCTTCGTCGACTGCAATCGGCGCGTCGACCGCGACACGATCCCGGCCGCGTCGCGCCCCGGGGAGATGACGCCCGGACTGCCGCCGTGGATCCGCGAGCCGTCTGACCGCGAGCTCCTGTTGCAGCGCTACTTCGCGTATCGCGACGTCGTGACCGCCGCGTTCGAATGGGTGTGCGGCAACGGCGGTCTCGGTCTCTTCGTGCACACCTACGCGCCGCGCAGCGTCGACGTGCCCGTCGACGAGAACATCGTCGCGAACCTGCGCGCTGCGTGGGCGCCCGCTCGCATCGAGACGTGGCCACTGCGGGCCGACGTGGACCTGATCACGCACGATCCGGACGGGCGCCTGCTCGCATCGCCATTGCTCGCGCAGCGCGCGACCGCCGAGCTCGAGGCTGCAGGCTTCGAAGTGAAACAGAACGCGACGTACTCGCTACACCCGGTCACGCTCGCCCACACGTTCGCCGAGCGCTTCGCGAAAGCAACGCTCTGCCTCGAAGTGCGCCGCGACCTGCTGCTCGCGCAGTTCACACCGTTCCAGGAGATGACCCCGGAGCCAGCCAAGGTGGAACGCGTGGCCGCGCCGCTCGCGGCTGCCGTGCTCGCGGCGCTGCGATGACCGCGGATCGTCCGTGGACCTGGTGCAGGTGAACGGACAACTCGGCAGAATCTGCGGGCGCGCGCCCATGTCGGCCCGCACCGCGTGACCAACGAACCCTCGAGAGAGCCACCGAAGAGACACAGGCGTCGACGGCGCCGGACCCCGGTCGGCGCCTCGCCCGGCACGCTGCAGCTGGCAGCCGATGCGCCGCCGCCGCAGATCGCGGCGATCGGTTTCGGACCCCAGGGGGTCGTCGAGCGCAAGCCGATCGATCTCGACGAGATCGTCGCGTTGCGCGGCAGCTGCAGCGTCATCTGGATCGACGTTACCGGGTTCGGCGACGTGGCGACGCTGCAGCGCCTCAGGGAGATGTTCGATCTGCACCGGCTGGCCCTCGAAGACGTCGTGAGCCAGCAGCAGCGCGCCAAGGTCGAGGACTACGGCTCGCACGGGTTCATCGTGTTGCGCATGGTCGACGAGTCTGCCGCGCCCGAGACGGAACAGCTCAGTCTGTTCCTCGGTCCCGGCTTCGTCGTGACGTTCCAGGAGCGACCGGGCGACTGCTTCGACCCCGTGCGGCAGCGGCTGCGTGATCCGAGCGGGCAGATGCAGAAGCACGGCAGCGACTATCTCGCCTACGCGCTGCTCGACGCCGTCGTCGATGCGTACTTCCCCGTGCTCGAGCGGCTCGACGGCCGGCTCGAACAGATCGAAGAGCAGATCCTCGGCACGGGCGGGGAAGCGCCCGTGCGCGAGCTCTATGCGCAGCGACGCTGCATGCTCGAGTTGCGGCGCGCGATCTGGCCGCTGCGTGAGGCGATCGGCACGCTCGTGCGCGGCGAGACGAAGCACTTCTCGGCCAGCGTGCAGCCCTACCTGCGCGACGTGCACGACCACGTCGTGCAGCTGCTCGACCTGCTCGAGAACTGCCGTGAGATGAGCAGCAGCCTGATCGAGCTGCACATGTCGACGTCGAACAACCGGCTCAACGAAGTGATCAAGCTGCTGACGATCATCTCGACGATCTTCATGCCGCTGACGTTCGTCGTCGGCATCTACGGCATGAACTTCGACGTGATGCCGGAGCTGCGCTGGCGGTATGGGTATCCGGCGTGTCTCGCCACGATGGTCGTGATCGCCGGCGCGATGACGTTGTGGTTCCGCAAGCGGCGCTGGATCTAGTTGCGCGGGGTCACGCCTTGCCGACCCGCGCCAGCACGTCCGGGACGGCCACGCGCCGCGAAAACGGCACGATGCGGGGGTGCCCCGTCCACTCCGGCGGCACGAGCCGCTGCGGCACGCACAACACGTAGCGTGGCTCGGCCGCGAGCAGCGCGAGTCGGCGCGCGAGCACCGAGCGATCCCGCAGCCCGGCGATCTCGAGCATCCATCGATCAGGACCCGCGCGTCGCCGCAGCTCGAAGTCGGGGAACGCGAGCCCGCCGGCGATCGCGACGGGGAACGGTTCGCGCAGCAGGTCCCAGTCCGGTGCCGCCGTTGCGAAGTCGCGCGCGAAGTCGCGTTCGAGCTTGCTGTCGAACCGCCGCGGCTCGGGTCCGGGCAGGATCGGATCGCCGGTTGCGAGCACGAACGCGCCTTCGAGCCCATGCACCGTGCATCGGGCTCGCAGACGGTAGCGCCGTGACCATGGCAACAGGGACGCGAGTGCCGCGAGCGAACGGGCGCCGCGTTCCGCCTCACCTCGCCGCCAGCGCAGACGCACGCCGTCGGCCGTCATGCCTTCGAGCGCGAGACCCGTGCCGAGCAGCCACGCCGTGCGCAGCAGTGCGCGCGAGGCGCCGGCCAAGTCCAAGGTCGCCGCGTCCGCCTGCGCGAGCAGACTCTGCGCGATCGCACGGTTCGCGACGAGGGCAAATCCGGCGGGCTCGAGCGCCTGCGGCCACACGATGCGCCGCTCGTGCGGCAGGTCGGCGAACAGTTCTCGAGCCAGTACAGCGGCAGAACGTCCGTGTGCCGCGGCCACGCTGGCCAGGGCTTGCTCGCGGCCGAGACCACCTGCGGCCGCGGCAAACAGCTGCTGCCGGATCGCCGTCATGCGCGGTGGTCCCGTGCCCCGGCGCAGCAAGGCGCGCAGCACGTGCTGCGCGACGCGCAACCTGGGGCCGGCGCGGGGATCCGGGTCGCTGCGGCGCCAGCGTTGTTCCAACGCGACGAGCGGGTGGCCCGCTGCGGCCTCGGCTTCGAGCAGCAGGTCGCGCAGCCAGGGCCGGTCGCGGTCGGAGAACCACGCCGGTACGAGCTCACCATCCGCCGGCGTGACCGACAGCAGTCGCAGGGGCAATGGACCGACCGAAGCGGTGCGCACGTCCGACCTCCACCGTGTCGAGGGCGATCAGTTCGTAGACGATCCCTGTCGTCGCGATGCGCCGGCAGCGCGCGTGGTGCTGATTGCGGCCGTAGCCGCCGCCGACGAGGATGCCGACGTCGGCGCATCCCTCGGGCACGCCGAGGTCGAGCAGCCGCGGGCCCGCGAGGGTTCGCAGCCGCCCCGCGGCGAACGCGGCGAGCGTCGCCTGCCGTTCGCGCCGCGGCAGCTCTGCCGTGACCGGCGCGATCAGGTGCGTTCGCGCGAGCTCGTAGGTGCTGCGGCGATCCGGTGTGAAGACGAGAATCCGTTCGTCGCGGTGACGCGCGAGCAGCTCCGCGACCGCGTCGGCCTTGTTGCGGTTCCAGCTCGCGAGCTGCAGGGCCCGGTGCCACGCGAACAGGCCGGGACGCTGCTTCGGGTCGCCGCGCGCCTGCTGCACGAACGTGCCGAAGCCGGCGTTCGGCTGCGCGGCCACGAACACGTCGAACACGCAGAGGAAGGTGTGCCACGCTTCGTCGTAGCCGATGCGATCCGCGGGCGGCAGCGGCAGGTGCAGTTCGATGCGCTGTTGCCGCAGTGCGGCGTCGACGACGCCGAGCACCGGGCCGAGACTCGAGCACCAGCGCAGCAGGCGACGGCTGTCCGGTGCATCGACGAAGCCGAGCCGCAGCAGCGCCGCACTGCCGTCGAGCACCGCGAGCACCGCCGGCAGCGGCATCTGTTCGGGCCGGTCGACGACGAGCAGGTCGTGACGGCGCGCGCGCCAGTGCATCGTGCGCGCCGCTTCGGCGACCGTGACGACGGTGGCCGCGCTGCGTTGCCCGGGCCGGGCCACGAGACCGTGCCCCGCGAGCGTCGTCGTCCAGTTGATCTCGGCGCCGCTGTCGCGCGTGACCACGAGGGCCGGCTGCAATCGCGTGCGCAGGGCCGAGATCGTGAAGTCGAGCCGCGTGGCTTCGGGCAGACAGCAGGCGATCCCGCGGCCGTCGTTCGCGAGCCAGCAGGGCAGCATCGAAGGGGTCGGTTCGGGTGCCGTTGGTGTGTCGTCGAGCAAGAGCGGCGGCGGCGCAACGTGATCCTGAAACGCGAGCCCGGCGGTCTGCAGCGCTTCGCGGACCGGCCGGCGCAGGCGGGCATGGCCGCGCAGTTCGGAGCCCGTGCGCACGAGGCCGAACGGCGGACGCAGGGTGTTCGGCCAGTCGCGCACGAGCAGCTCGCCGTGAACCAGGTCGAGAGTCGTGAGGGGAGCGGGGTTCATGACCGCTCTGTGCCCAGGAAACGGCCGCGGTTGCAGCGGGCGGGGCAGGGAAATCCGCCTTTTCATGAACCGACGCGGCCCGTCCTGGCTTTTGCTGCGAGCTTGAACTGCCCCGTGAACACCGACTGCGCCCCGCGCCCGGAGCTGCGGCTCGTCGGCGCGCCGCCGGACTTCCGCCAAGTGTACGAGGGGCTCTATCAGCCGGTCGCCGATTACCTGTATCGCCGGCTCGGCGACCGCCACGACACCGAGGACTCGCTGCACGACGTCTTCCTCGCGGTCTACCGGGCGCTCGGCCGGTTCCGCGACCGCGGCGTTCCGCTGCGTCATTGGGTGTTCCGGATCGCGAACCGCGCCGCGGGCCGGCGCCTGCGCCGCCGGCAGCTCGAGCTGCGGGCGCTGCAGCACGGACTCGCGCCGCGGCCCGCGAGCACCGCGGCGGACCTCGTCGCGACGAGTGCCGACTCGCTGCGTGCGCTGCTCGCCGCGCTGCCGCGGGACCTGCAGGACGCGGTGTCGCTGCACTACCTCGCCGAGCTGCCGATCGACGAGGTCGCGGCGATCCTGAGGCTGCCGGCCGGAACCGTGAAGTCGCGGCTGTCGCGCGCCCGCGACCTGCTGCGCGCCCACCTCGCGCGAGGAGGATCGGCATGAACGACCTGGAACCCGACCCGCTGGCGCACCTGCTGCAGCCGCTGCGTGAGCAGACCTGGCAGGCCGGCGAGCATCGCGAGGCGCTGCTGCGCGACGTGCAAGCGTTGCCGCGCAGGCGTTCGCGTTTCCACCTCCTGTGGTCGGCGCTCGCGGGCGGTCTCGTCGCCGCGACGCTGCTCGCCGCGACCGGCGGCGCGCGTTTCCTGCAGCGCCTGTTCGGCCTCGAGGTCGTCGAGGTCGAACGCGATGCCGAAGGCCAGGTCGAGCACATCACCGTGCGCACCGACGAGGCGACGACGCTGCTGCTGAAGCCGTGGACGGACGACTACGAGCTCGAACGGTCGGTCGTCGTCACGCTGCCGCGCAGAGGCGGCGGCGAAGTGCGCGTGGCCGTGCACCGCGACCGCGACCTCGACGTGCTGCCCCGCTACGTGCAGGTCGACCGCGCTGGCGAACCGGGAGTGCAGCCCGGAGCGCGCTACGCCGTGCGCCAGCTGCCGTGTCCGTGGACCGCCACAGTGACCGCGGACAAGCTGACGCTGCGCGCCGTCGCCGGCGAGCGCACGCGCGAGCTGCCGCGCGTGCCGACGGCGCCCGGCACAACGGCCCGCTACGGCGACGACCGTTGCCTGCTCGAAGTGCTCGATTCCTGAACGTGGAGATCCGCATGCATCCTGCTCTTCGGTTCGTTCTCTGGCCCTCTCTCTGGGCCTCGATGCTGTTCGGCGTGTCGGCCGCGCAAGCCGAGCCGCAGCGCCGCTGGGACGACGGCGGCGACCTCGACAAGATCGTCTGGAACCGGCCGTTCGCGCGCGCACAGGAGCTCGCGCGGGAGTCCGGCCGCGTGTTGCTGATCAAGCCGATCCTCGGCGGCGGCAACGTGCCGAAGCCCGGCGGCGTGCCGTGCGGCGGCAAGAACGACTGCGAAGGCTCGTGGTGAGTGGTCGCCGAAGTGCTCCGGTCCGGAGCCTACAGCGATGAGGTGGTTGCGAATCTCGTGCAGCGCCGCTTCGTCGCGACGATGTACGACGTCGCGCCACCGGCGAAGAACTACGGCGACGGCTCCGCGTACGACCCGGACGCGATCGCCGCGGTTGGGCCGATGGACGAGCTGCGGCGCGGACGCCGCGGCGGCGGCAGCGAAGATCGCAACGGCCGAGTGAGCGCCGACGGCTATCCGACCGCGCTGTTCCTCGCGCCCGACGGCGAACGCCTCGGCGATGGCCTCTGGGGCATCATGCCGCCCGAACGGCTGTTGCGCGGCCTGCGCGACGTGATCGCGAAGTGGCCGAAGTACTTCGAGCCGACGACCGAGGAACGCGCGGTGGTCGCGCGCGCCGACGCGCAGCCGGACGACGCGGACGCACAGCTCGACGCAGCGCGGCTGTCGTGGGAGCTCGCCGAGTTCGAGGCGGTCGTGTCGCGGGCGGACCGTGGGCTCGGCAAAGCAGCGCCGCCGATCCGCGCCGAGCTGCAATATCTGAATGCGCGCGCGCTGACGTGTCTCGGCCGCGACGACGAGGCGAGGACGTCGCTGCTCGCGATCGGCGAGACAACGATCGGCGAGGCTGGGGCGGCCCTCACGCTTGCGGTGCAGGTCGCGCTGGCGCGGCTCGAGCTGCGCGCCGGGAAGCCCGAGGCGGCGGTAGCGCGACTGCGGCCGTTCTGCACGTTCACGGCGCCGATGCGCCACAGCGGTGCCGTGCTCTACACGACCGGGCTCGCGTTGTGGCGACAAGGTGCGCACGACGAGGCCAAGGTGCTGTGGCGGCAGCACCGGCGCGAGCTGCCGTTCGACCGCCTCGCGCGGCGATCCGCCGCGAGCCTCGGGCTCGACGAGGCCGAAGCGTTCCGCAACCAGGAGTTGTTCGAGACGAAGGGGTGGTGGTGATGAACACGTCGCCGCGCGCAGTCGGTTTGGCCGCCGGTCTCTGCCTGCTCGCGCCGGTCGTCGCGCAGACCGCGCCGCGCGCGGGTCGCGTCGTGAACGCCGCCGGCGACGGCATCGCGGCGACCGTGCACGTGTGCACGGTGCAGCCGTGTGGCCTCGAGGCCGACGACGTGCCGCCGCTGCGCACCGCCGCCGACGGCACGTTCGTGCTGCCGCGGGCAGTCGGTGCGCACTACGCCGCGTTCGCCTTCACCACTGGCGCCGCGAGCGTGATCGTCGAACGGCAAGGCGACGGCCCGCTCGAGCTCGTGCTCGCGACAGCGGAGCCGAAACCGCTCCAGGTCGACGGCCTCGCCACGTGGCGCGACGATGGTCCGCTGCGCGCGTTCGTGCTGCTGCCGGTGCCGTTCGCGTGGCGCTTGCCGCTGGCGCTCGACGGGCGCGGCGCCGGAACGCTGCCGCCGTTGCCGCCGGGCGACGCGCTGCTCGAGCTGCGCACGGCCGCGGACGGCGTGTTGTGGCGCCAGCGGCTGTTGCCCGGCATCACGCGGCATGTCGTCGCGGTGCCCGAACCGGTGCTCGTGAAGCTGCACACCGTCGATACGTCCGGTGTGCCGGTAGCGGGCGCGCCCGTGTTTCACGAACAGGACCTGAGCGACGACACGCGCGCGGCGCCGTTCGCCGTCGCGCCTGAGTGGCTGCACCGCGCGCTGGGGCGCACCGATGGCAAGGGCGACCTCGCGCTGCGACTGCCGCGCGCGAGCGGCGACGGCCCGACGCATGCCGTAGCGTTCGACGGCGCGCTGCGCATCGTGCACGAGAGCCATGCCGCGGCATTTGTCGCGTGGCACGGCAACACGCCCGACGGCGGCGAGGCCGGCACCGGCGGCACGCTCGCCGTCACGCTGGCCGACGCGACGCCGTTCCACGTCACTGTTCGGCTCGGCGACAAGCCGTTCGCGCGTCGCGGCGTGCTGCTGTTCGCCCGCGTCAGCGACGTCGAGCAGGTGGCCGAAGGCTTCGCGTTCCGCACGTCCGGCTGGCAGGGCGCGGCCGAGACCGATGCGGAAGGCAAGGCGACGTGGCCGGGGTTCCCCGCCGACGGCAAGGAGCTGCGCCTCGTGCCGATCGCGCAGCCCGGCGAACGGCTGCCGGCGTGTATCGCGCTGCACGGCCTGCCGGGCCAGGAGGTCGCGCTCGACGCCGCGCGCACTGTGGTCGTGCACGTGCGCACCGCGGCCGGCGCCGGGATCGCCGGTGTGCCCGTCGTCGCGATGCCGTCGCCGCCCGACCTGATGCTGCTGCAAGCGTATGGCTGCGAGCCGCGCACGGTCACCGACGCGAACGGACGCGCCGAGCTCGTGCTGTCGCCGGCGCGCTGCTGGATCGTCGCGGGCAACGGCGACGGCTGCGCGCACGCGATGCTCGGCGCGGCGGAGGACGCTGCGTCAGCGGTCGAGATCGCGCTCGCGTGGCAGCCGTTCGCGACGTGGGACGTTCGCGTCGAACGCGGCGGCGAAGCGGTGCCCGGCGCGCACTTCGTCCTCGACGGCACACACTGGATCGACGGCGCGCCGATTCCGCCGGAGCGGGACCTGTTGCCGCTGCAGTGGATCGGCCAGTTCAACTGGCTGCTCGTGCGCGCGGGCTCGGCCGACGGCAATGGCAGCCTGCGTGTGCGCTATGCGCAGACCGGGGTCACGACGACGCACGGGCGCGTGCGTGGCCCCGGACCAGGTGCGAAGAGCTCCGGCGACGTCGCGCTCGGTGCGGGAGAGCTGCCGGCGCGCGTCGAGCTCCGGTGAACAGCGGGTCGCCCGCCGGACCGACACCGCCAATGCAGGCCTTCGTGGTCGCATCGAGATTGGGTTTTCTCGGGGCACGGTGTGCCAGTAACAGTGCGCGTTGCCGTGACCGCGAACGTTGGCTTCCCTGCAATCGCCTCG